>Ga0066639_10006141_pt1 | contig 10027 bp, 10 predicted proteins | sample CryGeyCG2114_010_2_FD_59504 | JGI IMG/M metagenome (GOLD analysis project Ga0066639, IMG submission 59504) | Groundwater microbial communities from aquifer - Crystal Geyser CG10_big_fil_rev_8/21/14_0.10 | ecosystem: Environmental > Aquatic > Deep subsurface > Groundwater | place: USA: Utah... | reverse complement strand
AAACTTACTTATTTTTGCCGCGATCGGGATTTTAACTTTGGGTTTATTAGTTTACGCAACTCCGTATCGCATGCAGAGAATTATTGGATTTATCGGGGGAGAGAATGATTCTCAAGGATCGGGATATCATTTGAGCGAAGCCTTAATCGCGATTGGTTCAGGAGGTTGGACGGGGACGGGTTTCGGTGAATCAAAGACAAAAACCAACTATTTGCCGGCGGCGGTTGATGATTCGATTTTCGCCGTGGCGGCGGAGGAGCTGGGCTTTATCGGCGCGGGTAGCCTAGTGGTCATTTTCGGGTTTTTTATCGTCAAGCTTTTTTGGATGGCGAGAAACATCCGAGATTCTTTTGGGAGGTATTTGATCTTTGGATTTGCTTCCATTATTGCTATCCAGTCTATCGTTAATATCGGTTCAATTTCGGGTTTACTGCCGATAACTGGGATACCTTTGCCATTTATCAGTTATGGAGGAACGGCGCTTGCGATCTTTCTTACAATGAGCGGGATCGTGGTTAATGTTTCAAAATATTCTTAGAAATGCAAAAGAAGATTATCTTGTTAACTGGAGGGGGGAGCGGGGGACACGTTTTCCCGTTGCAGGCGGTGGCGGAAAAATTAGCGAGGGAGGCTAAGCAGAAGAATTGGCCGACTGAGATCCACTACTTGGGGGTGAACGATGCTTTTAGTGTTAATCTTTTAGGGGTAGGCGTTAAGATGCATTCGCTTGTCTCTTCAAAGTTGCGACGATACTTTTCCATTTTGAATTTTTTGGATTTTCCTAAATTTGCTTTCAGTCTTTTTCAGGCGTCTTGGAAGTTGTTTTGGCTGATGCCGGACGTGATTTTCTCGAAGGGAGGCCCCGGCGCTCTCTCGGTAATCTTGGCCGGTTGGTTTTATCGGATTCCGGTCATAATTCATGAGTCGGATTCAATTCCAGGACTTACGAATGCTATCTCTTCCCGCTTTGCGAAAAGAATCGCGGTGAGTTTTCCAAAGGCGGCCAGTTATTTCAATCCCGAGAAGACGGTGGTGACCGGCAATCCGATTCGGGAAGAACTTTTGGGTGGTATTTATCCGACCGAAGCGGCGAAAGAAGAGCTGGGTTTTGTTCGTGACGAGCCTTTGATTTTAATCCTCGGCGGCTCTCAAGGATCAGAACGCATTAATAATTTTGTTTTAGAAAATCTTTCTAAAATTCTTGAGTTGGGCCAGATTTTACACCAAACCGGTTCGGAGCAGTTTTTGGAGGTTAAAAACCTTTCACGAGCGGTGCTTTTAGATCTGCCGCTTGAGGATCAAGTCAAGCACAGGTATGAACCAGTACCCTTTTTGATTAAGGATCTCCGGGCGGCTTTAGTTGCGGCGGATTTGGTAGTGGCTCGATCCGGAAGCGGGACAATTTTTGAATTGGCGGCATTTGGAAAACCGGCGGTTCTAATACCCCTTCCAGAGTCAGCTCACGATCATCAGCGGCTGAACGCTTTTGAGTTTGCAAACGCCGGCGGGGGAATTGTGATTGAGGAAGAAAATTTGCTTTCCGGAATTTTTTTGAAGCAAATTAAGGGTATTATCCAGAACTCCGATCGACTTCAAAAAATGAGTTTGGATTCAAAAAAGTTTTTTACTCCTGGGGCGGCTGACGCAATTTCACAAGAGCTCCTAGTTTTGGCCCAAGGGGGCGATTAAGGGTTAGAAATACCTTAAATTTGGTGCTATAATCAAGGAGGTATGGTGAAAAAACCTAAAAAAGGGGGAGTTAGGGTTAGGTTGGCGCCTTCGCCGACGGGGCCATTACACCTTGGCACTGCTCGCACGGGGCTTTTTAATTGGCTTTTTGCCCGCCAAAACGGCGGTAAATTTATTCTAAGAATTGAGGATACCGACAAGGAGCGATCTGAAAGAATCTTCGAAGAGGGGATAGTGGAGGGACTTTCGTGGCTGGGACTCGATTGGGATGAGGGACCGGCGAGCAAGCATCAAAAAAGCGAGAGTGGAGATTTTGGGCCGTATCGGCAAAGCGAGAGAATTAAGTTTTATAAAAAATATTTGCAGAAACTTTTAGATGAGCGGCTGGCTTATTATTGTTATTGCACTAAAGATGAATTGGAAGTGCAACGACAAGTGATGATTGCCGAAGGGTTGCCGCCGAAGTACAACGGTCACTGTCGCAACGCTACGCCCTCCAAGGGGCGAACCCCTCAAATTATTCGCTTTTCGGCGCCAGAAGCAAAAATCGAATTTGACGATATGGTCCGGGGGCGGGTGGTTTTTGACGGGAGCTTGCTTGGTGATATGGTGATCGCGAAGGATCTTGAGACACCTCTTTATAATTTTGTGGTGGTGGTTGATGATTACGAGATGAAGATAACCCACGTGATTCGCGGGGAAGACCATCTTTCCAACACTCCAAAGCAAATTTTGATTCAACGCGCTTTGGGTTTTACGGAATTAGTTTATGGGCATTTACCCTTAATATTAGATTCCAATCGAGCCAAACTTTCGAAGCGGTATGCCGAAACCTCACTTTTGAATTATCGAGATAAAGGATATTTGCCAGAGGCGATGGTGAATTTTATGGCGCTTTTAGGTTGGCACCCGAGCGATAATCAGGAGATCTTTTCTCTTGACCAACTAATCCGATCTTTTGATATAAAAAAAGTTCAAAAAGCGGGAGCGATTTTTGATCACGAAAAGCTGGATTGGGTAAGTGGCGAACATATTCGGAGGATGGATCTGGATAAGTTGGCGCTTTTCTTTAAGCCGGTCATCGAAGAAAAGGGCTTTACTTTTGATGGGGAATTCACTAAGAAGCTATTAGCGTCAGAGAGGGCGCGAATGAAGGTGTTAGGCGACTTTTGGCCGATAATGGGTTTCTTTTTTGAGCTGACTCCTTTTGAGGCGAAACTTTTGAGATGGAAGGACGAGATTTTGCCGGATGTTAAAATTATCCTGGGAAAAATCTATGGAGTTTTGGACGCTATTCCGGCGGAAAGTTTTCATGAAGAACCTCTGCGAGTCGGCCTGGACGCATTGGCTACTGAATTCGGCAAAGGGACGGTTTTTTGGCCGCTTCGAGTTTCGCTGTCGGGAAGGTCAATTTCGCCAGATCCAATTCAAATTGCCACGTTACTAGGGAGAGAGAGGGCACTTCAACGAATTAAACTGGCGATTGAGAAATTGGAGGACGTAAATGAAATAAAATTTGATGAACCCACGTAAATTTTTAGGCATACTTTTGTTTTTGGCGATTTTTTCAGTCGGTCATATTTCCGCGCAGACCATTGAGTCTGGGTCCGACCAATACGCTCAAAGAGCGGAATTGGAGAATCGAATTAAGGAGCAAAATTCCGAACTTGAAAAGCTTAATATTCAACTCCAAGAGACTCAAAGCAAGCTCGATAGTACCCGCTCGGAAAAAGCGAGTTTGCAGTCCGAACTTAATTTCATCAAGAACAGTATCAGCCAGCTTAATTTGAGTTTGAAAGCCGACCGAGTGAGCGTGGAGAAACTCACCCTAGAAATTGATTCCTTGAAATTTGATATTCAAGACATCGATGGGAGCGTGGCGGCGAAAAAAATTTCCATCTCCGATCTGCTTCGGGAGATGCACCGGAATGACAGCACCAATCTCCTCACTATTATTTTAAGGGGAGACACGCTCGCGGAAAGCGTTCTTGAGGCGCAGGCGCTCACGAATACAACGCAACAATTACAGACTGGCTTGAACTATTTAGAAGATCTCCGGGTCCGCAAAGTGGATAAGGTGAACGAAGTTAATAATAAAAAAAATGAGATTAGCGCGCGACAAAAGAATTTAGAGAGCAAAAAACAAATTATCGAGGATCAGGAAAGTTTTAAGGCCACACTTCTTGCAAATACCAAGAATCAGGAAAGTGTGTATCAGAGTGAGTTGGAGGAATTGAGAAAGAAGCAGGACGATATCTCGGACCAGATTAGCAAATTCGAAGAAGAGTTGCGAGTGAAATTTGACGTGGGTGTTTTGCCGACCAAGCGGCATGGAGTTTTAGAGTGGCCGGTTAAACTGAAGACGGATGGGGGAGTGGGCATTATCACCCAGCATATGGGTGAGGTTTCAAATCTTTACCGTGGGAAACCCCATAACGGACTTGATGTCGGTGTCCCGATTGGCACGGCGGTTTTCGCCGCTGAATCCGGAACGGTTTTCGCGGTGGATAATAATGACAAAAGTAGTTGGCAGAAATATCAATACGGAAAGTATGTTTTAATCAAACACGATAATGGTTTGGCGACTCTTTACGCGCACTTGTCTAAGCAAAGTGTCTCGAAGGGCCAGACGGTATCTCGCGGCGATTTAATCGGTTATTCGGGCAGTACCGGGTATAGCACCGGACCCCACCTTCATTTTGGGGTCTATTGGGCTTCGAGTATCGCCATGAAAGCAGTTTCGCCGGCGCTCGGACTAGTGCCAATCGGCGTGGTGGTTGATCCGGAAGATTATCTTTAAAATCGTGAAACTTGGAGAGTGAAACGTGAATCAAAAAAGATGAGAAAATTTAAAAAAATCTTTTTTATCGCAATAATTTTAGGGGTGGTGTTTGTGCCGGTTGCAATGGCCCAAAATGATTCGTTGATTGGAGGTCAAAACCCCGACAAAACCCTGGGCGAGATATTCCAACCCTTTAAGACTTTTATTGAGTGGATGTCAGGCTTGATTGAAAATATAATTTTACGCTTGTTTGACTGGGATTGGATTAGAGGAATTTTTGTCGGACTTTTTGGAGCAATCGATCGATTGGTCGAGAGAATAACCGGAAATGGTTTAGGAGATATTTTTAGGATTATTGGCCACGCTCTATCGGAAATGTTTTATTTTATCCTTAATACCATAAAAAGCCTCTAGCTCTTATGGGTGGGCTTATAGTGTCGTGAAACCTATAATGTGCGACAGTTCTATCCAATGAAATGACTCTAAAAACCACTTCCCTATCTCGACCAAGCGTCCACTTTGTTGGTATTGGTGGCATTGGAATTAGCGCTTTGGCGCGCTGGTTTATGGCGCAAAATTGGGCTGTGACGGGCTCGGACTTGGCGGATAGTCGAATTATCGCCAGTTTGCGCAAGTTTGGCGCGAGGGTCAAAATTGGCCATTCAGCCGCTAATTTGCCGTCAAAGGGCCTTAATATGGTCATTTATACCTCGGCAGTGCCCTATTCTAACCCAGAGCTGATCAAAGCGCGGCGGAAGGGGCTTATCCCCCTTTCATATCCAGAAACGGTTGGTTGTTTAACAAAGATTTATCGGACTATCGCGGTGGCCGGCAGCCACGGCAAGAGCACGACGACCGCCTTAGCGAGTCTGGTTTTAATCAAAGCGAAGTTGGATCCCAGTGTGATTTTAGGAACTAATCTAAAAGAGCTGGGAGACTCTAATTTTCGGAAGGGGCGTTCGAAGTGGTTGGTGTTGGAAGCCGACGAGTGGAACGCTTCTTTTTTGAATTATCACCCGGAAATTTCGATTGTGACCAATATAGATGAAGAACATTTGGATTTTTATAAAAATTTAACGAGCGTTAAGAAAACTTTTCTGAAGTTTTTGGGGAACACAAAGATTGGCGGCACGCTTATATTAAATAAAGAAGACAAAAATTTGCGGGCGCTTAAATCCCCTATCGCGCGAATCGCAAGACGCAGATTGCTGAACGTTTATTGGTATGCTACGAGCAGGTTAAAAGTAATAGGTTATAGGTTACAAGAATTGAAAAAAGTTCTTAGGATACCGGGAGAGCATAATGTTTCAAACGCAATGGCGGTTTTGACTTTGGCGAAAGTTTTGAAAATTCAAAAAGGGACGAGCTTGAAAGCTCTGGGCGCTTACGTTGGTTCTTGGCGCCGGTTTGAATTCAGGGGTTACTTAGCCCCAGTATTGGGTATCAAGTATCAGATATCAAGTACGGGAAAACTTCCGCGACGCAAGATGCGAGATACAAAATTCAAGACGCCAGTTTTCGATGATTACGCCCATCACCCAACCGAGATTAAAGCAACCCTTCAGGCTTTCCGAGAAAAGTTTCCAAAATATAAAATTGTTTGCGTTTATCAACCGCATCAAGCTCGTCGACTTAAAGCTTTGTTCGAGGGATTTATTTCGGCTTTTCAAATGGCCGATTTTTTGATTTTGCTTCCAGTTTACGAGGTGGCGGGGCGCGATAAAGTTATTTCAACTTATTCTTCGAAGAGATTGGCCGAGGCGATTTTTAAAAAGTATCCAAGAAAAAAAGTTTTTTATTTGGCTAATCCAAAAAGGATACGCGCATTGGTTCTCGAAATTTTGAATGGTTCAGGTTTCAATCTTCATGATTCATGTGTAGTAATGATGGGCGCGGGTGATATTGTTAATTACACTCCCCTCCTCCTTAAGGGTTCCCGTGGTAGAATGGGATGATGTTTGATTCGTATAAAGACATTGAGAGTTTTAAGGAAGCGAGCGGATATACTATCGACGGGGTTTGGTACCCGAGGGTGACGAAAATTATTTCCATTAAATCCAAACCAGCCCTGCTTTATTTTTACGCCGAAGCTCCGAATTACCGAGCCGGACACGCCATTACCCAGAAGTCGGCCGAGGAAGGAACTTTGGTCCATAATATTATTGAGGGTTTGCTTTTGAATAAAAATCCAATCATTGAGGAATCGGTCCGGCCATCGATTGAAGCTTTTCAAAAATTTTGGAGGGAGAAAAATATTCAGGTGACTCCGGAGTTGATTGAAAAGAGAGTAGTGAGCTTCGATCACCGCTACGCGGGAACAGTGGACGCGATCGCGCTTATTGATGGCAAGCTAGGCGTACTCGATATCAAAACTTCCCAATCAATTTACCGAGATTACAACTTACAGACCGCCGCATATATGGACGCTTTGAAGAATAGTTTCCAGAATCTTCAGACGAGATGGATTTTAAGGATTGATCAGGTTCAGACCTGTTCGTTATGTGGCGCGATTAAACGAAGCAAGGGCGGGCGGGAAAAGGTGAGAATCGGCAAGAATAATCGAAATTTTTCGCAGGTTCGACAGTGCGAGCACGCGTGGGGGGAAATTTTGGGCGAGATAGAACTTAAGGAGTTTCCGTATTGGCAGACCGATTTTGAAGCGTTTTTAGGGGCGAAAAAGTTATGGGAGTGGGAAAATGAAGACTGGCTGAAGAAGGTGGGGTATTTGTAGGAAAGGCGACACTCGTGGCGAAGTTAGTTTTCCACAGAAATTTTGCGTTTGGAATTTTTTCGACTACAATGAAGTGAAGTCGTATGAATTCAACTGACGATTCTAGGTGTAGCGGTTTCTAGCGGAGTTTTTTAAGGACGCCCTTGGGCGGTTTTTCTTTTATTTACTGATGAAAAAATATAAGTATTATTGCGGAGATTGCGAAGAAATTTTTTATTCGGAGCGGTCGAATATGAACGAGAGGCATCACTGCGGGGCCATCGGTTTAATGGATTGGAAGTACGATGGAACTGAAAAAAGCCACGACGAAGATCACGGCCACTAGTCGTCGGGGTTGTTTTGGATGATAATGGGAGAGTGGCTGAATTCTCGATTGGCCAAGTAGCCAAGACCAAAACTTAGGCTGGCGACCAGGAAAATAATAATGGCGAGGGCGATCGCCTTTCGCTCGGTATTCCAAAACTCCTTTGCGGTCGACCAGATTGACTGGGCAGCAGAAGCTCGACTGGGGTTTTGTTTAATGTTTTCTGACATATTTTGGTTGTTGGTTATGTATAAAATAAGCTATCCGGTAAGAGCTGGGATGAGGTCAAGTTTTTACTGTTTGGTTGACATTTAAGGTGATTATAGACTATAATTTCTCAAGTGAATAGGAGAGGTAACTCTCTTGTTTTGTTAGGGAATTTAGGAAATTTAAGGCTCAAAATTTCACAAAAACATGGCGCCCAGTTCTTCTATTTCGGATAGAAAGAAGGAAAACTGGATGGCATTTTTGTGAATAAATTTAGGAAAATTTAGACAAAAATGGCACATACACAATCGGGAGGGTCAACAAAATTAGGGCGAGACTCCCGCGCCAAACGATTGGGAGTAAAACTTCAAGATGGACAGCCGGTTAAAATCGGTCAGATTATAATTCGACAAAGGGGAACTCGCTACTTGCCGGGAAAAAATATTGGCCGGAGCGGAGACGACTCCCTTTTTGCCATGAAGGATGGATTGATAAAGTTTTCCTCGACGATTAAAAAAGGCTTTGATGGAAGGACTCGTCGAGCTACTCAAGTGAACGTTCAATAGAGATTTTAAGTTTAGACTTAGTCCCTTTCTGAAGTTCGATCTCAATCTCGTATTCTCCCAGCTCTTTAAGGGGATGGTCGATTTTGATTTCGGCATGTTCTTTAGTCACAAATTTATTTTGGCGCAAGGCTTTTAGGATGGCGTCTTTGTTGACCGAGCCGAAAAGTTTGCCGCGCTCGTCGGCCTTCAAAAAGAATCTAATTTTTTTCTCCGCTAGTTCCCGCGCGGTCTTTTTTAGGTCAGAAGTGAGAGCCTGCTTCTCCCTCTCTTTTTCCAGCTTTATCTTTTCAGCGCTTTTCTGATTTTCCGCGGTGGCGAGAATGGCCAACTTTTTTGGAATTAAAAAATTGCGAGCATAGCCGTCCGGCACATCTTTGATGTCCATCTTTTTTCCGACACCTTTAATTTCGGCAAGCAAAACCACCTTCATAAATTTTAGAGATGAAAAACGGTGTTGTTATTTTTCGAGATTTCTCCATTAAGAATTTCAATCGCTTTTTCGAGTTGAGGATCTTTTTCGTTTTCGATATCTTCTTCGGTGATAGCCACTTCAAAATCTGGCGTTATCCCCTCCCCTTCGATAATGTCACCATTGGGTAAAACCCAATTGGCGATAGTGATTTTGATAGACGACCTATCTTTAAGTTGAAGAAGTTGTTGGACGGTGCCTTTGCCGTAGGTTTTTTCACCAACTAGTTTTATCCCTCGCTGATCCCGAAGCGCACCGGCTAAAATTTCTGACGCGGAAGCCGAACCTCCGTTAACAAGGACGACAACCGGGAGATTTTTAAGAGCGGCGTTGCCGACGGAATAAAGCTTATCACTTTTCCCTTCTTTATTGGTTTCGCTTACTACGAGCGTGCCTCTCGGCAAGAACCAACCGGCTAGGTCGACGGCGACCTGGAGGAATCCGCCTGGATTATCTCGCAGATCCAATATTAGACCCTTGCTGCCGGAACTTAAAGCTTTTACCATGCTTTGATAAAAAAGCGGGTTGCTATTACTATTAAAGCTGTAGAGATTTACGTAGGCGATGTCTCCATTTTTCATTTCGTACTCGAGGGTGGGGATGGAGATGATTTCGCGAGTGATTTCGAAGTCGGTTGGCTTTTCCCAACCCCCTCGGAAAATGGTGAGTGTGACTTTGGTGCCGACTTCTCCTCGGATGTTTTTAACAGCCTCATCGATTGGGAGCCCTTGGGTTGGACTGGAATCAACTGCCAAAATGATGTCTTTGGCTCGAAGGTCGGCGCGGGCCGCCGGTGAATCTTTGAGGGGCGAGATGATGACAAGTTTCTCTTCGCGAATTCCGAGCTCGGCGCCGATACCTCCAAAATTACCTTGAATATCTTCTTCAAATTTCTTGCCGTCGGAAGGGACGAAAAATTCAGAGTACGGGTCGCCTAAAGATTGGATTAGACCGTTTACCGCGCCATACACTTTGTTCTGATTAGAAATCTCCCCGTTTTTATAGAAATTTTCCTCAATCGTTTGCCAGGCCTCCCAGAAAACTCCGAAGTCGGCATTTTCTTCGGTTGAGGAGTCGAGGTTCTCGACGCCCGTGATAGTGATATTTTTGGGTTGATTGCGTCCAGCGCTAAAGCCAGCCGAAAAAGAGAGGAGAACTATGCCCCCTAAAGTGAAAATTGTAAACAGAACTCGGAGATAGGTTTTTTTCATTATCCTTTATTTTAAGCTATAAGTGTCTTTTGTTCAATTTTTAGAATTGCATAATGCAAGATACATCC
>Ga0066639_10006140_pt1 | contig 10028 bp, 10 predicted proteins | sample CryGeyCG2114_010_2_FD_59504 | JGI IMG/M metagenome (GOLD analysis project Ga0066639, IMG submission 59504) | Groundwater microbial communities from aquifer - Crystal Geyser CG10_big_fil_rev_8/21/14_0.10 | ecosystem: Environmental > Aquatic > Deep subsurface > Groundwater | place: USA: Utah... | reverse complement strand
CTTGGGACAGGATGCCAATTTTGATAGGCGGCCAATTGAGGCAGACATACGAAATTATGCCAAATACTTACTTTCGGAAGGATCTAAGGAAGAAAAGAGAGAACTGCTGAGTTGTCTAAGAAGCAGAATTGAAATTAAGAGTAAACAAGTGTGCCTTAAAATAGGGGCCAAAAATAGCAATAAAGATAAGTTTCAGGTAAAATAACAAATAACTATGCGATACTACGGCTGTAAAACAAAACTTCTGGACTATATCGAAGAAGTGATTACGGATTTACCCATTAAGCGCGATGCGCTAATTTTTGATATTTTTAGCGGGACTACTGCAGTCGGTCAACATTTTAAAAAATTAGGGTATACCGTTTATTCAAATGATTTTCTAGAGTTTGCGCACGCTTTAGCACATTGCTATATAGAAACAAATGCTAGGCCTAGGTTCACTAAATTACCTACAAAGAAGGATCCTATAGAATATTTAAACGAATTAAAAGGCAAAGCGGGATTTGTTACTAAAAATTATGCTCCATTCAATAAAAATAAGAGGCAATATCTTTCGGTAGAAAATGCAAAAAAGGTTGATGTAATACGAGAAAAGATAGAAGAGTGGAAAAGGAAAAAACAAATAACCCGGACTGAATACTATTATTTACTCACCAGCTTAATAGACGCTATTAATCTCGTGAGTAATGTAACAGGAACTTATGCCGCGTATTTGAAAAGCTGGGACGCTAGAGCATTAAAACCTATGAGGCTAAGTCATCCTGTTATAATCAATAGTAAAAGAAAAAACAAAGCGTTTAGAGATGATGCAAATAAAATAGTTGGTAAATATAAAGTAGACGTACTCTATTTGGACCCCCCATATAACTCAAGACAGTTTGCATCTAATTATTTTTTCTTAGAGCTTATTGCTGAAGGATGGTTTGATAGTAAGCCAAAAATCTATGGACAATCTGGGATGCGTCCATATGAACACCAGAAATCAGATTATTCAGTTTCTCGGAAGGCTGCTCACGCTCTTAGTGACTTGGTATCAAAGGCCCAAGCGAAATACATAGTGTTAAGCTATAACAACGAAGGAATAATTCCTCATGATGAGATTAAGGATATATTGTCAAAAAGAGGAGAAGTAAAAGAGTTCTCTAAAGAACACAAGAGGTATCGTGCAGTTAATCAAGATGGCTCTAACGTACGAACAAAAGAAAGTCTTTTTCTAGTAAAAACAACATAATTTCATATGGCAGACAAAATGAACAATTTAACAGGTAAAGAATGGCTCCAGAACTCTTTTAGTATTTGGCGAGACATTGACAAGACCTCAGAGGAAAGAAAGCTCAAGCATCCCGCAATGTTTCCACAACAACTTGCTGAGCGACTAATAGAGATTTACACAAAAGATTCAGGTGAAGTCATTCTAGATCCTTTCCTTGGCATTGGGAGCACTCTCAAAGCAGCCTATAACCTAGGTAAACAAGGTATTGGTGTGGATTTAAACAAGGAATATTGCAAGATTTCAAAACAAAGAATTAAAGATCAACAAAAAGGGCTTTTTGAAAAAGACATAAAACGGTTTGAGCCAAAAATTCACTGTGCAGATTCTAGAAATCTATCTAAATATCTAAAACCAGAATCAGTTGATTTGGTAATCACTTCTCCACCATATTGGGATATTCTCAACATGAAAAGGAGTGCCGATAAAAAGGAAGGCAGAAATTATTCTGATTCTAAAGAAGATATCGGTAACATTCATGATTATGAAGAGTTTCTCCAAGATCTAAAAGCGGTATATACAGAAGTTTATAAGGCCTTAAAACCAAACAAACGGTGTTGTTCAGTGGTTATGGATATTAGAAAGAAGGACAAGTTCTTCCCTCTACATGAGGACCAGACTAGAATTATGAGAGAAATAGGGTTTGAATTGGAAGAATACGTAATTTGGGATCGTCAAAAAGAATACAACAACATGAAGACTTTAGGGTATCCATGGGTATTTCGATTCAACAAAGTTCACGAGTTTATCTGTATTTATTGGAAGCGGTAGTAATTAGCTAAGTAGGAATTTTTTTGCATCAAGGGGAACAATGGATTTAGAATCAACATTGTTATCTGCTTCAGACCAAGAAAATATAATTATGTTCTTGTTAGGAGAGTATTCTAGTAGGCGTTCTCTTATTTCATCTTCAATAAGTAGTAAGCTCACCTCACTTGAAATACCGTTTAACGAGGTTAGGAAGGCAAACTCGGCACCACAAAGCTTTGCATACAAATTGATTTCCCCAATTTCTTTCAGACTAAGAGCTGAGTTGGAACGATTTAGAATTGCGAGTGTTATTTTCTCCGTGTCTTTTTGTTGCAGTATTGCTATTACGTCAGGTTTAAAGTCCCACGATGAGTAATCCGCGATACTCTTGATGTGTTCATTATTGAGCTTCGAGAGGCTACTTTCAGGAATTAGAACTTCTAATACTTCATGTGAATCAGCCAAATGTTTTTTTAAAAACTTCTCCAACCAATTCCTTACTGTTTGTGTAAATGTATTTTTATCCATAAATTATATAGAAATAAACTCAACTCTTTCTTCATTAAGGAAAGCCAATTTTATTTTCTTGTCTTGAGCGTACTCGAGTAAATCAGGTCGCGCTTTCAGAATTTTCACTAAAGCCACGGCTGGTCTCTTGGTTGAAACTAAAATTGCTTCTTCAGGTTGCGCAACTAAGCAATACCCCAGAAGTTGACCTAGGGCCTTTAAGTCCAACGATGTAATTTTTGATTCAATAAATCCGAGTCTTTTTGTGTTCATCAAAAATCCAACCACATCTGGACGGATACGAAACTTCGCGCAATAGTCAAAAGCGCTCACTAAATCTTCGCTACCGTTTTCTAAAAATAGATTAAGGTTTCCTGCTGAAGTGTCAAACGCATCTGCTGGTTCTTGATAGTGATCACTAAGATACTTCTTAAAAAATTCTACCAGCGGGGCATATGTTTCTTGCTCGTTAGAAAGTCTTACTTTAGTAGATTCGATTTCCTTCTTAGCTTGGCCATTAGGGGTTTTCCTTTTTTTGGCAAGTATCAATGATTCTTTTTCTTTGCGTATTTTTTCAAATTCTTGTTTTATTTTTTCTACATCTCCCTCAGTTTTTGGATCTCCTGTTAAGGCGAAATATTCCGGGTTCTTTGATTTCTTTTGTAAGTCAGATAAAAAAGCACATCCCATTGCAAGATTAATTTGCCAGAATGCGTCAAAATGCTTACGTGCTTGCTTTGGGATCCTCAAATCAGCTTCACCTGGGTGATAAGCTTTGATTTTGCCTCTAGTGATTTTCGAAGGTGGAAACCAATCATCCTCAATATCAAATACCACCTTCTCGTTATGCGCTCTAAGTTCTTGAAATAAAGACTGCTTGGAGCTGATGCGGAAAGAAAACGCTTTATAGTATTCAGGAAAAAATTTGATTTGGTGTTCTCGACTCCAGCTGGTGGGGCGAGTATTAAAATAGTCTTCAAGGTTTGCGTCTCGAATATTAGGATGTCCCCAGTCGATTGTGTGGATTGGTAATTTAAACTCTGATCTAAGAAAATTGTCTATCTCCACCGGAAGATGCCAATTCCTAACCACTTGGAAATACACTCTCATTCGACCATGACCATTTTCTCCATCTCGATTTAACCACCCCCCAGGAGATGGGAACCCGGAAGTGTCCAACAGCCCATTAATGTATTCAATTTTATTTTCGCGCTCTGTCTTATAAAGAATTTTGGGTATGTGAAAGCGATCAAAGCTTAAGTCTGGATTAAAAATTGAAACAATTTCGTCGAACACATCCTGAGATTTTTCAAAATCGATAACCAGCAAGGTCATTGATTTATTTCCTATGATTTCGTACGCGGCAGGAATTCCGCTATTTAAGAAAGGGATGATGACCCGAGTTAGAGATTCAACCGTTTCTATAGGTTGGTTGTATGTGTTCTTTACACTTTTATCAACAATTGATTCGCATGCCGGGTTCTTACAGCGCAGATTATCCCCATTTTTTGTAGCTAGGTACCCACATTTAGGGCAATGAGCAATTCCTTCAACAATCTCATTGGCATGAGAAAACTCGATAGCTATTATTTTGCTATTCAGGAAAATATGACCACGTCCCGTAATAAGGCCGAGTAGATAGGATTTTTCTTTGGTTAGAGTGGTTTCAGACATGTTCATTAATATCCATCATACACTTTTTGATTATCTAAATCCAAAAGCAAACGACCCGACCCTTTGACGGGGACGGGTCGTTTGCCACACCAAACCTCTGCTCCGGCGACTTGATTCTAACTCGTCTAAGACTTCCGTGTATTCGAATTTGGTCTTTTTGCAGATTAATTATACTTTCATAATGTTCTATTTCAATGTTCCGATCTCTCCAATGATGCTACCGTCAAAGGCACTCGACTCGTATATGATATCCGCCACAGGATTGATGATGAATACACTCCCGCTCGGCCATGGGAAAAGGTATGTAGTACCGACAAGGCCAATATCTTCTCCAGGAAAAGCAATCGGATCTTGTATCTTAAGCACCTTGTCCGTACCGAGGTACGGAAGTGGCGTACAGAGTGCGCGAGCCCAACCTTCATTTGGCGTTTGCTCGGCAAGCTCGAATAACCGTTGCGGTACATTCACGGCATCAATCGTGATGCGGCGTACTTGAAAAGAAGTTACATCGCACACGCTGCTTTCAATGGTCTCAAGTGTTTCGTCTATAGCAAGGTACTTGTCGATATTCTTCAATTGCGTGTCTTTATCAATTGGTCCCGGCAAATGTTCAAGAAATGCTTTTACCGAATTTGAGCATCCCTCAAAATCAGTTTCCGGTTCGTACGGAACAGTGAGACTTTTATTCTCCTGCGCTTCGCCATCCCACCAATACATCATCACGACACCGTTTTCATAATCGGCGGTGGAATCATCAATCAGTTCGCGCGGGATTTCCTTCATGCAATTTCCTCGCAAGACATCGCGACTGTATTCGGTGCCGACAAGCGGCGCAACAGTGTTGTACAAGAATCGCGTATAGGCGACCTTTGTTTCGCGGTCGGAGTCCAGCGGATACAGTGTTGCGATAGCAACACGATCCTGATCAACAAAATAATCTGTCTGTGCGTCCGCGGCGGGAGTGTTGTGTTTAACCTGCAAATGGTATCGCCCGTTCGTAAAGCTCCACATACACGAATACGCCAACACATCATCACAGAGTGCGTAGTTTTCAACCCACTGCTTTGGGTCACCGGTGACATCGCGCACATTTACCGAAATGTATTCTCCCAATTCACCGAGTTCGTACTGCGGCCACGGCACATCGGGGTCTTTGGTGAAAAATACAGTGGATGAGTCGCCAAATCCTTCCCCGCGACGCAGGTACCATCCCTCCGGCGTGTCGCTTTCGGTAATATCGAAAGAGTAGACTATGTTATTTGTTTGGGGGCTTTCCGTGTCCACCAGAGGTTTATGTTGTTGCTCGTTGATAAGTTTTCCGGTGATAACTATCGGCCATGCAACTGTAAAATAGGGCAGTGTTGCGACTGACTGTAGTTCAAACCCATCACGCGTACAGCGTTCTGGATCAGGGTTCTCCCACATACCACCCATGCCAATAGTGCTGTGCGGTTCATCCTGTGCGAAACAAGTGAACGACTGTAGCTGTGCCGACCATGCATACAGTGCAAATAAGAATCCGATGACAAGATATGCAACTATTGCCAAAATGATATGTTTTTTATTTATCTTCATATACTGCGTTTTTTCTTAGACGTCTCACAATCCAATACAGAAGCACAATGGGAGGTGTAATATAGAGCGCAATAATGCCAAGCGCGGTATACCATGGCGTGACGAGTACTGTTCTGGTAATTGGTTGAATAAAGAGATCGGCAATTTTGTTTTGTACTGTATTCCACCATGAGCCCTCAATGGGGTTGTAGACCGTTTCTGCGTCAGTGAATGTGGTGCCGCCGGAGCCGAGCGCGACAATATCTTCTTCAGCGTGTCGGAGCACTTCGGTGCGCGAACAAATGCCTGTTGCAAGTTCTTGGCCATAAAAATCACCGCCATGCGCGTACACTAGGTATGTTTCTCCTTCGGCAAAGAGGAATCCACAATCGCCGCCGCCAAATCCTGTGGCAACTGTTACCACATTCTTCTCAATACCTTTCCACCGTTCGGTCACATGGAATTCGACTGTGCGATACGAAGGGGCAACGTCGTTGCTAAACAATTGCCGTAGTGTATTGTGGTGCTCCCCGATATCTAGCGCTCTTCCAACAAATACCGCTTCAGCGTCTTCAAATGCCTGTTCTTGGGAGTAGTTGGCGACACAGCTACAAGCATATACGGTGCTCGGAGAAACAACCAGGGCACCACTAAATATCAGTGCAGTAACGAGAAACGGTGCGAGATTTTTCATAACTATTGGTCGCCAGTATATGCACCCCGCGTACCTTTTGCCGCGATGATCGACTCTTCGTGTGGTGTCGCAATTGGATGTTGAGGCACACCTGAGTAGAGATAGGTATTGTGTCCGTGCTCTAATGCACGGTCGTTGTCTGTAACCGGCGTCCACCACTCGTAATCATCGCCTGCGCCGATGTACGCAAGGCGCCAGTGAATGCAGACGGTACGTGTCTCTCCTGTGTCTGTCGTGTATTCATCATACGAGACCATACCGGAGGTTGTGTTGTCACTGCATGATTCACTTGCATACATCTGTATCGAATCCCGTACGTATTGGACAGTAGCATCGCTTTCCAGTAACTCGTCATTGCGCCATGACCGCCAAATCTCTTCTGCTCGTTGGTTCAAGTCCGCTACTGTTTCTGCCTCACGCTCAGCGATGGATGCGACCTTAAGCACGTCATACCACTCGTCTGGAGTGAGATCAGTGCCGAGCCGCTTATACCTATCAGCGGCAACGTCAAGCAGTGCAGACGCAACTTCATATGTGCTTGAAGCGGTAGAGAATGTGTACGTTCCGCCAGGAAACACTCCCTCTACGTGTCGAATATCACGAGCAGTGTCTTCTACCACAAATTTACGTTCTTCCTCTGTGGACCAACCAAGTGCGTTGGCAAGTAGGCTTGCCGTTTGCTCCTTGCGTAGACCGTCGGGAACTGTAACCGCTACATTTTCTGCACGTGGCTCAGATTTTGGTAATTGCGTAAAAAGAAAGACTCCAACACCTAAAACCAAAATACCCACAAAAGCGATGATGTAGTGTGTTTTGTATTTTGAATTGCGCATGAAAAGCATAAGTATGATGGGGACAAGACTCGAACTGCAAAATAAGCACAGAATCCAATCTATTTATTATTTTAGCAACTTTTGACGGGAACAGGAATGAAAGAGTGACTTGCGTCCCGTTGCCGTCTGTAGCCTTGTATCTAAAAGCAAAACGACCCGACGGGGACGGGTCGTTTGCCACTAGATTACTCTGCTCCGCGGGCGGGATTCGAACCGATTTTATGGGTATAAAATAACCGTTGTAAAACAGAACTATTTTCAGATGCTCCGCGGACTGGACAATTTAAGAACTTTAAATTGGGTTGTAGTAGAAAGGTAGATGGAGGAATTAAGACTCTCTAAAATTCAGTTTCTCTAGGTACTTACTAAAAAACTCACTGTCTCGGATGATGTTAAACGCAGTATTATAAAAACCAACCTGATCAGCCCTTACTTTTTCTACTTGTTCGTTAAGTATTTTGATAGCCTTCTCCTTATCTAACCATACAACATGTAGTCCGTTATCCTTCTCGTCTTCAGTTCTATTATCATCAGGACTTTCTTTGACTGTTTTAACTACAAAGCAAACAGTCTCATATTCTTTGGCTTTTTTATTTCTAAACTCATGAATTCGTCCGATTTCTTCCACCACTTCAACAACGTAGTTTATTTCCTCATCACACTCACGAATAATCTCTTCATTTAAATCATTAGTCTCTGCACCCCCGCCTGGAAGTAGGTAAAAACCATGTTTGGGATTAGTAACAAAACCAAACTTTCCCTCAGCATTAACCACTACAGCTTTAACAGTGGTTCTGTGCTCAAAAACATCTGGCTTTTCAAACTCAGGATTCTTAAATATATCCTTGTCAGTGAGAGTATTTATGTATTCCATAATAGTGATTATACAACAAAACCCCAAGTATCTCAGCAACCACTGAAATACTTGGGGCAGTTTAGATCTTGAACTTAATCCTTGGGAGTGGTTCCTCCAGATCAATCCCAGACTGAGTGATGTTGATCGTTGCAACGTAGCAGTTGGGCGGGTTCGATAGGTAGCGGAACTCTTCATCGCTCATACTAAGGAATGCCTTAGCAATCACCCGTAGAGCGAAGCCATGTGTGAAGATGATGACGCACTTCGGGTGGTCGTGCTGAAGTCCGTCCTGTAGCAATCTTGCTACGAACTCCTCGATCTTCTTTACGAACTTGGGAGTGTCGTCTCCGCCAGGAAACTGAAAGTACAAGACACCCACCCTATACCTCTCTTGTTCAACCTCCTTCATCGTGGTCTCGTCGACGTTTCCCCAGTTGAGGTTTCGAATGCACTCTTCATGCACCACGTCGAAAGTCACAGTAGGGAAGCGTGAGCAGAAAAGGAAGGTTGTCTGATCCGCACGTGTCGAAGGTGATGTTATTATCTTCACCCGTTGGTAATCCCCGATCTTCGGAGTCATTGCGTCTACCAGCTGAACAACTTGCTGTTTTCCGACGCTCGTAATGGATATCCGAGTATCGTGAGCACTATTTCGAACGTTTGGATCTACATCCTCCTCCGACTGAGCGTGTCTAACAAGAAAAACCTTTTTTAGCATCAGCACTTCCTTTTCGCTTATAGGTGATGTTTGTCTATATAAGCACAAACAGAAGTGACGAATGTTCTCTCCAGATCAGATGTGCTTTCCACCAACTTCCATCCACGCATATCTTTTCTGAAAAAGAACGAGGACTTCTCCAGTGCGTACTGGCCAAAGCTCAGAAACTGGAACTCCAGTAAGAAGAACTGGCCCTGTCGCACCGCTATGTCAAAAGAACCAAAGGGTACATTGAAAAAGTCGAAAACACTCTCAACGTAGTCCAGTAGTCCGTCAGGCAGATCCCTCGGAAATGATAACCTTCCGCTACCACTGGCACGGAAGTCGTCTCGACGATTCATCCTTCTAAGTACATAGTACTTATCAGAATATACAAGGATCTTGTAGTCACAAGACAACCCTTCGATGAACTCCTGAACGATGAACTTGTTCCTGAAGTTCGAAATCGGCTTGTATCCTATCCGGTTGATAAATCCCATGATGGCTCTTTGTAGGTTCATCAACGAGAAGCTCCTTGATGCCGATCTGGCACTCCTGATCATCCTACCGACGGAATGAGCAAGCCCGACTCCTCGACTTCTTGATCCAGCCCCTGGTTTTATGACAGAGGGGAGTGGGATGTCTTCGACGTGTCGTCGTAGCTCTTCAACGGTTCCAAACCGTCGTGAGTGAATGTTCTGGATCGCACTCAGTCCACTCAAGTCTCTCAGGATCTCCATGAAGACTTTATTGTGGTGAGCCCTGAAATACTTGAACCCAGGGATCAGGATTGCCCTATTAAGCTCGAGTCCGAGTAAGACGTCCTCAATGAAGTCCTTGTATCGAAGGTCAGGGTCCTCTGAAGACTGATAGAGCACAAAGGAGTTCGTGTACTCTTCGTGTGCAAAGTCTACCTCCGAGAAGCCCTTAACCTCAACCTCGAAACCTTCTTCTGAGAACAGTTTCCTTACTTTTTCAACATCCATACTCCCCGCAACCTCTCTAGTGGAGGAGTAGAAGGTATGCCGGTAATCAACCAGGATAAGCAATTTTTTGTCGTTCATGCTAATTTCCTTGGGAAAGAAATATGGTCTGTTTAAATAGTAACACAATTTAAGAACTCTCGTCAAATACTGTGATGTGTACCCCATTTAGTAGACACGTTAGGAACACACTTCCTGCCCCCTTGGTTG
>Ga0066639_10006139_pt1 | contig 10031 bp, 10 predicted proteins | sample CryGeyCG2114_010_2_FD_59504 | JGI IMG/M metagenome (GOLD analysis project Ga0066639, IMG submission 59504) | Groundwater microbial communities from aquifer - Crystal Geyser CG10_big_fil_rev_8/21/14_0.10 | ecosystem: Environmental > Aquatic > Deep subsurface > Groundwater | place: USA: Utah... | reverse complement strand
GTGAAAAACGTTTTAAGCAAATCATCAAAAAATGAAATCAAACTGCCTCAGGGCGACAAAAAAATGATTTGTGATTGTTTTGATTAATTAGAATATTTAAATAACTCATAAACAAAAAGTATGGCACAAGAAAATTTAACCAATTCTCAAGCTACTGCGCCCAAGGTAAAAATGACTTACCAAATTACTGGTGTGTTTGATTTGATTAGTAAGGCTTTTGAAGTTTACAAAGGAAAATTTTGGAAATTTATAGGCATAATGATGATTCCTGTTTTGGGGGCATTGCCAACTGTTATTGTTGTTGGTTTATTTGTTGGACTTAATTATTTATCAATGGATTCAGGAGCGGTTTTGACTTTTGTAAGAGTAATTTTAATAATTTTAGGCCTTATTGGAGTAGTAATTTTTGCGGTGGTATCTATATCAGCCCAGGCCGGACTTTACATTCTTATAAAAACTGACAAAGAAATTTCAGTGAAAGAAGCTTTTTTACAGGGCAAAAGTATGGCTTGGCAGTTTTTTGTAGTTAATTTATTGGTGGGGGTTTTTGTTTTACTTTGGTCTCTTCTTTTAGTTATCCCTGGAATTATTATAGCTATTTATTATAGTTTTGCAACTTGGATTTTGGTAGATAAAGGAGATCGAGGGATAAATGCTATAAAAAAGAGTAAGAAATTGATAAGGGGTTATTGGTGGGCGGTTTTTGGAAGACTTCTTGCTATTCAGGTAATTTTAATGATTGTTAACGTCTTGCCTTTAATTATTTTTGGAGGAACAGATAATCAGGGAAGTAAAAGTTTATTGACGATTGTTTCAAATTTGATTTCTTTCTTAGCCGCTCCGCTTGTATTAGTTTATGCTTATAGTATATATAAAGATTTATTGAACATAAAAGGAGAGAATTCTATTCCATCAAAAAATAGAATTTAGAGAATTATGAAAAAAATCAGAATAAAAATAAACGGCAAAAATATAAGTTGCGAACATGGTAAAACGATTTTTAAGATTGCCCGAGAAAACAAAATTGATATCCCAGGTCTTTGCGGACATCCAGATTTTTGCGCCAAGGGAAATTGCCGAGTCTGTGTAGTGGAAGTAAAAGGCAGAAAAAATTTGGCAACATCTTGTTCAACTTGCGTGGAAGATGGCATGGAAGTCAAAACAGAAACTGATAGGGTAAAAAAGGCTCGAAAAATGAATCTAGAACTTATTTTTGCTGAACATGTTGAAAAGTGCAGTGATTGTATTTGGAGATATGAATGTAAATTATTAAAATTTGCGGATAAATATGATATTTCCGTTGCTCATTTTCAGGACAGAAAAGGGAATAGAAAAACGTATAAATTTGCCAATGCTGTTGAAATAGACGGCACCCAATGTATTGATTGTCGAAATTGTGTAGATGCTTGTTCAATTCTGCAGAATATAAATTATTTAGAGATAAAAGGAAAGGGAATAGATCAGGAAATTGTGCCAACAAAAGATAAAAAAATTCATTGTATTTTATGCGGACAATGCGCTGTGCATTGCCCAGTAAGCGCAGCCCAAGAACAATCCCATTGGGAAATGGTAGAAAAAGCCATAAAAGATGAAAGCAAGATAGTAGTAGCTCAATTTGCTCCCTCAATAAGGGTAAGCATAGGAGAGGATTTTGGTTTGCCATATGGAAAAATAATGACAGGTCATGTTGTGGCAGGGTTGAAGAATTTGGGGTTTGATTATGTATTTGATGTAAGCTTCAGTGCTGATGTGACAACAATAGTTGAAGCAGAGGAGCTATTGGAAAGAGTAAAACAAGGAGGAAAGATGCCTATGATTACTTCTTGTTGTCCTGGATGGGTGAATTATTTGGAAATTTATCATCCAAAATTGATCCCTCATCTTACAACATCTAGATCTCCCCAGATTCATGGAGGAGGGATGATAAAGACATATTGGGCAGAAAAAATGAATATAAATCCAAAAAATATTGTCGTAGTTTCGGTAATGCCATGCACAGCAAAAAAATATGAATCTTCCAGAAAAGAAATGAAAATAAAAAATATGTTTCCGGTTGATTACGTGATTACTACAAGAGAATTTTCCTTTATGCTCAAAAAAAACAAAATAAATTTTCCAAAATTAAAAACTATTAAAGCAGACAATCCGTTGGGAGAATTTAGCGGTGGTGGAGTAATTTTTGGGGGTAGCGGAGGAGTAATGGAGTCAGCTCTTCGGACAGCTCAATACATGGTTTGCGGGAATAGTAAAAGTAAAATTTGTCAAAAAAGAATTGATTTTGAAAGCGTAAGAGGGTTGGCGGGGGTAAAGGAGGCAATAGTTCCGATTGCGGACAAAAAATTAAGAATTGCTGTAGTAAATGGCATAGGCAATGTAGAGCCTGTTTTGGAAAATTTGGATAAGTATGATTATGTAGAAGTCATGGCCTGTCCAGGAGGTTGTATCGGTGGAGGAGGCCAGCCAATTCCAACAACTCAAGAAATCAGAAAAAAAAGAATTGAAGCATTATATAGACTGGATAAAAATAAAAAAGTAAGAAGATCTTATGAAAACAAAGGTGCTTTAGAGATTCTTGACTGGCTGGGGAAAAATAAAAAATTAGAACATTCTGTGCTGCATACAAAATATAAAAAGAGAATTAAATACTAGTTTATGCCCAAAAAACTCCCAAAACGCCCCATAGACAAACAAGCAAAAAACCATTTCTAGATGATAAATCTTGATCATAGTTTATGGCAAGGTCCGATAGAATCAATTCGTATTGATCCGATTATTAATTCATCAAAAGTTCACATCGACATTGATGAAATTCGATTAATAAAAGAGTAAAAATATTAATTTAAATAATATTAACATATTCATATGTCATCAAAAAGACATCTCGCTACAATTACGATCTTAGTTAAAGACCGGCAGATGCATGCCCAGGATGTGCAAAAAACATTGACAGAAAACGGGCATATTATTTTGGCCCGTCTGGGAGTAAATCCCCAAAGAGCATGCATAAAGAATTGCACAGGGTTAATAACTATTGTAGTTGATGGTACAGCAAAACAAATTAATGATCTGACAAAAAAGTTGAATTCTCTCTATGGCATAGTAGCCAAATCATGTGTTGTCACTGAATAATTAACCTCATCCAATCCTCTTCTTTAAAAGAAGGGGAAATAAAAAAATATGCATTACGCAAAAGAACAAGTTTTAGCGCGTGTAAATGCGCGTACCATAGCGCAATTTTTGGGATTAGCTGGAGTGGCTACGATTTTGCCATTCTATATACATATTCAATGGATAACAGGCCCTATTATTAATGCTATTTTTATCTTGGCTTTGTTTTTAATTGGAATAAGAAGTGCGCTAATTGTTTGTCTGATTCCGAGTCTAATGGCTTTGTCTGGTGGATTATTGCCAGCAGTATTAGCCCCAGTGGTGCCATTTATAATGATTGGAAATGTTGTTTTTGTATTGTCTGTTGATTGGCTTTATAATAATATTAAAAGCTATGAGAAGGGATATTGGGCAGGAATAATAATCGGCGCAAGTTTGAAATTTTTATTTTTATTTTTGAGTGTGAGTTGGATTTCCCAACTTTTAATCAAACAGGAACTGGCTATTAAAGTGGCGCAAATGATGAGCTGGCCTCAACTTGCCACGGCTATAATAGGAGGCATGATTGCTTGGATAATTTTGAAATGGCTAAAAAGAATATAAAATTAATCAAATTTTAATATTTTTTTGGTATAATATATATGGAAAATAAGCCAAGCCTCTTGGGTACCGTAGCTTAAAAATTAAATATTTTGTTAATTAATCATTTTGCCTAATTGATGTAGTATTTAATAAAGATTATGGTCAAGGCAAGGGGTAAGGCTTATTTTCGCCACTAGTAAATTATTTTGATAAATAGTTTATTAATGGTGGATAAGAGGAGATATTTTTGACTAAAACAAATACTTATAATATTATATAAAAAGCCAATTTATTAATTGGCTTTTTATGTTATAATAGGAGTAGACGCGCATATTGCAAATTGCGCTTATTCGAATTATTTAAGATATATGGATATTCCAAAATATGTTGAAAAAATAGTGAAAGATCTGGAAAAAGCAGGTTTTGAAGCCTATGTTGTTGGCGGATGCGTGCGTGATTTATTATTGAGCAGACTCGCCACTACGAATGGCGATCATACGAATTATAAAAATGTAACACCAAAAGACTGGGATATTACTACTAATGCCCGTCCTGATGATATGTTGAAAACTTTGGATAATGCGAAATATGAAAATATATTTGGTACAGTTTTGGTGCCCGTAAAAAACAAAGAAGGTAAAACAGAAGATGTGGTAGAAGTGACTACTTTTAGATCAGAACAAGGATATAGCGATAGAAGGCATCCAGACAGCATTAAGTTTGAGGATTCTTTAGATAAGGACTTAGAAAGAAGAGACTTCACAATTAATGCAATGGCCTTGAAGTTGAAAGTAGAAAGTTTAAAGTTAAAAGAAAATGATTATGAGATTATAGATTTATTTGGTGGAGAAAAAGATTTGAAAAAAAAGATAATTAGGGCAGTAGGGGAGCCGGTTGATAGATTTAAGGAAGATGCGCTTCGAATGATGAGGGCAATCAGATTTTCTTGCCAATTAGGCTTTGAAATTGAAGAAAAAACTCTGAGAGCCATAAAAAAATTAGCTGGTAATATAAAATTTGTTTCCAATGAAAGAATCAAGGATGAGCTTATAAAAATTATAGAGTCAGATAGAGCTTACGAAGGCATAATGTTTCTTCATGGGAACAAAATGCTTCAATATATTATTCCCGAAATTGAAAGGGGTGTGGGGGTAGGGCAAAATAGACATCATACCTATACGGTGTTTAAACATTCTGTACTTTCTCTCAAAAATTGTCCAAACAGAGATTGGCGAGTTCGTTTGGCTTCGCTTCTACATGACATAGCCAAGCCTCAGACAAAAAAGATGATCAAGGGCGATTTTACTTTTTATAATCATGATATTGTGGGCGCCAAGGTGGTCAAAAAAATAATGACACGCCTTAAATTTTCTAATACTGACATAGAAAAAGTGACTAATCTGGTTCGTTATCATATGTTTTATTACAATGTTGATGAAGTGACAGAGTCTTCCGTAAGGCGTTTGATAGTAAAAGTTGGCAAAGAAAACCTGCAGGATTTAATTGATTTGCGCGTGGCAGACCGTTTGGGTTCAGGTGTCCCCAAGGCTAAGCCCTATAAACTTCGTCACTTAGAGTATATGATGGAAAAGGTCCAAAAAGATCCAGTTTCTGTGAAGATGCTCAAGATTAATGGTGACTACATGATTAGCAATCTCAAATTTGAGCCAGGGCCAAAGATGGGGGCTATTCTAGATGTGCTTCTTTCTGAGGTGATAGAAGAACCAAAGTTAAATAATCTAAAATATTTAGAAAAAAGAAGTAGAGAGCTAGAAAAATTAGAATTAAATGAACTTAGAGAAAAAGCTAAGGAGAAAATAGAAGATAGAAAGATGGAGGATGATGAGGAATTGAAGAAAGGGTTTTGGGTTAAGTAGTAATTTGTCATTGCGAGGAGTGCAGCGACGAAGCAATCTCTGAAATCGCGTTAAATTCAAATAAAGCAAATAGTTATGCGAGAACACATATATTATGTTTACATAGCTACTAACAAAACAAATAAAGTATATACACAGGAATAAGCGGGGAATTATTAAATAGAGATTTCCAGCACAAAAACAAAGTATTCGAAAATAGTTTTACAGCTAAATATAATGTAAATAAAATAGTATATTTTGAAGTCTATGGAGATATAAGAGAGGCCATAGCTAGAGAGAAGCAAATCAAGGCCGGCTCAAGACAAAAAAAGATTGATTTAATTAATAGTATTAATCCTTGTTGGAAAGATTTAATCAAGGTGATAGAAGAAGGTCAAGATGTGGAAGATGGAAATAAAAATATTGAATGATTTTAATCGCTTAGGTATGATCATTACAGTTTGATTATACTAAAGAGATTGCCGCACCTTGCTTCGCAAGGTTCGCAATGACAAAATTATATAATAACATGAACAAATCAAAAGTTTATTTTGTAAAGTTAAACGAAATAGAAAAAATAAAAAATTTATTGCCCGAATTCAAAGCGCCATTGGGCGTGAAAGTTCACTTTGGCGAAGATGGTAATATTACTTATATTCCGGATGCAAAAATTAAACCAATCATAGAAATAGTTGATAATCCGACCTTGATAGAATGCAGTGTATTGTATAAAAGCGCAAGAAGTATTGCCAAGACGCACAGAGAGCTGGCCTTGAAGCATGGTTTTGATTTTGCGCCGATTGATTTATTGGACGGGGAAGAAGGCGATGACTTTATAGAAATTGAAATAAACAAAAAACATTATGATAAATGTTATTTGGGAAAGGGATTGGAAAGATATAATTCACTTTTGGTCGTTTCTCATTTCAAAGGGCATGGCGGAAGTAAATTCGGCGGGGCACTGAAAAATTTGGGTATGGGACTAGCTAGCCGGAAGGGCAAGCTAGCAATTCATGCTTCAATTAAACATTACATAAAAAAAGAAAAATGCATTAGTTGTGGAGATTGCATCAAAAATTGTCCAGCAAGCGCGATAAAATTTGATGAAAATCAAAAGGCAGAAATTAATCAGAATATTTGCATCAGCTGTTCAAAATGCATTTCTGTCTGCCCAGAAGGCGCAGTCAGAATTCCTTGGTCAAGTACGGGCGCGGAGGACTTGCAGGAAAGAATCGCGGAATATGCTTTGGCCGCTTCAAAAGAGAAGCAATGTTATTTTATTAATTTTTTAGTAAATATTACTTCTGATTGCGATTGTTTAAGTAAAGAAATGCCGATTTTGACCCCAGATATTGGAATTCTCGTTTCTAGCGACCCCATAGCGATTGATCAAGCTTCTTATGATTTGGTTAAAAAAGAATATCCAGAGTTTGAAAAGCATAATGGAGAAAATCAATTGAAGCATGGCGAAGAGATTGGACTTGGAAAGAGAGACTACGAATTAATTAGTATTTAGCATGAAATTTCCTTACACCACTAATGTTTGTTATATAATTAATAATAAAAATCAGGTGCTTCTTCAGAAAAAAGCTCGTGGATTTGGAGCTGGAAAATGGAATGGCCCAGGCGGGAAGATTGAGAATGGCGAAACACCCGAAGAAGGAACAATTAGAGAAGTAAAAGAGGAAACGAATTTAGATATAAGAAATTTGAAAAAAGCTGGAAAAATTGAATTTATTTTTACAGAGAATTATGATTCAAATAATTATACCTATATTTTTGTATGTAAAGACTACGAAGGTAATCCTAAAGATATGGGAGAGGGGGAGCTAAGGTGGTATAATATTCTAGAAATTCCTTTAGAAAAAATGTGGGACGACGATAAATATTGGTTGCTCCAAGTGTTAAAGGGAGAAAAAGTAAGTAAAAGATTTTATTTTGATAAAAATGGAATAGTAATTAAACAAGAAAATATTTAAAAATTAAAATAAATAAAAATTTATGAAATTATCAAAAATTATGCCAGTCAAAGGCTGTTTGCCAGCCAAATTGGAGGGGTTCGCCCTTGGCGGAAAGAAAATTTTATTTTTATCACTAGCGTTGTTGCTCGTTACAGGTTGCACAAATAGTGCAAGTAATGGAATAGTTACAGAAAAAAATGTTTCTGAAAATGAAACCAATAATAACGAGTTAACAATTCCAGTAAAACCAATTGAAAAACAAGAAATAAATATTAATCAAGACGCCCCCCAATCTGGCGGACAAGTAAACAATATGGAAAAAGCAAAAATACAAACATCTTTAGGTGATATTGTGATTGAGCTAAACGCAGAAAAAGCTCCTATTACAGTAGAAAATTTCAAAAGCTATATAGTGGACGGATTTTATAGTGGAACTCTATTTCATCGTGTGATGCCAGGCTTCATGGTTCAGGGTGGGGGATTTGATACTAACAAAACACAAAAAGCAACAAAAGCGGAAATAAAGAATGAAGCCAAAAATGGTTTGAAAAACGATAGAGGCACACTTGCTATGGCACGCACCAATGTGGTAGATTCAGCCACTTCACAGTTTTTTATCAATTTGGTAGATAATGACTTTTTAAATTATCAGAATGACGAGAACTATGGCTATGCAGTTTTTGGCCAGGTTGTTGAAGGTATGGACGTAGTTGATAAAATAGCTGAAGTAAAAACGGGGAACAATGGCCCTTATCAAAATTGGCCGGTTGAAGACGTGGTTATTGAAAATATTGAATTAGTTAAATAGTAAAATTGAATAAAAAATATGGAGGAAGTAAAAAATCAAAAACCAAAAATTGGCCAAGGGTTGCTTTTGTTTTTGAAAGAATATTCTGTGATAGGATTGGCTATCGGAATGGTTATAGGCCAAGTATCAACAAGCCTTATTAATTCAATTGTCAAAGGAATTTTTACGCCCTTGATTGAATTGATTGTGCCTGGGGATAAATTTAGTGGTTTAGTTTTTTCTATCAGGGGAGTAGATTTTGATATTGGTAGCGTGATTAGCAATACTATAACTTTTTTTATAGTTTTGATATTACTCTATATAATAATTAAAAAAATTCTTAAGCAAGATAATTTGATTAAGAAAAAATAAATTTATGAAATTGATTTTACGTTGGGTATTCAATGCACTTGCTATTATAATTGGTGCATATTTAATCTCTGGCATTAGCGTAGCCGGAATTTGGACTGCTTTGATTCTCGCAGTATTTTTGGGGTTGGTGAATGCGGTTTTGAAGCCAATTTTGGTTATAGTCACATTGCCGATTAATATTTTGACCCTAGGATTGTTTACTTTTGTTATTAATGCCTTATTAATTCTTTTTGCAGGAACAATTGTAAAGGGTTTTGATGTGGATGGATTTTTGCCTGCCTTACTTTTTGGTTTTATAATCTCAGTAGTCAGCTACATCCTAAATACTTTATTTGGTACAAAAAAGTAATTGGCGGGATGTGGCCTAGTGGCTAGTGCGCATCCTTCAGCCCGCCCGCCCCTTGCATGAGCGGGGTATGGTATAAAGGCTATTACGCAGGATTCGGGTTCCTGTAATCCCAGTTCAATTCTGGGTACCCCGACAAATATTTTTAAAAACGCAAGGACTTTGGTAGGCGGGGACGATGAGATCGTGGGTTCAAATCCCGCCATCCCGACTATATAAAAAATGTGAAAAAAGGAGAAATATTAAATTTTACTACTCTAAGTATAGAAAAAATTTTCAGCGAATTTAAAGTTGATGAAAATTTTGGTCTGCCTAGAGATGAGGTTGCAAGAAGACTGGAAGAATATGGCAAGAATGAATTATCGCTCAAGAAAACAAAATGGTGGGAAATATTAATTAGGCAGTTCAAGTCGCCGTTTATTTATTTATTGGTTGGCGCTTCTATCTTGGCATTGATTTTGGGGGAGTTATTTGACGGTTTAATGATTTTGGTTTTCTTATTGATAAATGCTCTTTTGGGTTTTTATCAAGAATTTAAATCAGAAAAAATATTGAAATTATTAAAACAATTTGTAGTTTCTTATGTTAGGGTGGTCAGGAAAGGAGAGCTTCAAAATATCAATTCAGAAGAATTGGTTCCCGGAGATATAATACTTGTAGAAACAGGAGATAAAATTCCAGCTGATATTAGATTTATTGAAGCATGCAATTTGACAGTAGACGAGTCTATTCTTACAGGGGAATCTCTAGCAATAAACAAAATAAGCGAATCGCAAAAGAAAAAAGCTAGTGATTATTATCAAGCAAAAAATTTAGGTTTTTCAGGGACAACCGTTATCAATGGCAAGGGCAGGGGAATAGTATTGGCAACTGGTAAAAACACAATTGTAGGAAAATTATCAAAACTAGTGGTTGAATCAAAGCACGTAAGCAGTTTTGAAAAAGGGATAAGTAAATTTTCAAAATTTATTCTCAAGTTAGTAGGAATTACTTTACTTCTTATATTTTCGGCAAATATT
>Ga0066639_10006138_pt1 | contig 10032 bp, 9 predicted proteins | sample CryGeyCG2114_010_2_FD_59504 | JGI IMG/M metagenome (GOLD analysis project Ga0066639, IMG submission 59504) | Groundwater microbial communities from aquifer - Crystal Geyser CG10_big_fil_rev_8/21/14_0.10 | ecosystem: Environmental > Aquatic > Deep subsurface > Groundwater | place: USA: Utah... | reverse complement strand
AATTTATTTCTCGTCCAGTCCAGAGAAAAGCCTAAGCGTCTTAACTGATTTTGCATTCCTTTTTTATTTTCCAAAACATAATCAAAAATCATTTTATATAAGACTTCACGATCAAAATCAAAACGGGATTTGCCTTCCCTTTCGAGTTTTTTTTCAAAAACAAATTGTGTTTCAAAACCCGCGTGATCTGCTCCCGGAAGCCAAAGGGTCGAATCCCCCTTCATCCGGTGATACCGAATAAGAATATCTTCAACTACATACATGGCGTGACCAAAATGCAAAGGTGCATTTGCATTTGGGGGTGGAAGAATTATGGAGTAAGGTTTTTTACCCTGCCTGCCGGCAGGCAGGCCTTTTTCCATTTTGGGGGTAAAATAATTTCTATCCTCCCACATTTTATAAATCTTTTCCTCAACTATTTTGTGATTATAAACTTTATCCATGAAAATATTTTAGATTTACGAGTATTGTACCATAGAAAACAAAAGCGGACTAGAAATAGAATTGGTTAATTTTTGAGGCTATAATACACGAAAATTATATGAATAAAAAAAAGAGTTCGAAAAATCTCTTAAAAGGGGTAATTTAAAACTTCAGATTATCTTTGAGAAAGATTCAAAAAAATATCTTTATCAAAGATAAAATCTTCAGAAACTACTGATTTATTATCTTTATTTTTTAATTCTTTGGATGAAGACGTAATCTGATATGAGAAGGGGTAAGATAGAGAAAAATTAATAGGGTATTTCTCTGTACCCGGTTGTTTAAATAATTTTAAACTATATTTAATAAATGACGGATCTATAAGCATTTTTTTTGGTAATTCATAATCTATGCTTATTGTTTTTGAAGTCTTAGCTGGAATTATGGTCAAAAATCCATATATTGTTTTACTTTTTTCTTCTGTTTTTTCTACTTCGAGAAATTGAGGGGGAATAAAATTTTTTTGTTCATAAATTAAAAAATCTGTAATTGCGTTACCTATTTTTTGCGGATTTCCATCTATGAATACCTGAGATAGGGTTGATCCGGAAGGAAGAATAAACCGAAGATAATTTTTGTAATCACCACCCGGCCACGCAGTGCTGTTGTTTTTATAAATAACCGTTGCTTTTGAAGAAATAGATCCATCTTCATTAATACTTGCATCATAAGACATGTTTCTTTCTATAAAATAATTTGCTTTATTTATTCCTAAGTTTGCTTCATTTATACCGATAAAATCATTTATCGCATTCTGAGTATCTATTCTACTATCCAGAAGAGATGACGACCAGCCATTTACTGTAAATAGATTTTGGATATTTTTGTTATTATGAGTAAGGAGAATGTGTTTTTCATCAATTGATTTTATCAGCGCCCTAAATATTGATAAATACGGCAGATCATCTTGATTTGAAATCTTCTCCTGAATGGCTCTTGCCAAAGATCTTAAAAAATCCTTTTTTTGCGTAGATGAAGGAAAAAAATTTTTCTCCGAATGCGACTGGGTAACTATGTATAAATTTTCGCTATTTACACTCTCATTATATTCGGGTACATCCACTGGTCCTATGGCAGACAAAAGATTTTTGACAAAAGAAACATCAACCCCAATTACACCATCTACTTTTTCATTCATCTCGGCAGTTAGAAAGAAAGCAGCCGTATAGGCGGATCGAATGAAATCCACATCAAAATTACTGTCTCTTAGATACCAATGCACTTTGGGCAGAAATCTTCTTATCGGATAGGGTGGTTCAACGTGACCCTTCAACTGTCCGTCTGCATCATAGACATCATTTATCAAAAACTCTGTAATTTTGCCCTTATCAAGAGTTAAAATTCCATATGATCCGATGAATCCTCCTCCGGGACGAAGCTCCATGTTGTTCTGAAAAAGAATCAGATACTTTCTTTTTCCATCAACACCCAGTAAGTCCGAAGATACATTCTGAATACTGGAAATAAATTCAGTTAAGTCATTAAATTTTTCAATTTTAGATCTATATTTTTGAGGAATATTATTCTCGACATACACCTCTTTAAGTAAAACAACCGCTTCTTTTATAGCAGTTGATGAGTTTAAAAACTCTTTTTTTGGATCAGAGATATTCCCCGAGAAAATATTTTTAAGAGCTGTGCTGGATGAAATAGCAAGATTTATTCCTTTGGCTATTTTTTTTCCGGTATCGATATTTTCTAAAAGTGGCGTTAAGGATTTATCAATCTTAATAAATTCAAATTCAAAGACAAGACTTTTACCTGTTGCGCTTGCTATTTTAAAAAAGTTTTCAGAGAGAGTAGAGGAGTCATAAGCTTTTTCAAACCTTCCTTTATCAAGCATGTTGCTTGCATTTTGTATTTCCAAAAAACCAAGAAAGGAAAATAATATAGTTGAAATTAGGGGTAAAATTAAAAGTAAAAATAAAAAGAAAATAACTACTTTTAAATAGGGGATAATATGAATTTTTTTTCTCCTACCATCAATTAACTTATTAGTACTGTATTTAACGTCATCGTTTTTTATTTTTACCTGCCTTATCTTATCTTGAATTGGATATTTATCTTCAAGAACATATTTGCCCATATCTGGTATTTCTATCTCATCCTTCTTTTCTTTTTTTTCTTCTATAAAATCTATCTGGATTTCCGGCTCCATTCTTTGTAATAAGTGAAAGAAAGATAAAAAAGTTTGTGAATGTGGCGGAAATATATAAAAAATTTTTGATTTGTCTTCTAAGCCTAGGGCTATTCTAAGTATTTCATCAATAACATCTTCAAATAAAACCGGGAATATTTTTTTCATCCCGTTTCCAATAATTTTTATTTTTTTAGTTCTTGCCTGATAAATTAAAGAATCTACCAACGATTTTTCGCTGTTGGGAAAATTACAACCAAAAATATCCCCATAAATAATAACTTTTGTACTTTTATATTCAGCGCTAATATCTTCGGCTATCTTCCACGGTTCGCTTCTTAAACTTGTTATAAAAATAAAAGGAGATTTATTTACTCTTGCTTTTTGAATAAAACCCGGAATTGATTCCCTCAAAGAAGTTGTGCCATCATCAACCACAAAAATATATGAATAATAATTTTCAGGAATTTGTGGAAATCTTTTTAGATAAGGAACGTAAATAAGATTACTATTTTCATCTTTTATCCCTGATGGTCTTTTACTGCTTACAAAAACTGTTAATAAATCCTTAGTTAAGCGATTGCAGAGTAATTCCCCTAAATAACCTTTCTTATCGACAATAAGTATTGGAGATGTACTTATCGGTTTATTTTCCTCGATGATTAGATAGGCAGGTTTTTTCACTAAGCCTATTTTAGGCTAATTACCTTTCTGTGTCTAGCGCTTGATTAACGTATTTATCTGCTTGTGTATTTTTTTCCCTTCTTATATGAGAGTATTTAATCGGAATTTTAATTTCTGCCTCTTTCTGTTTAACAATAAAGAATAAATTTCTAAGTTCGGCATTTTTAATTTTAAAAAGTCCTGATATTTGTGAATAGGCAAGGTTTGAATCCATATGAAAATATATCTTTACATTATCCGCTAAATTACTCCTATTATCGATAATCCAGTCAAGCGCACTAATTACTGCTTTGTATTCCGCAACATTATTTGTTGCTTTTCCGATTCTCCTACCAAAGCCTGCAATTTTTTTTCCCTCTCCATCTGTAACAAAAACACCCGTTGCTGCCGGCCCCGGATTTCCTCTTGCGCCTCCATCAGTAAAAATATTTAAATGATTAAACATAATAATTTATTATGACAGATTTAATTTTTTTGACCAACATATACCAAGAATAAAAGAAAACAATAATTGCCCCTGCTGAAGCGTAAGAAAATAATGATCAAAAAATCCTAAAATCAAAACGCCAGAAAGAATCGTAAATCGTAAATCGTAAATCGTAAATCGTAAATTACGATATGTCTTTAGAATAAACCTGAAAAAAAGTGATAATCCTATCAATCCTATCTGGGATGCAATAAGTAAATAAATATTATGTACGGGTTGAAGAATAAACAAACTATTTATTGTTTTAAAATTTTGTGGGAATTCGGTAAAATAATTATTAATCCCAACGCCTAAAACAGGATTTTTGACTATGATTTGAATAGACCCTCTAATTAATTCTATTCTTGATATAAATACTTCATCAGAAAAATTTAAATTTATAAACCTACTGCCTATTGGCGTAAATAAAATACCTGCAATTAGCAAACTAGCGGTAATTAAATATATAAGAAAATGTTTTTGCGTCAGCTTATTGTTAATTTTTCTTACTCCAAGAATAATAATTATCAATAACCAAAGTAAAATCGCAATTCTGCTCATCGTAAGAAAAAGAGAGACAGTTCCCAGAAAAAACGCTGTGTTAATTAACATTTTATTAAATCTTGAAGTAATTAAATTAGAATTATAAATAAGCAATGTCATTCCGATTATTAAAAAGCCGGCCAAAACATTGGGGTGTGAAAAAGTTGCATAGGGACGTAACACCAATTCTCCATTCAATGATGCATTAGCAATTCCCGGAGTTTGTCCATTAAATGCTCTTTCCCCAAAAAAATAAAATAATCCCCCTAAAGACTCTTTGTTGATAAACTGAAAAATAGACAATATAGATTCAAATATTACAGTTATTGAAAACAAAATCAAAACAGCTTTAAATCTCTCCTTATTAATAAACTTCAAAGTATAAAAGCCAAAAAACATAAATTCCATAAGTTTTATAAGCCCATACCAACCTGCAAGTTGATTATTTGACAAAATTATACCCACTATAATTATTGTTAAAAAAAGGAAAAATAATTTAAATGAATTTGATAATTTTTTTAATCTCAATATAGACGACAGAAACTTCTTTTTCTTAAACGTTAGGAGAGCCCAAAAAACAAAAAGAAAAAATATTAAAATATCGGTCAAGTATAGTGTGGGCGATAAATAATCTACTCTTATACCATAGATGAACGAGAAGCTGGGCCAAAAATGACGGCCAAGCTGAGTTGGGAGAAAAAGTAAAATAAGATAAAAAAATAAATGATCTAAGTTAGTTTTTTGGCCTGACCACCAAGACCCTATCTTTTCCATCGCCGATTGATTCGGTAACAACCTCTTCATCGTCTTGAAACATAAGATGTATTACTCTTCTTTCCCAAGCCTTAAGCATAGGAAGAGTAAGTTCGCTTTGCTGATCTAAAACTTTTTCTTTTGTCTCAAGCGCAAGATTCCTAAGCCAGTCTTCCCGGTTTTTTCTGTATTCTCCAACTTCTATGGAAATCCTTTTAAATTCACCTAGTCTTTTTGAGATACAAAGAGAAAGAACAAGCTGTAATGACTCAAGTATGTCTCCGTGATGACCGATTACTATTCCGCTGTCAGGTGTTTCAAGTATAATTTCGGTTCCATGTTCATTCTCTTTTAACTCTATCTTTGCTTCAATTTCTAAAAGCTTTAATAATTCTTCTGTTGTTTCTTTTATGATTTTTTCTGCCTTGCCGACAGGCAGGTCTTCGGTTTTCTTACTCATATTTTTTTACTTATTAATTTGTTTTTCCACTCACTAAGACCCCCTAATCCTGCGATGTGATATTGCTGTAAAATACCAAAAAGAGTAAAAGTGTTCCAGTATAGCGATAGTCCAATTGGAAATGTATAGGAAAAAAATCCTATCATGACTGGGAAAATATAAAGAGATTGTGACTGAAAAGCACTGGCAAAATCTTCTTTCTTTTTCTCCTGCCCCACTTTGGCGGAGCCTTTGTCTTTTGTTTGCTGTGGCGAGGAACTAAGCATCATTTTTGATTGTATAAATTGAAGAAGTCCGGTTATTATAGGAACAAGTAAAATTAAAGAACCTGCAGTAAAAAGATTATTGAATGACATAATCCCTGAAGGATTTGCTCCAAGGGGAAGTCCAAAAAAGTAAGTATCCCATCCGTTTGTTATCCTCAAAAAATCAAAATAAACTATTTTGTTAATTTCAGCGATAACTTTTTGTGATTCCGGACGGACTATTTGTTGAAGAACCGAATACAATCCCCAGATAATCGGCAGCTGAACAAGCATGGGAAGACATCCTGCCGCCGGATTTATTCCATGTTCTTTATAAAGCCTCATTGTTTCGCTTTGAAGTTTTTTTGCATCTGATTTATGTTTTTCTTTAAGCTTTGAAAGGTGAGGGTTTAACTCCTGCATTTTTTTGGATGCTTTAAGCTGAGATGCCATTAGGGGATAAAGAGCCAGTCTAATAAGGGCGGTTAAAATAATTATGGAAAACCCAAGGACATAGGGAAGATGTACAAAAATAAGAGCGTGATAAATTGTAATTAAAATATTTATCAGCGGCCAGACTAAAATAGTATTGAAAATATTAGGATCGGTCATATTCTATATTTTGATTATAAAACGGTTGGCATTTTAATAACCTTATTAAGGAATTATATATTCCCATGATTGTTCCTTTTTCTTTTATCATCTGTTTAGCATATTCCGAACAGGTAGGCGTAAACCTGCAAGAAGAATTAATACCTAACAAACTTTTTAAAATCTGTGAAAAAAAATTTTGATAAAACGTTATCAAGACAATAATTAAATATTTCATCTTATTAAATTCTCTTTTTTAAAAATTTTATTTAGCGACAAACAAATTTCCTCTGTAGTTCTATTAATAGAATCTTTTTTTACTATAAAAAGCATATCAATTCCGCTTATTATAGTATTAATATTTTCCTCAACACATCTTCTTATTTGTCTTTTAATCCTATTTCTGACAACTGCACTTTTGCTGATTTTTTTGGAAACAACAAATCCAAATCTGCTAAGCTCCTTATTGTTTTTTTCTGTTTTTAATAAAAAAAAACGGGAAGAATATGCATTACCGTTTTTTATCTTCGCTTCTTTTGGCAAACGGTGTTTCTTGGCAAGCATTTTAGCTAGATTGAGACTCTTTTTCTTCCTTTTCTTCTTCTTTTTTTTATAACTTTTCCGCCTGAATGTGTTTCCATCCGGGCTCTAAAACCATGTTTCCTTTGTCTTTTTATTTTCTTTGATTTTGTTAATCTCTCCATAACATTAAAATTAGATTTTACTAGTATAGCAGAAATATTACTTATTAAACAATAGCAGACGACATAGTTTTATCTATTTGTTTCTCTTGACAAAAAGTTATCCACATCGTTAAACTCATCTACACTAATTAGTAGTGTTTCTAAAAAACATGAATAAGGATAATCAAGAACTATGGAATACAATTCTGGGTGAAATTGAAACAGAGGTTTCAAAAGCTATTTTTTTGACTTTGTTCAGGCAGACCCTGCTTTTATCTTTTGAGAATAATGTGCTCACCATTGCGGCCCCATCAGCAATGATAATTGACCTTCTTCAGAAAAGATATTATCAGATTATTAAAAAAACCGCAGACAAACATACGGAAATTGACGCTAAGATAATTTTTGTACCAAAAACAATTCTGTCCAATATTGAAAATCCGGAAAAAAACGGACCCCTGTTTGCAATAGAAGAAGAAAAGCCTGCAGAAAAAATAGGACATTTACCAAGAGTAAGAAAAGACTATACTTTCCAAACATTAGCTGTTTCATCAAGTAACCAGCTTGCATTTGTCAGTGCACAAACCGTAGTAAAGAAAATCGGAACCGCATATAACCCTCTTTTTATCTATGGTCCTGTTGGTGTTGGCAAAACTCATCTGATGCACGCGGTTGCCAACGACGTGTATGAAAATCATCCTGATAAAAAGATCGTTTATATTACGAGCGAGGAATTTACCAATGAAGTTGTTGAGGCAATCAGAACTAATGATACGGCCAGAATGAAAAGGAGATTTCGAAACGTTGACGTATTAATTATTGATGACATTCAGTTTATCGCTGGGAAAGAAAGGGTACAAGAAGAGCTCTTTCATACATTTAATACCCTCATTGACAAAGGCTCTCAGATAGTTCTCTCATCAGACCGACCGCCCTCTGAAATAAAAAAACTGGAAAAAAGGCTCTCCTCAAGATTTTTAGGTGGTTTAACTGTAGACATTGAATCCCCGGATTTTGAGCTAAGAACTGCTATCCTTCTTATTAAGGCAAAAAAATATGAGTTTCCTCTTTCAATTGAAGTAGCTAAAAAAATAGCGGAAAAATCCCAGGATGCAAGAAAACTCGAGGGAGTGCTACTAAGAATTATTACTGAGGCCCAAACAACCAACGAAGGCGTTTCTGACCGTCTTATTAATAAAGTGCTGGGTGAAAATACTGAGACTGATGAAAATCATTACCATCCGGACGAAGTTATCGAAAGTGTATGTGCTTTTTACAAAATTAAATCAACCCAAATAAAAGGAGATAAAAGAGATTCTTTTTTGGTTCGTGCAAGACAGATTTCTATGTATATTTTAAGAACCGAACTTAACCTTTCTTTTACTGAGATCGGCAATATGCTTGGAGGAAGAGATCACACAACCATTATGCATGGTGTGGAAAAAATTGAGGGATTATTGTCAAAAAAAGGGTTTTCTGAAGAAATTAAAAAAGTTATTAATTTTGGACGGGGAAATCTTGTGGATTAAGCCCTTTTTTATTCCATTAACTTTTTATCCCTATTTTTATAAACACCTTTTCCACACAAAGCTTAGGTTGAGACTCTTGCTTTTTTCCACTTTTCCCTATAAACTACTACAACTACAAATTGTAATAACGAAAATAAAAATGAAGGCTTCTTTCCTTTCAGAAAATATTAATAAAAAACTGTCTTTCGTAAATCATGCTGTTTCAAACAGGTCTCAACTTCCGGTTCTTTTAAATTTTCTCTTAACTACTCAAAAAGGAAAAATTTTTATCAGCGCAACAGACCTTGAAATAGGCATAGAAACAAATATTCCTGCAAACATTGAAGAAGAAGGGGGGATAACGGTTCCTGCACGGGTATTTTTTGAACTTATATCAAATATACCAAAAGGAAAAATCACTCTTCATACCAAAGGAGAAAATCTAATTCTAGAGTCAGACAAATCTAAAACAGTTTTTCAAACCATGCCCCGGGAAGACTTTCCTAAAATATATGAAGACAAAGGGGAGAGGATAGCGACTATAAAAAAGAATATCCTGGAAAAAGACTTTACAAAAATAGTTTTTGCAGCAAGTCAGGACAGTGGAAGACCGGCATTATCGGGAGTATTGATTAAGAAAGAAAAAGAAGGAAAAAAAAGTGGGTTCTTACTCGTAGCAACTGATGGATACAGACTTTCTCTCAAAAAAGAAGTGGATGCCCAGGTGCAAGACAAAGGGGAAGAAACCACACTTCTTATTCCCTCAAGACTGATAAAAGAGCTAATCTCTCTAAAAGAAGAGGATGATATAGAAATCTATGCTTCCGGGAAAAACAACCAGGTGTTGTTTGTTCAAAGAGAAACAGTTTTAGTAGGAAGGTTGATTGAGGCAGAGTTCCCGAATTATGAAAAGATAATTCCGGCAGATTTTTCAACCAGAGCCACGGTGGATAAAAGAGAATTGCAGTCAGCCGTTAAAACATCGGCAATCTTTGCTAGAGAAACAACCAATATTGTTAAGTTTTCTCTTGAAAGAAACCTGCCTGCCGGCAAGGCAGGCAAAATAATAGTTACTGCAAGCGCTCCTTCGGTTGGAGAGAGCACAATTGAAGTAGAAGCAAAAGTTGACGGGGAGGAGAACGAGATTGCTTTTAACGCAAGATACCTGCTGGAGTTCTTGGGAAATATAGATGAAGAACAAATTGTTTTTGAAATGAGCGGACCCCTAAATCCCGGTGTTTTTAAAATCGCAGGAGATCCAACTTATCTTCATATCATCATGCCAATTAGAGTACAGAATTAGTAAGAATGACAAAAACTTAATGGATAATTTCTTCCCGAAAATTCAGGATTTATCTCTTGGGTCGTAGCTACGTTGATAGGCAATCTGCATGCGTCATTTTTATTTATACCAAGTTTATTAATTAATTCTTGTTCCGCTAATTTTCTATTTTCTTCAAACGGAGAAGCCTTTATGGA
>Ga0066639_10006134_pt1 | contig 10034 bp, 11 predicted proteins | sample CryGeyCG2114_010_2_FD_59504 | JGI IMG/M metagenome (GOLD analysis project Ga0066639, IMG submission 59504) | Groundwater microbial communities from aquifer - Crystal Geyser CG10_big_fil_rev_8/21/14_0.10 | ecosystem: Environmental > Aquatic > Deep subsurface > Groundwater | place: USA: Utah... | reverse complement strand
TGCTAAATGCTTGTGGTTTTTGACTTTTTTGAAATTATCTACGGTTAAATGAAAAGAGCCGGTTAAATGAGAAGAGCCGGATTTTACCATTTGATCCATTTTCTACTTGAGAAAATTGGAGCGGGAGACGGGATTCAAACCCGCGACCTTCGCCTTGGCAAGGCGACGCTCTATCAACTGAGCTACTCCCGCAAACTATGGGCTTCTAACGAAGCCAAGAAGTTATGGATTTGGCAGGATCTTGTCAATCTTGTTTAAAGGCCTCTTTTATCAATGAAAATTTTGATGTACTGGATTCCCGAAATGGTGCTCAAAATGACGCTAAGCCACAAACTCCAAATGCCAATCCAATAACTAGGGATAAAGAAAATCGGCACTTCAATCAAAACCGCAGGAATTGCCACCATTTGCAGAGCTGTCTTCCATTTTCCCATGGGTCCTGCAGGGATAATCACATTTTCAGCGGCTGCCACAGCTCGAAGGCCATTAATGAGAGTATCTCTTGAGAGCAGTAGAATAACCAAAATCGGGTTCACTCCCTTAGAGGGAATCATCATGATGAGGGTGCAGGTCACAAGAATTTTGTCGGCCACAGGGTCCAAAAACTGACCAAGCTTTGAGACCACTTCGTACTTTCTGGCAAAGTAGCCATCTAGGTAGTCTCCAATGGAAGCAAGAATAAACAAACCAGCGGCATAGTAGCCGCCAATGGGCTGTTCCATCAGCAAAGCCACCACAATCAGAGGCACTGCCAGTATTCTGGAAATAGTGATAATATTAGGTATGCGTACAATCCACTTTGTTTTCATTGTCCTCATGTTGCCAGCTCTTGCCGGGGCTTCGTCAACAGTCCCTTTTTGGAAAAGTCCTGTAAATTACAAAAAAATGACCGATGAACGCGCTGTTTTAGTAAGCGCTAAAACTAAAAAAGTCGATGAAAAATATCAGATGAGCGTGATAGCCGCTGGTATGGCCTCTGTGCCCCTCGCTTTTGTTTGGCAGCAGGTTCAGGATTTTGAGGCCCTCAAAAAGGCCAGTGATCGAGTGGAGGAGGTGTCTTACTCCAAAAAAGAGCAGGAGCTCTACTTGCACTTATCAGCTCTAGATTACCACGCGCGTATGACACTGAAATTAGATTTTAAAGAAGAAGAGCAGGGGAACTTGATTTCTTGGAAGGTGATTCGAGGTCATTTTGTGGGCATGAAGGGGCATGTTTTATTGAAGAGGTACGCCCTTAAAAAAACAGAAATGTCTCTTGAGGCAGAGCATAGTTCCACGGAGTTACCCCTTCCAAAAATACTTTTGGGTTTTGGCTTAGAAGTGGTCACCAAGGCGGTGGCTAAATCACTTCGCAGCTACATCGAGGACCAATATAAGAGTTGGAGCCGCACCCCGCCATCTTCGGTGCAGCGTTGATCCTTCTGTGATTAGGGGTTAGTCAATAATCATGGCTTTTTCTATCACTCGCAGAGTTCATTATTATGAAACTGACGCCATGGCGGTGGTTCATCACTCCAATCATTTAAAAATGTTTGAAGAGGCTCGAGTGGCATGGTTTCGCAAATCAGGTCTTGCCAAAGTGACTTGGGAAGACGAAGCCATGTACTTTCCGTTGGTCAAATCTAATGTGGAGTACAAAAAACCCATATTTTTTGATGATCAAATCGAAATTCGCCTGCAAGTAAAGCAACAGGGTGTGAAGTTTATTTTTGAATACGCCATTTATGTGGTGGAAGAAAGCCAAGATCTTAGATCAAAGGCTTTCCCACAACCCCGAGGGGAGCTACCCATTCTTTGTGCTACCGGCGGCACCATTCATGTGTTGGTGGATCAAAACTTTAATGTGAATCGCTCAAATCAGCCTAAATTAAAATCTATTATGGAGAAAGAATCATGGACAGAAACCTGGCCTTAGAATTTGTAAGAATCACTGAAGCAGCGGCCTTGGCCTCTGCACGTCTTATGGGTCGTGGAGATAGCAAGGGAGCTGATCAAGCAGCAGTGGATGCCATGAGAAAGGCCTTTGACTCTGTTCGTATCGATGGAACTGTGGTGATTGGTGAGGGTGAGCGAGACGAGGCTCCTATGCTTTATATCGGTGAAAAAGTAGGGCAGAGATCTGTTGATGCTCCCGCCATTGATATTGCTTTAGATCCTCTTGAGGGCACCGACATTTGTGCTAAAGGAGGGGTGGGAGCCTTGAGTGTGATTGCTGTGGCAGAGAAGGGACACTTTCTTCATGCACCAGACACTTATATGGATAAGATTGCCGTGGGCCCTAAGGCTCGAGGGCAAATTGATATCTCTGCCCCAGTAGATGTGAATGCCAAAAACGTAGCAAAGGCACTGGGTAAGGATCTCAAAGATCTCACTGTGTGCATTTTAGATCGCCCCCGCCATGAAAAACTCATTAGCGATGTGCGTGGTTTGGGATGTCGCATTCGTTTGATTGGCGATGGAGATGTTTCTGCTGCCATTGCCACTGGCTTAGAGGAAACGGGTATTGATTTATTAATGGGAATTGGTGGAGCTCCCGAGGGTGTAATATCCGCAGCTGCCATGAAGTGTATGGAGGGAGACTTCCAGGGGCGTTTGATCTTTCGTAATGACGACGAAAAAAAACGAGCTCAGGCCATGGGCATTTCTGATTTTGACAAAGTCTACACACGTGATGAGTTAGCAAAAGGACAGGTTATGTTTTGTGCCACCGGTGTGACTGATGGCCCTATGTTAAAAGGTGTTCGCTTTTTGGCTAACCAAGTTGTGAGCACTCACTCTGTGGTGATGCGCTCTAAGACGGGGACTGTTCGTTTTGTAGAAGCCGAACATCGTTTAAATAAAAAATTTCAATAGGTTTAGGTGTCATTAGAAATGAAGTGTTTTTCTTGTCAAAAAGAAGTCGCTATTCAAGAAAAAGTGGGGCGCAGAGAAGAGTGCTCCCATTGTCATGCTGACCTTCATGTTTGTAAAAACTGTGAGTTTTATGACAAAACTGCCTACAATGAATGTCACGAAAGCAGTGCCGATCGTGTACAAGACAAAGAGAGGTCCAATTTTTGCGATTATTTTTCCCCTTCATCTAAAGCGGGAACAAAATCCAATGGTAAAGACGATCTTTTAAAGGCTGCTGAAGCTCTATTTAAAAAGTAATTATGAAATTTTCTAAAATATTTCATCCTGTTATTCATTTACCTCCCAATGTAGAGGTCTATGATTTCACACAAGGATATGATCCCCAACGTCTCAGAGACAGCTATGGTGTGGGAAAGTATGGCGAAAAAAGAAAAAACATGTATACGAGCTCCCTTTTTCAAGAAAAAGAACCCAGAGATATTCATTTAGGGATTGATATTGCAGCCCCTGTGGGTGAGTCCATTTATGCCTTTGATGATGGAATCATTTTGGATTTTGGATTCAATGAGGGTGATGGTAATTACGGGGCGACGCTCATCACAGAACACAAGGTGGAAGATCAACAATTTTGGGTTCTATGGGGGCATCTTTCCAGAGCTTCTATTTCCAATAAAGTAAAGGGACAGAGTTTTAGACTTGGAGATGTCCTTGCTTGGGTGGGTGATCGATATGAAAACGGGGGGTGGAATTCTCACCTTCACTTTCAATTGAGTCTTCATAAGCCTAGTACTTTTGATCTTCCTGGAGTTGTTTCTGAAAAGGATTGGCCACTGGCTCAGCTCCAGTATCCTGATCCACGCATTGTTCTAGGGCCGCTTTACTCTTAAAGAAGGCTTCTTATGGTCCAGCTCTCCCAGGCATTGACCCCTTGTGGATTGCTTGAAGGGTATATTTTTATTAGCCTAATGATGACAATAAGGGAGGATCTCTATGGCTAGTGCTTCAACATCTGATGTCTTTAACTGTAGTGTCGAGGAATTTTATAAAATCATCACTGACTATGAAAAGTACCCTGAATTTTTATCTGAGGTAAAGTCTTGTAAAGTTCTAGAAGAAAAAGACGGCCGTAAATTAGTGGAATATCATATCAATGTGATTAAGAACTTTAAGTATTCCATTTGGTTAACTGAAAACCCAACAACACAAGTCTCCTGGGATTTTGCTGAAGGCGATATGTTTAAAGAAATGTCGGGAGGTTGGAAGTTGGAGGATGAGGCAGGCAAGTGCCGGGCCCACTACTCAATTGAGGCTAAGCTTGGTATGTGGGTACCCGGGCCTATAAGCAAAGCCTTAATTGAAGTGAATTTACCTAATATGATCTCTAGCTATCATAAGCGTGTGAAAGAAGTGTATGGAAAATAATGAGAATAAAAAAACAAAAATAAGCGATGAAGAAGTGGATGAGGCCAGTTTAAAAGGTCTGCTTGGGGAAGGCTTAAAGAAGCTTTTTACTGCAGGAGTCAGCGCTGCTTTTATGACAGAAGAAAGTATACGCTCCTATTTGCAGGATTTAAAACTTCCTAAGGAAGCCTTAAATATGATTTTGCAAGGGGCCGCTAAATCTAAAGAACAGTTGATGTCACGAGTGGGAAACGAACTCATCACCATGATTCAAAAAATTGATATGGTGAAGGAAGCCTCTCGTTTTGTAGAGACCCACAAATTTAAGGTTTCTGCTGAGATTGAAATCGTCAAAAAAGAAGATAAAAAGGATGCCCCATAAGCATTGCTCATGACCTGCATTATGGTTAGTTAAACACCTGTGAAAAAAATATAAGCCCTACATACCTACCTGCTGTATATTTGTTTTAAACTCCCCCATTTGGATCTTCTTGTGTCTAGGTTTTATTCACACTAAAACAAAGCCTCATTTGAGTATTAGTTTTTCTGGGGGGCAGATGTTTCAGCAAAATAAAAATAAAAATAAAAATAAAAACAAGAGTCGTGATAGATCACGTACTTTTTCTCTGAGCATTTTATTTCTACTCTCATTTCTAATTCACTTAAATTTAGTGGGTGCAACCACTCGATCTTGCCAAGAGTTATTATCTACAAAAACTACTATTTCAACTAAGGTAGATGTTGCTCCCAACACCTTAGATGGCGAACGCTTTGTTAATTTAAGTAAAGAAGATATCGGTTCAGTAAAAAAAGATTTTGATCATAATACCAATTACACAAAGGAATTGGCTGAAACTGAAATTAAGGATCAATGTGCCTACGGTGCTTGTTGGGCCTTCTCCACAACAACGGCCCTTGAGAAACAAGTTTTAAAACGCACTGGAAAACAAATTGAACTCAATCCAGACTATGTTTTGGCCTATCAGATTATTTTTAAAGCCCTGGAAAGCATTCAGTGGAAAGAAGGTTTTTCAGAAGGTGATCAACTTTGGGCCGCTTTTAAATATGTTAAGCAAATGGGCATAGTTCCAGAGTCCGTATGGCAGTCAAAAGTGGATTTTAGAGCAAGAACCCAGTCTGCACGTTTTACCTTTTATTTACAGAGTTTGATCAATAAGTATCAAAAAGAGCTGGAACCTGTTTATGAAGCTCTAGCAAAGTTCAATGAAGTTTCTGTGAACCAGGCGAAGCCTGAAATGCTAGCCGAGCGGGATGAGCTTGTAAAGATTGTTGAGCAAACGATGGACCTGGCCTTTAAAGATTTAGTACAGTTTCTAACTGCCTATGCTGGAGAGTTGCCTCAAAAGTTTGAATTTGATGGCAAAGAGTATACCCCTTTAGAATTTCAAAAAGAGTACGTAAAACTTGATCAAAGAAGTATGTTACTACTTGCCCCAGATTTGCTATCAACGAAGCGCAGTCCTCCGCTCTCTCAACGGGAGCTAGCTCGCAGGAAGTACTTTTTAGAACAGATTCCAAAAGAAGTGACTTTTAAAAAGGCAGGCTTTGAGGACATGGAAAAAATGATCATTCAAGCCATAGATGCAGGTGAGCCGGTGATGTTAGGGATTTTCTGGCAAAATGCCTTCGTGGATGCAAAGACCGGTATTATGTCTTTAGATGCTTTTCATCATCCCTTTGAAAATTTTCAAGTGGACCCTGTGGATGTTCGTGAGAGAAACTTAGGTAATGGGCTACATGCAGTAATTATTACTGGTTATGAATTGGGTGCTGATGGTCGTGTGTTGAAATATAAAATTCATAACTCCTGGGGTAAAAAAGTAGGAGATGAAGGCTACTTTCATCTTTACAGAGACTACTTTGAAGCTTTTGTGTATCAGGTGGGTGTTTACCCTCAGCGCTTAGTGGTGGCTGCCTCTGAGCCCTCTTCAATCACCAAGTAATCTTGCCACTTTGCCATCAAAGTTTCTGTTAAATAGGCGTACACCACAGTTCCTGTGGACGCCTTTTCTTGTCTCATGATGTGAGTGTCACGGTTGAGCTCATAGATTTTATGCTCTTCATTTTGTGGAAAGAAAAGTTGTAGTTCTTTAACAGTGCTTTTAATGATTTCTGCCAGAAGGTTTTTAAGTTGTGGGAGCCCCTCTCCGGTGAGTGCACTGACAAACACGCGCGGGAATTCTTTAACTCGAAAGGCCTTATCAGGGCCAGCCGCATCCATTTTATTAAAAACATAGAGTATGGGTTTTTGATCCCACTGAAATTCGTGAATCAGTTCGTTGACCACTTTCATTTGTATGTCCAGTTGTGGTGAAGATAAATCTACAACATGCAATAGAACTTCAGCTTCTGAGGCTTCTTCTAAAGTGGCTTTAAAGGCTTCAATCAAGTTTGTGGGAAGTTTTCGAATGAACCCCACTGTGTCGGTCATGGTGGCTGGAGGGCCTTCGGGGAGCCAAATTTTTCTAGTGGTGGGGTCAAGGGTTGCAAAGAGTTTGTTTTCTGCTGTGACTTGAGACTTTGTAAGAGCATTAAGAAGAGTGCTTTTGCCAGAGTTTGTGTAGCCAATGAGGGCACAGCTTGGGACTTGATTTTTTCTACGGTTATTGCGGTGGAGAGAGCGGTTTTGGCGCACATCTTCCAAACTCTTTTTAATACGAGAGATTTTTTTTCTAATATGACGACGATCAATCTCGATGGCTTTTTCACCGGGGCCTCTAGTGCCAATACCCCCACCTTGTCGACTAAGAGACCCGTGCCAAGCTCCCACCATGCGAGCATAGGAATCTAAAAGTTGAGCGAGTTCTACTTGTAGTTGTCCTTCATGGGTTTGAGCTCTTTGGGCAAAAATATCTAAAATAAGTTGTGTGCGATCCACCACTTGGCATTCAATTGATTTCTCAAGGTTGCGCATTTGGACCCCAGAGAGTTGATGATCAATGATCACAAGATTGGCCCGTGTTTCTTTGGCCATTTGTGCAATCTCTTCTACTTTTCCTGAACCAATCAAAGTAGCAGGGTTATAGCGATGCAGAGCTTGGGTCAGGGTGCCTACCACTTCAGCTCCGGCACTAGTGGTGAGTTCTTCTAGCTCCGCAAGACTGCTCTTTATTTCAAATAGAGATTCAGATTGTAAGCCCACACCAACTAAAATAGCTCTTTGAGTGTGTGAGGCGATATGATGACTCATAATTGTTTGGCTTTTAACTTTTCTCTTACAGCTTGTACTTGGAGCGCTGTGAGGGCCACGACGTTCACAATTTCATCTACGGTACAGGTTCTTTGAAGCACGTTAGCAGGTCGGCGCACACCCATAAGGAAAGGGCCTAGTACCACAGCTCCTCCTAGTTGTTGGACAAGTTTATAGGAGATATTACCAGCATCTAGATTTGGAAAAAGTAAGATGTTAGCGCCGGTTTTCAAATCTGAAAATGGAAAAATGCGGCTCATGATCACTGAGTTAACAGCTGCATCGGCTTGAATCTCTCCATCCACAAGAATATGCGGAAACTTTTGCTTCACAATTTCGGCAGCTAATTTCATTTTCTTAGGGTTATCAGTTTCTGCTGTAAAACTTGTGTAGCTGAGCATCGCCACTCGCGGTTCGATATCAAAGGCTTCGGCAACCTCTGAAACATGTTGTGCTATTTGTGCAATCTCTTCTGCAGTTGGGTCTATGTTCACAGTGGTATCTGCAAAAAAGAGAACTTTATCTTTGAGGACTAGAATCACAAGCCCTGATGGAACGCCATCTTTTTGCCGACCGATGACACGGAGGATGGGTCTGACAGCATCGGCGTAATTGAGGGTAGAACCTGTGACCATGCCCTCTACATCTCCTTGTTTAACGGCCATTGAGGCAAAGTAACTTGGGTCTGCCATGAGTCTTTCGGCCTCCGGAAAGGTGATCCCTTTTCTTTGCCGTAGCTCATGAAGAGTATGGCAGTACTTAGGAAAGTTATGATGCTTGGATGGCTGGAAAATAGGAATATTTTTTAAATCATCTAGGCCCAGCTCTTTGATCTTTTTAGAAATAATATCCTCATAGCCTAAGAGAATAGGATCACACATGCCTTCTTGAACTACGACCTGAAGGGCTTTGAGAATCTTTTCACTGTGGCCTTCGGGGAAAATAATTTTTGGCAAAGAGGATTGAGCTTTAATAACATTTTGTTTTACACGATTAATAGCTGTTCGAACAAAGCTACGAGCGCCACCTTGGCGTGCTTCTAGTTGATCTTTGTATTCTTGAAAATCTTCAATAGCCTTTTGAGCCACACCTGAATCCATGGCCGCTTTTGCAACAGCTGGTGCCACCCATAACAACACACGAGGATCAAAAGGCTTAGGGATTAAATACTCAGGTCCAAAGCGGAATTTTTTTCCGTTGTAAGCAAGAGAAACGCTTTCTGGTACATCTTCTCGTGCTAATCGAGCAAGGCCTTCTACAGCCGCTCGTTTCATCTCTTCGTTGATTTGTGTGGCGCGAACATCCAAAGCTCCTCGAAAGATAGATGGAAAGCCAAGAACGTTGTTCACTTGATTTGGGTAATCACTGCGGCCTGTGGCAATAATAGCATCTGGTCGAGAGGCTTTGATATCTTCAGGCATAATTTCAGGAACAGGATTAGCCATTGCAAAGATGATGGGATTTTTGTTCATCCCTTTAATCATATCTTTGGTTACACAGTTGGCCACACTGAGGCCCACAAAAACATCGGCTCCATTTAAGGCGTCGGTGAGAGTGCGTTTTTCTGTTTCAATGGCAAACTCTTCTTTGTAGATATTCATTTCTACTTTACGGTCCCTATAGATCACTCCATGGGAGTCGCACATAAAGACATTTTCTTTTTTAACCCCCAGAGAGAGGAAAAGTTTTCCGCAGGCAAGAGCCGCAGCTCCAGCTCCATTCATGACAATTTTGATTTCTTCTAAACGACGTCCAGTCACATGAGCGGCGTTGAGTAAAGCAGCCCCTGTGATAATGGCTGTTCCGTGCTGATCGTCATGGAACACAGGGATTTGCATTTCTTTTTTCAAGCGCTCTTCAATAATAAAACAATCGGGTGATTTAATATCTTCAAGGTTGATGCCACCAAAAGTAGGTTCGAGGCATTTAACGGCTGTGATCACTTCTTCAATGGAGGAAGATTTTATTTCGATATCAAAAACATCGATATCAGCAAATTTTTTAAAGAGAACGCCTTTGCCTTCCATCACCGGTTTGCTGGCTTCAGGGCCAATATTTCCAAGACCTAATACTGCCGTTCCATTGGAAACAACGGCCACAAGGTTACCTTTGGCAGTGTAGTCATAGACCTTTCCCACATCTTTGGCGATCTCTCGACAGGCCGCCGCTACTCCTGGAGTATAGGCCAGTGACAGAGATCTTTCTGAGTCACAGGGCTTTGTGGCAATAACCTCTATTTTTCCTGGACGTCCTGAAGAGTGATATTCGAGAGATTCTTCATCAAGGGTCATGGGTACACCTCCGCCGATCTAGATAGCCTAGGGTCCAGTCTACGGAGTGTCAAATCCCAAAAATGACTCAGTTTTTTTGCATTTTCGTGGTTCAATTTAATATCAGCGCAATAATTTATTTCATCAGCAATGAAGGAACATCAGGGAGAAAACTATGGCCAATGAACGTGATGTAGTGATTGTAGAAGGTGTTAGAACCCCTTTTGCCAAGTCTGGAACAAAACTGAAGGATGTCCACGCCGCGGAGTTGGGTCGAGTGGCCCTTAAAGAGCTCATTG
>Ga0066639_10006129_pt1 | contig 10038 bp, 15 predicted proteins | sample CryGeyCG2114_010_2_FD_59504 | JGI IMG/M metagenome (GOLD analysis project Ga0066639, IMG submission 59504) | Groundwater microbial communities from aquifer - Crystal Geyser CG10_big_fil_rev_8/21/14_0.10 | ecosystem: Environmental > Aquatic > Deep subsurface > Groundwater | place: USA: Utah... | reverse complement strand
ACGAAATACTTCGTGCTGAAAAAACCAAGGACGAACTGCAGGAACTTGACGAGAACTTCTACAGAAACGTACTAGTCTATCTTAAAGACAAGACAAAAATACTTCAAAATGCCGCAATGGAAGAAAACATATTTGCAACAGATGAAGCAGAAACCACCCGCCTGCAGATAAGCAATATCAAAAAAATAATAAAAGAAATCTATGAACGAAGAGAGAAAAAAATAATAGACATTGCAATAAACAAATCAAGAACCAATTCAGACATAATTGATACATCTAACCTGCTTTCCCAAGAACAAAAATTCTTTAAAACAATAACCGGATTATTGGATTTATTCAGGCACGGAATATTACACCAAACACTAATGCTAAAAGAACTAAATATGGATATTGAATGTGACTCGAAAGAAGAACCGCAAAACGAATTGCGAGAAGAATTGCAAAAAGAACCAGTAATTGGAAAAGAATCAAATAAATTACTTGCTGACACTACTTCAATACAACCAAAAATAGAAACAAAACTGCCAACTGATAATGCCCACATATCCGCAACGCAAACAACTGATACATCATTAAACACACAATCAACACTAGTTAATACTGAAGAACCCAACTCTGAACAGCCTGCAAAGGAACCTGCAAACTGCAAAAAAATAAGAATAACCAAGCAAACAGAACAATTTGTAGGTAAAGAACTCGAATTATACGGACCATACAATGAAGGCGATGTTGCAGAACTGCCAGATGAAATAGCCGAGATTCTGATAGGAAACGGAACTGCAGTTAGTTCAGACTAAAAAACAAGGTTATTAACACTTTACCAAAACCTTTTTAAATAAACCCGCTTTCGTATTCTCTATAGAGAATTTTGAAAAATTATATAGGATAAAAAGTCAAAATTCTCTAAGAGTACTTTGAATATCTAATAAAAAACATAGATTATTCAAAGTCCTCTATACCTAATATCACGAGGATAATCAAAATGAAAATGCCTAAAACAAGAAAAACATACTGCCCTAAATGCAAAAAGCATACAGAGCACAAGATAACAGAGGCAAAAAAGAAAACTCCTTTTACAGCGCATCCATTAAGCTATGGAAGCAAACCAAGAGCAAGACGAAGAGGAAAACTAGGACTAGGAAGTCTTGGACGTTACTCTAAAAAAGCACTAAGCAAATTCAAGATGACTGGTAAAAAACAGACCAAAAAAATGGATTTAAGATACACATGCAATACCTGCAAAAAAACACACACAGTAGGAAAAGCATGGAGAGCAAAAAAACTCGAATTCAAATAAGATTAAACAAGCTAATCAAATAAACATAAAAAAATTCAAAAGGTTACCAAAATGAAAGCAATAAAAGAAACAAAATCCAAATTCATAAAAATAAGATGCCCTAAATGCAAGAACGAACAAATAATGTTCGGAAAGTCATCCACAAAAATAAACTGCCTAGTATGCAACAAAGTTCTAGCAGAGCCAACAGGCGGAAAAAGCAAAGTAAAGGCAAGAGTACTGGAAGTACTTGAATAAATTTACACGATCATACAGCGGACAAATAACGCTAAAAAAACTCTCGGGGGGAAGTACTTGCTATTAAAAAGAACCGGATTTCCACAAGAAGATGAATTAGTTCTATGCACAGTAACATCCGTACAGTTCCATTCAGTTTTTGTAACAATTGACGAATACAACAGAACCGGATTAATACACATATCAGAAATAGCGCCAGGAAGAATAAGAAACATACGAGACTATGTAATCGAAGGCAAAAAAGTAGTATGCAAAGTACTCCGAGTTGACCAAGACAAAGGACATATTGACCTATCACTAAGAAGAGTCAATGAAAAACAAAAACGAACAAAACTAAACAACGTCAAACAAGAACAACTTGCAGAAAACATAGTAATACATCTGGCAAAACAATACAATAAAAATCCAGAAGAATTCTATACAAAACTAATACAAAAACTATTTGAAAAATACGACGGACTGTTTCCAGCATTTGAGGATGTAATCCAAGGCAAACTCGATCTTAAAGAATACCTTGATGAAAAACTTGCCAAAGACTTAACAGAAGTAATCATTCAAAGAATAAAACCAAGAGAGGTAGAACTAAGCGGAGATATAAAAATAATCAGCACAGCGTCAAACGGTGCAGAAATAGTAAAACTAATACTTCAAATAGCAGAAGATTCAAAAGAAAAACCAGCAATAAGATACAAAGGCGCAGGCACATATTCAATAACCGTTACAGCAGACGACTACAAAATTGCAGAAAAAATACTTAATGTAATAATTGAAAAAGCAGAAAAAGAAGCAAAAAAACAAAAAGCAACATTTGAGTTCAAAAAAATAGAAAAGGACTAGAATGAAAAAAATACTCAAATGCCAAAAATGCGGCAACTACACTCTTAAAGATACATGCACTAAATGCAAAGAAAAAACAACACTGATAAAACCACCAAAATACTCACCAACAGACAAATATGCGGAATATAGAATAAAAGCAAGAAAGGAACAAAAATGAACTGGAATATTAAAACAATAGCTAAAAACATCCAACTAAGAAACCCTGTACTAGTCGAAGGACTGCCAGGAATAGGAAACATAGGTAAGGTAGCAGTTGATTTCATAATCGATGAACTGGGTGCAAAAAAACTATGTGAATTCGAATCATATTCTTATCCTCATTCAGTATTTGTAAACGAAAGAAACCTGGTGGAACTGCCATCCATAGAAGTATATTACAAACAGATGAAAAACAGAAAAAACGATTTGATGCTTTTATCTGGAGATGTCCAGCCAATAGACGAAATTTCGTGCTACCAGTTTACTGAAAAAGTAATAGATCTTTTTCAGCAGTACAATGGACAAGAAATAATAACAATTGGCGGAATAGCCATGAAACAAATTCCAAAAAAACCAAAATTGTACTGTACCGGAAACTCACAAAAACTAATAAAATCATACATTGCAGGAACAAACATGAACAGTAAACTCTACGGAATAGTCGGACCCATAATGGGAGTATCAGGATTATTACTTGGAATGGCCAAGAAAAGAAACATCCCTGCAGTAACACTACTTGCAGAAACCTACGGACACCCCATGTACCTAGGAATCAACGGAGCAAGAGAGATAATAAGCGTGCTAAACCAGAAATTAGGAATAAAAATCAATATAAAATCACTAGACAAGGAAATTAAAGAATTGGAAAACGAACTCAGAGGCCAGGAAACAATACAAAAAACACTCAAACTAAGAAAACTCAAAAACCAGTTTGGAACAGAAATGAGCTATATAGGATAAAAAATAATTGTAATCTAGACAAATTTATCATAACATTTAAAAAACCGAACTTCTAAGAGTATATAAAAAAGAGGAAACATGAGTAAAATACTAGGCATAACTGCAAGAGAAATACTTGATTCTAGAGGCATACCTACAATAGAAACATCTGTTAAAACAAACAGCGGGACTTCTGTCTCAAGCGTTCCATCAGGAAGAAGCAAAGGAATATACGAAGCACTAGAATTGCGAGATGGAGGAAAAAGATACAATGGTCAAGGAGTGCTAAAAGCAATAAAAAACGTGAATAGCACTATTGCCAAGAAATTAATTGGAAAAAACCCTGAAATTGCTGATGAAATCCTACTTTCTATCGATGACACACCTAATAAAATAAAACTAGGAGCAAACGCTGTACTGTCTGCGAGTATGGCCTGCTGCCGGGCGGCTGCACTTGAAAATAAAGTACCACTCTGCCGCCATATTGCTTCATTGTTTGATACCAAAAAAATGAATCTCCCAACACCTTCATTTAATATAATCAATGGAGGAAAACACGCAGGAAATAAACTAGACATACAAGAATACATGCTAATGCCCACTGGAGCAAAAACATTTAGCGAAGCAATGCAAATCGGCGCAGAGATTTATTCTGAACTAAAAGAACTACTTAGAAAAAATTACGGCAAATCCGCAGTCAACATAGGCGATGAAGGAGGATTTGCTCCGCAACTAGAATGCTACGAAGCGCCACTAGACCTAATAATGGACGCAGTACAAAACAAAGGATATTATAAAAAAATAAAACTAGCAATAGACGCAGCAGCAACCTCATTTTACAGAAACGGAAAATACTATCTAGAAGGAACAGAACTTGATTCTAACGAACTAATCGATAAATACGCAGAAATGACAAAAGCATACCCATTAACATCAATAGAAGACCCATTTTATGAAAACGACTTTGACTGCTTTGCAAAACTAAACAAAAAACTCAATAAAAAAACCAATAACATTCAAACACAAATAGTCGGCGATGATCTTTTGTGCACAAATCCATTACGATTGCAAAAAGCAATAATACTAGATTCATGCAACTGTCTATTACTTAAGATGAACCAAATCGGAACAGTAACAGAAGCACTAGACGCCGCACGAATAGCCATGAAACAAGGATGGAAAGTAATGGTAAGCCACAGATCAGGAGAAACAAACGACGATTTTATTGCAGACCTAGCAGTAGGAATAGGATGCGGACAAATAAAAGCAGGAGCACCATGCCGCGGAGAAAGATTAGCAAAATATAATAGAATACTTAAAATAGAAGAAGAAACAAAACTAAAATATTCCAATAATTAAATGGTGAAACTATGAGCAATACAGCAGTATTAGGCGGAACAAACTCAAAAGAACTAGCCAAAAAACTAGCAAAACGCATAAACGCAGATTACGGAGCGCTAATTACTGATAAATTTCCTGATGGAGAAACTTATTTGAAGTTGCCATTTTCTGTCGAAGGCAAAAAAGTAATAATTGTTGAAGGAATGCACCCAAATCCCAATGAAATACTCATAGAAACAATATTTGCTGCAAGAACTGCAAAAGAACTCGGAGCAACAGAAGTTGTGCTTGTTGCGCCCTATCTAGCTTATTTAAGACAGGACAAACGATTTCACCCATTAGAATGCTGGTCAAACAGAATAATTTCAGCAATACTACACTTTGCAGACCGCATAATTGCAATAGACCCGCACATACAAAGAATAACTGACCTGCAATCAATATTCAAAATACCTGCAAAACAAATAACAGCAAATGCGCTAATTGCAGAATACATACAAAAAAACATAAAAGAACCAGTGATATTAGGACCTGATGAAGAAAGCTATCAATGGGCAGAAAAAATCGCGGAAAGGATACATGTAGAAGTAACTGTTCTTAGGAAGAAAAGATACACTTCAAGACATGTAACGATAAAACTAAAAACAGACATTAACCTAAAAGGAAGAAATGTAGTAATAGTAGACGACATAATCAGTTCGGGACACACAATGATAGAAGTAATCAAACAAGCAAAAAAAATGAAAGCCAAAACAATAACCTGCCTCGCAGTTCACGGAATATTTGCAGAAAATGCACTTGTTAAACTGAAAAAAGCCGGAGCAACAAGCATAATAACAACAAATACAGTACTGAACAAAACAAGTAAAATAGATGTAAGTTCTATAATTGCAGATGAGTTGAAGGGATAATAATCATAGATTTTTGTTATTCTGTTAGTTTCCTAAACACAAACCCTTCTAATCTCCTGAGTAATCAACTGCTTGTTTTTGGGTTCTGAACGAAGATGACCTGCAATAGTAAGAAACAACTTTGACTTAGGCAGGGCCTTATGTACGCGATAAGCAGTAATAGGCGGACAAATCATATCATAACGACCATTAATCAAAGAAACAGGCAAGTGCTTAATCTTGGAAATATTTTTAAGAATAAAGTTTTCCGGAATAAAACATTTATTAGAAATATAAAACGTTTCCAAAGGAGACATTGACTTGTAAAACTTATCTTTCTTCATTTCTTTTCTTACTTTTGTGTGATCTAGATTTAACCGGGCAATACATATTTCATAAAAAGACCAAGCATAAGTGTATTTATCCCTTATTTTTTTGTTTTTAGACTGCATCTGTTCAAAAAAATACTTAGTAGGATTAGACCGTCTATTAGCAGGAATTAATGAAGCAAACTGCTCCCAAACCTCTGGAAAAAACCGACCAACCCCTCCACCAGTATAAAACTCATTTTCTTCAGCAGTAGCAGTATAAATCCCCCTTAAAACCATTCCTTTAACAGTTTCAGGATGAGTTATTGTATAAACCAATGAAAGAGTAGAACCCCAAGAACCGCCAACCAAATACACTTTTTGACTGCCAAAAAAATGCTCAATCAACTGTTTTTGATCCTCAACAAGCTTCCAGGTAGTATTATTCTTAATCGAAGCAAAAGGCCTGCTTTTAGCAGTACCTCTTTGATCATAAAACAAAACATTATGCTTATCAGAATTAAAGAACTTCCTATGTTTTGGACTAAAACCCGCACCAGGACCGCCATGAACAAAAACAATAGGAACACCTTTAGGATTGCCATATCGTTCATAATACAAATTATGGCCATCACTAACTGGAAAATAGCCCTTTTCAAAAACCTTGTTTTTCATATCAACACCTAATAAACTATTTACTTAAGAATACCTTCTTCAGGATAAACAGGAGGAGTAACTATAATAGGTTTACAGAGTTTTCCTGGATTTACATCCATAAACTCTTCAGCCATAAGTATACAAGGAACAAAACGACATTCTTGCTGTGAGGCTAAACGATAACCCTGAGGGCAAGCACTGCCTCCAAAACTCTCAAGAGCACCTTTACGCAATGTAGTCTCTCTAGGAACACCATCACCGCCTGCTGGCTTAACAATACGCTCTTTAGTAAGAACATCATTAGCATAACCTAACTTATCACCACTACTATAAGTTCCAAGACCAGAAGCTTCAGGGCCTATAAAAAAAACAAGAGAAACTATTGAAATGACAGCAAAACAAGAAAAAATAAAAAAAACAAAACGATCCATTTAACCTCTAATATCCTCTAGGAACATCTTCTGAAATTCTTACTCTTTCACAAGGAACAGCTCTTCCATTTGGATCCACAACAGTATAGTCTGTAAGCATTGGACTAGTTGCTGCTTTGTCAGGATAGCAAGGGCTAGTTGCCTGTGAAGGACTAACTTCAGAAACATATCTAATCTGGTCATCAACATTTCCTTTTCTTAAACTATATTCCATAGGAACTTGTGATGGATCTGCAGGAGAAACAATTCTCTCACTACCCATATTGCCGTATACATACACTTTTGGCAGTCCTGGAGTAACAACCTGTGCACTTAATGCTCCTGAGAACAATAGAACAAGGCTAGTAACACCAACAACTGCAACAATGCCTAATAAGGCATATGAAATCATTTTTAATTCGTCCATTATCAACACCTCTTTTTATGCGCCTATAATCGTACAACAATATCCGCCAGATGCATGAGCATAACAGTTTCCGCCTCTGTTCTTAATATCCAGCATATAGGAGTAATCCACTCTCTGACGACCTGCTTCACAAGCAGTCTGAAGTGAAGGAATCTGTCTTACTCCACGAGCATAGTACATGTCTTGAACATTATCCTGTGCTGCGTACTGATCTCCGGATACTCCATTAACATTTCTCTCCTGGAGATTAGGATATGCTACATCTTTAATAGCTCCACCATACACCTTTGAAGAAACAAAGAATGCACCGCTTTTGCTTGCAATAGAAAACATCAGAATTAATCCAACTATTGCTAGAACTGCTGCAATACCTAAGATTGCAATACTCATATTTTTTTGACCTGCCATTACCTATCACCTCAGTTATATACTATTAATTTAATATTCAAACGATTTGAATTATTAGTATATAAATTTATCGGTCAAAAATACTTATTATGAATAGTACGTATTGATAAAAAAAGAATTAGAAAAAAAAAAGAAAAAAATAATTTTAGCTTTAGTAGCCTATATCTAGACCAGCGGATTCACAGCAATAGCCATCTAGAGTTGGGATGTAATCTGAGCATCCTAGTCCTCTTGATTCTGCTGTCAATTTCTGACCATAGTCTACTCTTTGTAAGTATTCACCACATGTTGTAGTGTCACTTGGTATGCTAATCCAACCTCTCTTTCGACTTGGAATTTTTAATGTGGTTGGTTCTGTTCCAGGTCTGTCTGCACCGCTAATTGCTCTTCCTTCACCATATGGTAAAGCTACTCCTTGAATTGCTCCACCGTATACTTTATTATATTGCGGCAGGACGACTTCTCCTGTTTTCTTAGCACCTGCAAACAATAGAACAAGTCCTACTATAGCAATAACAGCGACTACGCCTAAGATTGCGAGTGCAATTCCTTTACTTTCTTCTGCCATCAAATCACCTCTCTTGGTATTTTTTTTAATTAAGATTACTCACAGAATAATCCTCCTAATATTTAAATGTTTCGTTTTTTTCGAGAAGATTTTCTAAAATCATTCTTATTTATCGACGATAGTGTCGGAGTAATCCAAGAATATACTATTAAAAGAATAATACCGATTGTGATTGCAGAATCTGCAATGTTAAACGCAGGCCAAAAACCAACATCAATAAAATCAATAACAAAACCATACAACACACGGTCTAATAAATTACCCATTGCCCCGCCAAGAACAAGACCCAAAGCAAAAACAAAAAACAGACTCTTTGATTTTTGACAGTGACGGCTATAATAATATAATATACCTATAATAATAACAGAAATAATCCCTACAAGAATCCATCTAAGAAAAGGAATACTGCTCTGATTCAAAACACCAAAACCAACACCCATATTCTTAACAAAATGAATCTTTACAAAAGAAAAATCCCTGTTAACAGTATGAGCGGATACAAACCACTTAACTGCCTGATCTAAAACAAAAACCAGAAACGCAGATACAAAAAACAAAAAATGTTTTTTTACCGCCATCTTGGAATCTTCGGCTCCTCACTAGCGCTATTGGCCATGCGTTCAAGACGCTCAAGGCGAGTATTAATATTATCCAAAACTGCTTTAATTGTATCCAGCTTTGCATTAATCAAATCAGAACCTCGGTTATCCTGCTGTTGAAAAGGAGACTGCCGAGGCATATCAAAAGGAGGAGTTTCTGGCTCTTGAGAAAAATCAGGAACAGAAGGCTTTCTCATCGGAGGCATTGCGCCCATTCCAATACCTATATCTGCAGACGGTTCAAAATCACGGCTGGATTCAACAGGGCTTTCTTTTTTCTTAAATCCTAATTTTTCAAAAATTGACATAAATATCACCTCGAATAATTATTATATTGTTATATAATAATAAATAGTTATATACTATTATTTTATTATATTTATACTATCTAATCAGTCAGGCAAAAAATCCCTGACCCAGTTAAACGGCAAAATTCTAAGCAATTTAAGAGTAATTGTTTCAGGATAAATAAAAACAGTTCCATCAAGATATTTTTCAAATATCGACGTGTTTTCAAAAGACTGCGCAATCATAAAACTAAAAACAACCGATCGGAAATAATCATTTGTAGGAAATATTTTCTCAACCTGCGCGCTGATTGGAGCAAGAAAAGCAGACCCCTGCTCACCAACAAGTTTTTCCACATAAAACATCTTAGGATCTTCTAACTCCATTATTTGTTTTACATCATCAATTGAAAAAACATAATTATCCTCTCCAACAATACTTAAATCCTTGAATGAATCCCACTGAAAAACAACAAGCTTGTAATTATCATTAAGCATAGACTGATAGTTTTCTGAATGGTATAAAACATTAAGACTTTTGACATCAGTTATTGGAACAGGAACAGAAACCCCTTTGCTAATCACTGCAGCAACAATATTGCCGTCAAGATCAAGCAACAATAATTTTTCTTTAGACAAAAAATTAACCCTCAAATCATTAGCATCAGTAAGAACATAAAGACCGGCACCCAATACCAATGCAATGATAATAACTATTATTATGGTTCTTGCCAGAGCCTTAACAAACCTGACTGCAATCGCCAAACCAACAATAACTGCAGCAAAAATAACCAGCAGCAAGATTAATGTGTTCATAAAACAAAGAATTAGAATAATTGTTTATAAACTTT
>Ga0066639_10006128_pt1 | contig 10041 bp, 10 predicted proteins | sample CryGeyCG2114_010_2_FD_59504 | JGI IMG/M metagenome (GOLD analysis project Ga0066639, IMG submission 59504) | Groundwater microbial communities from aquifer - Crystal Geyser CG10_big_fil_rev_8/21/14_0.10 | ecosystem: Environmental > Aquatic > Deep subsurface > Groundwater | place: USA: Utah... | reverse complement strand
CTTTAGGGAATAGGAATTTGGTAAAACTAAATACCTTCAAAAAAAAGCGATGGCCTTGCCACTTTCTTTGGGATAAGATTGCCATAAGTGCTGAAGGAGATGTAATAGTATGTTGTAGAGATTACGAATCTGTTTCTAGATTTGGCAATGTTTTTAGAAAAAATATAAAACAAATCTTTGAAGGAGAAAAAATGAGTAAATTAAGAAAGGATCATTTAAATTTTAAATTTAACAATCCTGTTTGCGGAAAGTGTGATAATTCTGCAGATTCTAGTTTGGATTGGATTCTATAATCTCTGACATCCCTGAAAATCTCTTTCTTTTTGAAAAAAATTTAAGCATATATTCAAACTTTTTAAGAAATTTATCTTTTGGGCACCATTGATAAAGTTTTGATTTTTTGACTTCAGTTATATCCCAAGAATGCATAAGAAATACTGGATTGGAGAGTGTAGAGATTAGATGCAGATAGATTTTAAGAAGAGGAGTAGGAAGAACTCTCAAAGTAATAGAAGCAAATGGAAGAATAAAAGAGCTTAAGGGGATTTCTAGAATTCCTTTCTCTTTATGAATTTTCATTCTTTTGAAATTGTCAAAGAAATTTAGTTTTGTTTTCCAAAAAAACAATAGGTGATAGAGATTCCAAGGAGTTAAACTTGAATCATATTTAAAATTATTTTTTAGTAAAGCGTTTATTCCTTCTTCATTAATAGAGTGCTGTGGTGCTCTAAATCCTATTGGGACAATCCCGAGACTTGTTTTCAAATATTTTTTAGAGGATTTTAAATGATAATCTTTTTCTTTTTTTGATAGATCATCAAATCTTTTATGAACATATCCATGAAGCTCTAGCTCATGACCTTCAGATTTTATCTTTTTGAATAGTTTTTCATTTTTTTTAACACAATCACAAGTAACAAAAAAAGTTGCTCTAACTTTATATTTTTTAAATAAGTTGAGCAATGAGGGAATATTTTTTAATGAATTATATGTTTCTGTATGAAGATCTGGCTCAACATCTATAGAGATGCAAACTTTTTTCATTTTTTTATAAAATGAACATATCTCACGTATGTAAAAAAAGGAAGAATTTTAATCAAGATAGAATTAAGTTTCATTGAAAAATTAACCCAGCTCTTAGGAAAGATCATAGGTGTAACTACAACTGTTGGTCTTATTTCTTTTATTAAGAGATTATTTTCTTCAGCTAGGTTTTTTATTTCTGATAGGGTAAATAGATTATAATACCTATACGTACCATTAGCCACCCTTCTTTTTGTAAAAAAATATGATAAAGAGGTCTTATTTGGAAAATCTATGATCAAAGAACCTTTTTTCTTTGTGACGCGTGTCATTTCTTTAACAACTTTTTTATAAAACGGAGTATGCATAAGAAATTGAGATGTATTAACTAGATCAAAATTATTATCTTTAAAAGGGATATTTTCTGCATCAGCAACCATTACTTTTTTTACACCTTTTCTTTTGGCAGCCTGTTTGAGCATTTCTGAAGAAATATCTATTCCATAGATTTCTCTATCCCCATAGATTTCAAAAAATCTTCCTGTCCCGCACGCAACATCAAGCATTTTCTTCCCAGGAGAATCTTTTAGAAAATCCATTGTTATCTTCTTCTGGATGTTAATTACAGCTCTTCTTCTAACATCTTCAGAACGCGCGTGATCATAGTCTTTAGCTTCTTTACCAAAATATTGAGACGCTAATTCTTTTTTTATGACTTTTTTTGATTTCATCTTAATTTTCTAATAAAAACCATAAGGTATAAAAAACTATGGGTGATTATTGCAAGAGGAATCAAATTTAATAGAATCAGAAAGTAGAAAAGACCAAATGGATTGTCTATCCCCACATATGAGTAGATTGAAGAAAAAAAGCCTTTATATCCTCTCCTTTTTATTCTTACTGAATGAAATCTATAGAGCCCAATACAAGAAGAAATAAGAATAAGGAATGAACCTATTGTGCCAGTTATAAAAATATAATTAATTCCATTAGATCTAGCATATGCTAATGTTATTGCTAAAAGAAAAAGGAGAGCAACAAAATAATGAAAAAAATAGTCTATCTTTACCCATCTTATTTTAAAACGTTTTTGATGTCTCGCGAGTTTCCCATCGATGTAGTCCAAGAGTAGAACAAATTGATATAATGTAATAAATATTATAGAATATATGTAGTTTCCAAAAAAAAGAATCAATGAGACTAGGAGAGCAAAAAAAATCCGAAATATAACAAGATATTCCGTCCTAATTTTTGATCTTTTAAAAAAAGGAAAGAGCCTCTTTTCCGCAATTTTTCTAAAGAATTTTTCCTTGCTATCCATATTTTATGTTTATACCCCAAGTTTATAAATCTAATCAAGTTAAAAATTTAACCATATTGTTTAAATAATATGCTTATCTGTAAAGTTTATGAAAGATGTGAACGCAACTGTAATGATTGATTTAAAAAATATTGATGAAGAGGCTTTATTTAACAATATTGAGCATTCTAGAAGAAAGAATATAAAAAAATCCCAAAGAGAAGAATTGATTTTTGAAGAACCAAAATCAGAAAAAGAAATAAAGCAGGCTTACAAGATTTATTCAGATGTTTGGATTGAAGGTGGCGCCACCCCGGAAACCTATGAAGAATTCTCAGAAAAAGCTAAAGATAAGAATTTTAAATTTTTTGTCTTGAAGAAAAAACAGAGAGTAATAGGCTCAGCGATAATCCAAAAGGTCACAAAAAAGTATTACTCTTTAGAAAATAATTCAAAAGGAATTCTTTTCCACGCTTTTTCTTCTGATAGGAAGTTTAGTGATCTTAGACCGAATGACGCATTATATTGGAACTCCATTTTGTTTGCCTTTAGAGAAAAATTAGATTTTGTGGATTTAGGTGGATGGCAGATAAATTCCAGAGGCCATCTCAAAGGAATCAATAGATTCAAGGAACAATGGGGGGGAAAAATATTTTATTACTATAAAGACTATTCATTCCTTAGAGCTCTTGGAAGAAAATTAATAAGAAATATTCCATTCTTTTGGTGGTTAAATAAAAAGTTCAAAGGAAGAAAGTAATTCTAGTTTATTTTCTTCCAGACCTCAACATAACTTTCACCAACGTCATCAAACTTTTTGATTATTTCGAAATTATCGGTGACACATTTCAGATTATATTCATTTAAATATTTCTTTCTATGGGTGAGGATAAGAAAATCTATAGATTTTATATAATCACAGAAATCAGAAAAATCAAAAACACTTGCAACTGAGGGAGCAAGAAGAAACGTTTTATAATTTGTGAGATATCCCCCCAAGAATAAATATATAGGATTATCGGAGAAGATCTCAGATTTTTCTGGAATGATATTCTTTATTTCAGTGATAATTGTCTTTTGGTCAAAATCTTGTCTGACAAATTCATTAAGAAAAGAAAGCATAGAGGACATAAAGAATAATATTAATAGGATACTAAAAATTTTATTTATCTCTCTTTTTTTTACAAATCTTAAAGAAGCCGCCACAAACAGAGAAAAGAATGGAACTATTTGAATTAGATGTTGTGAAAAGACTTCTTGCGAAAGAATAAAAAACAATACAAAAATTATAAAATAAATCAGAAGAAGGCTATGAATTTCTTTTTTCTTATTTTCCCAGTTATAGCATATTAATGGGACAAGAAGCCCGAATAAACCTAGAGCCAAAAGAAGAAACTTTCCAACGATGAAGATTCTAGAAACAGACCCAGAGAACTTTAGATTAAATATAAAAATATAATAAAAAAAAGAATAAAATCCCGCATGGACAATAAAATAAGAAAGAAGGGGAAGACTAATTATGAGTATTCCCAGTGAGAGCATAAGAATATTCTTAAGCAACTCTGTATTTTTTTTCTGATATTTTAAAAATATTTGGTGGGCCAATAAAATAAAAAAGAATAAAACTCCTGTTTGTTTAAACCAAATAGAAATTCCAGTAAAAATACCTGAATAAAAAAAATTAATTATCTTTTTATTACTAAGATAGATATAATAAAAATAGAAACCAACAAGTCCAAACAGAGTCATAGGGGATTCTCCAGTTAAATCGCTTCTAAATAAAAATACTGCGGCAATTGCACATCCAATCATAGCGTAATTTTTCCCAATGAACTTTTTCCCAATGAAGAACAGAAGTAGTAGCAAGAGAACATCATATATAAATCCGAGAAGATGAAGCGAAAAACCCGAGCTACCAAAGAGATAAAAAATAAGTATCACAGGATAATGAGTTAGAGGAGACTTGTGATCAAATAGATTTTTGTATATCACTTTGCCGTTAATCATTTCTTGAACAATATAACCTTCAGCAGATTCATCAAATCCTACTGGGGATGAAGCAAGTAAAGCATAAATTCTGATTAAAAAGAAAAATAGTATTACTAGACCGGAGATAATAAAGATTGCATTTTTCTTAAGATAATTAATTTTTTTCAATTTTTCCAAAAGAGGAGTCTAAAAAAATGAACAAACAACATAGATTTATTAGGGGCTTTTAGTCCAAGACGGATCATTCTAAGAGGTGAAAAAAAAGAAAAATAAGCTTTTTTTATTAGAGAATCTAATTCTTGTGAATCTACTTTGCTCATCTTTATATCTTTCATAGTACTAAAAGTATAGGTATAATCTCCAGGATTATTACTTAACGTAAGCCCTCTTTCTTTTGCAAGAGAATAGAGTTCGGTGTTTGGATAAGGAATAACCTTAAAAAATGTAGCCATATGTAATTTGGAATTCTTAGCAAACTGGATAGTATTCATCATTTGTTTTTTTGTTTCATCTAGAAATCCCATCATAAAGTATCCTGTAGTGAGGATGCCATATTTTGTAGAGAGTTTTATAGCCGCATTTACTTTTTCCAGATTCAAATTTTTTCTTATAAACTTTTGTATTTCCTTATCTCCAGATTCCACCCCGAAGCAAATACTGTAAACCCCTGCATCTCGCATTTTTCTTACTAGATCTTCATCAATAAAATCTGCTCTTATTCCATTAGGAAAAGAAATTTTTATTTTCATTCCAGATTGCTTGATTAAACTCATAATTTTTTTTGCTCGGTTCATATCAACGTTAAAGGAATCATCTTCTATTTGAAATTCTCTCACCCCATAAAGATTATATAGCAAGTGTATCTCTTTGAGAACTCTTTCGGCACTATGATATCGTATAGTCTTTCCGAAGATCTTATGGCAATAAATACACTGGAATGGACAGCCTCTTGAGGTAAAAATCTGCGAAATATTTTTTCGGGCTTTGAAAAAGGCATGAGCATAAGGATTATTGAAGTATTTTTTAACCTCAATCAAATGATATGCAGGAAGAGGCATTTTATCAAGGTCTTGAATAAACTCTCGGGGAGGATTTTCCTTTATGGATTTTCCAGCCTTATATACAAGACCTTTTATTTTTGAGGGGGTAATTCCCTCCAATAATTCTTCAAATGTAATTTCCCCTTCTCCAGAAACAACATAATCCACTGATTTTTCATTTATCACTTCCCTAGGATTTGCACTAGCATGCGGCCCGCCTAAAACAATTTTATATTTTTTATCTATTTTTTTTATAAAATCGGAAAGAGAGTAGACAGTCTTTGCTTCATAGGTGAGGCACTTTATTCCAATATAATCAGGCCCGAAATCTAAAATTTCCATTTTTAATTTTGATAATGGAATTTCCTCTACCTTCATATCAATTATCTTTACTTTGTGTCCATTCTTTTCTAAGTAAGAGGCAATATAAAGCAATCCAAGGGGTAGAGGAGTTGATTTTTCAAATTTTGATGGGGGATTTATTAAGAGAGCTTTCATTTTTTTATAAAACATTTAATAAAGTTTTTTGGATTAAGAAACATACTAGAAGTCAAGAAACATTCGTGGGTGCAGAAGCATCTATTTTTTAAAATATTTTTGGATATTTCTTTTCTTCTTTCAGAGTTCCATAATCTCTTGAAATCAAAATTAAAATCTTTCAAATCACCAATCTTCTCTTTCAAAAGTTCGCAAGGAAACACTTCGCCATTGGAATAAATAACCCCCACTTTATCTCCAGCAACACAATCTATTCCCTGGTATCTATTCTCCAAATAAGTTTTTGAAACTTTCTTTGAAAGCATCTTATCTTTCATTTGGGTATTAAAATAAAAATTACTCTTCTTGTTATAGTTAATAATTTTGTCAAAGAAATTGAGATAGTTTTTTATATTAACCCTTTTTATTTTCTCTTTCCTAGTCTCTCCTCTTGCAAGATTGGCAGATATAAACGAGGGGTTTATTTTTGAAATTTCATTAAAAATTGCATCAAGTCTATTTTGATTTTCTGAAAAAACAGTAAGCCCCACAGTAGTTGTAAAGTTTGGATAGTAATTTTTTAGTTTATTCAGTTCTTTTATTGTTTTTAATGCGTTTGAATATGCTCCTTTTGTCTGCCGATTGTTATCATGCTCTTCTTCTAAGTCATCAATGGACACGCAGACATCTAATTTGATATCCATCTCATTAAGAATTTTCTTTATATTTGCCACTATCACTTTTGTAAAAAAGCCATTAGTATTTATCCCAAGATTTTTTAATCCATTATTTTTATAAAAAATTCTGATGATATTAATAAAATCTTTTCTCAAAAACGGCTCACCCCCAGTTACTCTTAGAAAAAGAAGGGGATCCATAGATCTCGACATCTTGTCTATCTCTCCCAATGAGAGTTCTTTTAGATTATTCAACTCTTTCCAATAAAAGCAATGTTTGCACCGCATATTACATCGCGAAGTAAGGTAAAAGATTACATATAAAGGGGTTTTATTCTTATTACTGATGATTCTCGGAATAAATTTTATTTGATCTTTCATTTCAGAGTCTTCATTCCGAATATTGCAAATTTAAAAAAACTTATAGCAATTCCTGCATCGAAAACAATCATATCCATAAAAGTTATAGCACTAGATCTGATCGCAAACCAAAATCCTCTTTGTTTTCTGAGGTAATTCCAGAAATCAAGATTGATTATAATAAAAAAAGCAAACAATATTGAAAAACCATAAAAAATTATTAAAGAGGCAAAAATAAGAGAAAGTATTAACAATAAAAGAATAAATGGCATTATTCCAACACTAATATAAATAGATAGAGGCTTAAGAAAGAAATTTTTTTTCTTTTTCTTCTTTGGTTCCTTTTTCTTTTCGAAGATACATTTTAGTAATAATTTAGAGAATCTTTTGCCCCTAATAAAGTCTCCTTTTACAAAACTTTTTAGGGAATAATGTTTAACATGTTCCATATTAATGTGCTTTGGTTGTGTGATTATTTCGCCTCCAGCAGTTAACCTTGTTCCCAACTCAGCATCTTCAGAAATTCTTAGATTTTTTTTGAATCCGTTATATTGGAAAAATTTTGTTTTGCTCATAACAGTTAAAGAAGTATCAAGAGTATGAAGCTTTTCTCCTTGTTTCATATAATAATAACATAAATAAAGATGCTTATACTGGGAAAAAATGTTTTTAAACCGAAGCTTTGTGGAGAACATACCAATAAAAATTTCATTTCCTTTTTCATAGTAAGACATTACTCTTTTTAATGTATCTTTAGGTAGGAGTATATCGGAATCTGTAAAAAGAAGAATTTCTCCGGTTGCATTTCTTGCCCCAACATTTCTTGCCCCACCAGCACCAACATTTTTAGTCAGAGAGATAGTTTTAAAATTGAACTCTCTAGCAATAGACAACGAAGAATCTTTGGATTTATCGTCTACAACAACAACTTCATAATTGGGATAATCTAATTTTTCAATGTATCTTAAACATTCTTTTAATGTTTTTTCTGAATTATACACCGGGATTATTATAGAGATTTTTTTTGATTTCATCTGAATTTCTTTTCATTTTTCTAACTTGGACTAATTATTTAAGTTTTCCTATAAGAATCAGCAGCTTCCTCAAAATCTAAGAGTGTTCGAATAGTGATTGGATTATTATATGGGTCCATTGTACGCACAGGTCTATCAGATCTCACTTCTCGCCTAGTACTTTTTATTTGGCCGAGATCACCCTCAAGTCCTTTCACAATCTTTGTTGGGATTGTTATGATTTGAGGACCAGTTTTTGCTATTCTATAAATATCTGAAGGGGCTCTTATACTTGCTCCAATCAATCTAGTTTTTGATCCATCTAACTCTCTCGCAGCATAAGCCATATCCTCTAAGACAATCTCCCAAGCTTGTTCATTATATCTTGGGCGATGTTTGGCTACGAGATCTTTCCAATTAGGATCTTTTAAAACAACCGTTGGATCTTCTCCGGCCAATCTTAACACTTCTAAATCTAATCTTCTATTAACAAAAATGTTTGTAACATACGCTCCTGCATCTCTAGCCATCAGAACTTGTCCAGAATCCATGGTTGCAGTTACATTTGTTTTGATGCCTTTTTTTGATAGCTCTCTGGTGGCCATTAGTCCGCCTTCACAAAAAGGAATTTTAACAACTACATTCTTTCCCCATGCAGCAAGTTGATATGCCTGTTCTAAGATAACATCTCTAACTGTTTCAGGAGGAACAGTCCTCAACTTGGCAACATCAAGTCCTCTTAGATCTGTCTCTAAACTTACAGGAACATTTGGCCATCGTTCTAAAACCCCTTTGCAAGCACCTTCGAATCCTACAGACATATCACCTGTGTTCATTAGTATCAAAGGATTTGTCGTAATTCCTTGATCTGCTCCTCTAGAAAAGCAGTAATCTATCTCATCATGTGCTGCAGTATCAGCCCAAAGCTCAATTGCCATTTTCTTCTCCGGTTTCGTGATTTTTATAATACTCATCAATCATTTCTTTCAATCTGAATACAATCAGATGTTGTAGAACCCCATGAAATCCTTCTACATGGGGGGTTGAATCTTTTGGTACAACAATACAAGCATCCCCTAACTCTTTCATCTTTCCACCATCAAATCCAGCCAATCCAACTACTTTAGCATTTCTTTTTTTTGCCATTTCGATAGCCCGTACTAAATTTCCGCTCCATCCACTTCCTCCATGAACACTTAACATCAACAGAACATCTCCTTCTTCTAGTAGGGCATTTAATTGCCCAGTATAAACATGGTCCCATCCAGAGTCATTTATCCAAGCAGTTTTAAGCGCGGGATTATCATTTAGACACATAGTTTTGAATCCTCTTTTGTTTTCTAAAAACTCTTTATCTGAGCTTCCTTGCACAACTGTTTTAGCCAAATCCGAGCAAAAATGTGATGCTGTAGAGGCACTTCCACCATTTCCCATAGTAAACACTTTCTTTCCATTTTTCCAAGCGTCAAATAAAAGAGTTACAGCTTTTTCTATGTCATCACGATTTACTGTCTGGGCTATTTCTCCTGTTTCTTTCAAATAATTTTCTATAAAGTCTTGATGATTCATTTTACCTAACATTGAATATTGTTTTTCCTCCATCTAAGTCAAATCTGAATGGAACATATTTTAATCCATATTCTTCCATCTTCCTAACAAATTGTTGTCCATCTTTTTCGCAATAAAACATAAAAAAACCACCGCCCCCAGCACCCATAATCTTACCACCCAACGCACCATTTTTAAGTGCAAGGTTATACCAATCATTAATTTTAGGAGAGGTCATTTTAGTAGACATTTTCTTTTTTGTTTCCCAATGAATATTCATCCATTCCCCAAATCTCCTCAAGTTTCCAGATTCAAGACAACGTTTTATTTCCATCCCAATTTTCTTGATCTCTTTCATGCAATTCATTTTTTCTTCATCACTTACTGCTCTTTCAGTTTGATCTTTGAGCACTTCAGAAGCATCTCTTTGTATTTTTGTATAGAATAAGTACAAATTTTCTTCCATTCCCCTTATTATGCTATCTGAAATATTAATTGGTGATACAATAATCTGCCCATTTTTGCTTATATTAAGATGATTTATTCCACCAAAAGCAGACGCATATTGATCTTGTTTCCCAATCGGTTCTTTTAGAGTTTCAATCTCGATTTTG
>Ga0066639_10006126_pt1 | contig 10043 bp, 8 predicted proteins | sample CryGeyCG2114_010_2_FD_59504 | JGI IMG/M metagenome (GOLD analysis project Ga0066639, IMG submission 59504) | Groundwater microbial communities from aquifer - Crystal Geyser CG10_big_fil_rev_8/21/14_0.10 | ecosystem: Environmental > Aquatic > Deep subsurface > Groundwater | place: USA: Utah... | reverse complement strand
TTGATTTCTTCAAAAGTTTTTAGGGCAACCTTTTTTCTCTCGAAACTCCCAAAAGTTGCCCAATAAAGACTTAGACTTTTAATAAATTTGTTATTGATATATCTGGGCGGAAATTCATTGGCTGCTAAATCAAGCGGGTTTATCCCGACAATTACCGTGTCGAGGCGGAATAATACTCCTTCATTCATTAACCTTTCAACCTCGGCTTTAAAATTAAATCCCGGACGGGATGCATTAATAACCTCAACTTTTCTTGCAGGATCGGATTTATTAAGGGCTCTTTCCAACACTTTTGGGAAAGATTTATTGATGTCATCTATATACCACCCATATGTATACGAATCTCCAAGAACATATATTCTATATGCGTTTCCGGGCTTGGTTAATTCATACTCAAAATCGCGGTAACCAAATTTATTCAAGGTTACACTTTTTGATATCCAACGATAGTCGTTTCTCTTATACTTTGGGTTTAAAAAATCCGGCTTCCAAAAAAGTCTCAGTAAAATTTCTATCAAAACAAGAAAAAGAAGAAAGTAGACTGACGCGAGGATAAACTTTAAGACCAACCGTCTCATGCTTCAACCAGATAAAAGACTTACTTGATTTCCAAAAGAAGCTCCTTAGCTTTGTTTAGAGATGTTTTAATTTCACTAACCTGTTTATCTTGTAACTTGACAAGTAAATCGCCTAAAACTAAAGATTGTTTTTCTAACGAACTTGCAAACCTAGTTTGTAAATTCACCACATTCGTTCCCGAAGATTTTGTCTGAGAAATTAGGTTTCTAATTCTTAACCAGGTTTTAACTGCAAGAGACAACGTTTCAGAACCGGCTTTAACATCTCCCTTTTTATACAAAAATTCTGATTCAACCAGCCTCTTTTCCGAAATTGTTATCAAATAATCCGCCTTTTTAAAAGAGCTAAAAATAATAGATTCTCTGATTTTCTCCTTAAACAGCTTCAAAGAATAGAGCTTATCTCCCATAACCTTGCCCGGAACTATTGGCCAAAAAAGTTCATATGAATTTACAACAGTGTCAGTCGTATCTTCGGCCCCAAAATTAGTCTTAGCAAATGAAATCGAGAAGATACTCAATAAAAAAACTGGAACCAAAAAAAGGGCAACAATTCTTTTCATAATACTCATTCTATTATCATCAATACCCCAAGAAAGTCAACAGGGGAAACTCACTTTTTTTTGGCAACTACGATATAACCAAAACCCAAATCGTAGTTTAAAAATAAATCCATAATTTTAAAAAATGGCATGAGGAGAAGTTGGTTTGCTACTAAATTTTTAAACTTCGGATTATATTCCTGCTGCAAACTACTTAATCCCGTACGCGTTTCTTTCTTTAAACCCATCTTTTGAAGCTGAATTAAATTTCCTTTTTTGGTAAAACTCCTAATAATATTAAGAAATGGAAAGCCGTAATTTAATATCTTGACAGGTTCCAATCCGCTGTTTTTCAATCTTCTTTCGATGCCTTCTCTTTCGTAACGGCGAAAATGACCTTTGGTCTTATCAATAACGCTCCATTCTTTTTGATGAGCAGGAACCGAAAAGAAAAATTTTCCGTTTGGCTTTAATAACTTGGATATGTTATTAATGGCCAATTCATCCTCTTTAATATGCTCCAAGACCTCAAAGCAAAAAACCGCATCGTACTTCTTATTGGTCTTATACTCAAGTATGTCGCCTTTTTTTATTACCACGCCTTTAAATTTATCTTTTTGAAGATTTAAATAGGAAATGACTGATTCAGAAAAATCTATAGATTCACCTTTTAATCCTAAACTTATTAAGTATTTTAAAAACTCGCCGTTTCCTGTTCCAATCTCTAGAAAATATGTATCTTTGGGCAAAGTTCTAACTAGACTCCTATAAATATAATTTCTGTAAAGAAATGTCGGGGTTGGTACCCAAGTTTCATTTTCAATTTTTTTCATGATTCTTTCAAGCTGTATATTTTTACACTACTGACATTTTTAAGACAAGCATCAGAAGGTTCAAATTCAATCCTGATTTTTCGCACTTCTTCTCCCAAAAAGGAATATACTAAACGGCTTTCTGATGGTTGCTCACCAAATATTGAAATCTGTCCGGTAGGCAGAAGATCGGGATAATTCACCCAGCTTTTACCATCGGCCGACAAACTGACTTTTCCGCTTATTAGTTTCTCGCATTTATCATTTGTAAATCCAATATCTAAATAAGCAAGTTTACTCGCTTTATTCAAGGCAAATTCCATACTCCCGTTTTTATAGATGGGAATAATATTATCTACTAATGTCAGTTCTTTATATTCAAAAACAGCATTCTCCTTTGTATTTTTCCAAATTTTCAAAACTGCCACTCCATCCACCAGTTCCTGAAATACTGGTTTCTGGGTCTTTTCAAGATAACGGTCATAATAAGATCTTTCGGCTGTTCCTTGGTAAGTTAAGGTAATTGCATACTCGCCGTCGCGAATAAAACCGCTGCGCCTGGTGTTATGAAACAAAATATCTCTTCTCACCCAGTTATTAGGAATATTCGGCATAAGTTCAAAAGCGAAAGTTAGTTTTGAATTTAGTTGAGCATTTTTATTAATCCAAATTATTCCTTTGCGGTAGGCTGCTCCAAAAGTATTTCCCCAACTTGCTATATTTGCTTCCTTGGCCCCCTTAAGTCCGCCTGCCAAGAAATTAAAAAAGGTATTTTCATTAGGATGTATCTGAATCATTTTAAATACTATCGGTAAAAATAATATTATTGCAATAATATAGCCAAGATTAGGAATTAATTTAAGTTTCTTTTCAAGTTTTTCATAAATAAATTGAAAACCAATTCCTGCAGAAATCGCCATTGCCGGAATAAATTCCATGATTTGCCTAACACCACCATAAATGACGGTTTCTTTAGAAGAAACACGCAGAATCGGAACTACCAGCCAAAGTAAAAAAAGAAGAACAATCTTTGTTTTTTGGCTTTTAAAAATCTTGGGTAAGGCCACAAAAGAAGCAAGACATAATAATAAAGTAGTCACTGGTGTCGTTAAAACTATCCAACCAATGGCATAAAAATTTGGATTGAGCAAATTTGAAATATTGCCATGGCCACCAGTTATACCTATCTCTTTATAAAAACCGAATACCTGACCTAGTCCCCAAAGTAAATCTTGCCAAAGAAACGGCCAGGAAGCGATAAAAATCAAAAAACCTATAACCACGGCGGAAAATGTCGCTAAAACAATTTTTCTGTTTGGTTTAGTTTTTTGAGAAATCCAATAGACTAAAACCCAGGGAATCAAAACAGCAAATGAAAATAGGATATTGAACTTAGTTCCTAAAGCCAAACCAAAGAAAACACCGGACAATAAAATAGTTTTGGAGCTTTTTTTAATAATACCGAGGGAAAAGACAAAAAGGAAAAAACTCCAAAAAACAGCTTCAGGAATATCTTTCTCTGTATTAAAGTGCGATTCGGACCAAAAAAGAGGGTAGGTTGCTAAAGCAAGTGTAGAAACAAAACCCGCTAATGTTCCAAAATTTGTGCTCGTCCAATAAAAGACCAAACCTACCAAACACGAAGATAATAAAATACCGTAAACCCGATATGAATCTATGTCATTAATAAGTCCTAGTTTACCAAACAGAATTTTATTAAAAAGTGAGGAAATTATATCGCTTAAAGGAGGGTGTCCCCTGCCATCCCAGCCCATAAGATCCTGAAACGTAAAGCCGTTATTTTCATAAAGACTGCGTCTGACAATTTCCGATTTTGGCCTATCGCTTTTTATTAAAAGAGATGTTGGGTCTTGCCAATAGGCCTGATACATCGGTAAATTACTGTAATCTTTTTTCCCCGTTAAAAAATAGTTCAAATAAGCCTGACCTCGGGGTAAATGATTAATAGTGTCCCAATTAATACCATAGTGAGGTAAGGTCAACAGCAAAAGAACAAAATACAAAAAACCCAGAAGCACTGCAATATTAAATATCTTTTTATTTGGCATTTAATGGAAGGGAAGGAATTAAATTATTAATCTCTTTTCTTAATAAGTTTGTCCTCCCGTTATTAATAATGTCTTTCATTTTTTGAATGGAGCGGAATAGTTTATTTTTATCAAATCCAATATTTCTCGAGACAAAAATTTTCCCTTCCTTAGTAGATGTTAATTCCTCGTGTTTATTAAACAATGTTTCATTTATTTTTTCACCTCTCCTTTTTCCCAAGTAGACAATCTTAATATCTTTTCCCGGAATATATCCGGAAAGCCTTATCATTAACTCTGCTAAACGGACTATTTTAACGGGTTTACCCATATCAAGAACAAAAAGTTCTCCGCCTTTCCCCAAAAACGCAGCTTTTAAAATCAGATTGATGGCTTCCGGAATAGTCATAAAATACCTTGTCATCCCTTTATCGGTTATTGTGATGGGACCCCCCTCTTCTATTTGTTTTCTAAAAATCTGCACGACACTGCCGTAACTATCAAGCACGTTTCCAAATCTAACCGATATATATCTTGTTCTGGGAGAGTTCAACATTTTTCCTATTCCTTCCGCAACGAGTTTTGTAGCACCCATAACATTAACAGGATTAGCAGCCTTATCGGTAGAAATTATTATAAATTTATCAACTTCGTTCTTTAAGGCAGTCCGAGCGAGATTAAGGGTGCCAAAAATATTATTCTTTATTGCCTCTTCAGGAAACTCTTCCATCAAGGGTACGTGTTTATAGGCTGCCGCATGGAAAACACAGTTAGGTTTATATCTTTCAAAAATCGATTCAATTTTTGAAACATCTTGAATATTTGCTATTACAAAATCAAATCCATTTTTAGGGTACAATTTATCAATTTCATTTTTTAACGCAAAAATTCCATTTTCCCACCAATCTATCAATATTAATCCAGCCGGTTTATAGGCTGCAATTTGCCTGGTTAATTCAGACCCTATTGACCCCGCAGCTCCTGTAATTAGTATTTTTTTGTTTCGGAAAAAATCTTTTAGAGTTTTAACATCTGCCTTAACAACCGGACGACCAAGCAAATCCTCAACTCTTACTTTCCTTACAGATTCCAGTTTAGCTCGTCCTTCGATAATCTCCCTAACACGCGGTACAATTTTAAACGCAACTTTTGCATCCGTACAAATTTTTACATACCTACCAATGCTTTCCCCTTCAGCGGAAGGTATGGCAATTATTACCTCTTCAATTTTCTCAACTGAGATTATCTTTTTTAAATCTTTGCCAAAACCCAAAACTTTATATCCATCTATTATTTGACTTATCTTAGAAATATCCTCATCAATAAAACCTACCGCCTTTAATCCCATGTCCGGACTTACCAATATTTCCTTTAAGACATCACGGCCGGCAACTCCCGCGCCGATTATTAATACATTTTTCATTTTTATTTAGATATTCCTTCCTCAAAAGTAAGCACAGATTTATCAAGAGAATATGTTTCGAGCATTTTTGCAAAACCTTTCCTGTCGATATTTATTTTACTGGTTCTTGCAAAGTCAATCATTATTCCAGCCAGTTCTATAATATTCCCGGTTTCAAAACTTAATCCAATATTATACTTCTTTACAACCCTCGAACAATCACCAACCCGAGATACCACCACAGGTAAATTAAACTTCGCCGCTTCGATTAATATCAGCGGAAAGCTTTCGTTCCTTGACGGAATAATCAAAATATCGGATTTTTTCATAAAGTCCACAACTTTCTCTTTGTCCGCCCACCCTTCAAAAAATACATTCGAGGTTATAGAATATTTTTTGGTCACTTTCTTCAATCTGGTTAACATACTTCCTCCACCCAGGACATGCAGTCTAAAATCAATTCCTGCCAGCTTTACTGCCCTACAGGCCTCAATCAACAAATCCGGACCTTTAACCTTTTCCAATCTACCAACATAAAGAAAGGTGGGAATTTTATTATTTCTCACCGGATCAACATTACTATCCTGAACAAATTCAGTAACCGACGGCAAAAACACACACTTTTTACCGGTTAAGCAGTTCACCTCATCAGAAAGATAATAACTATTTGCGAAAAGATTATCAGCGTTAATCAAACTCAAATAAATTATCTGCTTCAGAACTGGAATCTTGCTATAGAAGTTAATATCGGAACCTAAATTCCAAACACCATATTTAATTCCCAGTCTTCTTTTTACCCAATATGTAAAGATTGCAGAAGGCAAACTCCATGCAGCTAAACAATAATCCAACTTGTTATCTTTGGCAAAATCTATCGCTTTCTTGCTCCCCACCCAGATCAATTTAATAAAAAAGAGTAAACTCAATGGAGAAAATAGCCTCCAATCTCCAAGTTTTTTTGAAGTTCCGTTCCACCCGAACCAATGAATAACTACACCGTCTCTCTCTTCCGTTAAATCTTTGTCGCCGGGACAAAAAACAAAAACCGAGTGTTTGGTTGCTAATTTTTTGGCAAAATCATTTACAAACACTCCGGCATTTTTCCGATCGTCGTTACTTTTGGGATAATTATGCGTAAATATGCCAATTTTCATAATATTTTGTTTAATCCTTTATCTAAGTCCACAACGGGCTGCCAACCGATCTTTTCTTTTGCTAAAGAGTTATCGCCCCTCCACCTTCCGTCAGTTTCTCCAGAAGGAGCATATTCCACATCGAAACATCTACCCTTTTTAGCAGAAATTAATTCTACCAATTTCCTAATACTAATTTCTTTCCCTGAACAAATATTTAAAATATTAAATCTATTCTTTATTGACTGCGTCCTGACTAAAGCGTTGACAACATCATCAACAAAAACAAAATCCCTAGTTTGCAGACCATCGCCGCTAATCCTTATCGTTCCCCCTTTTTTAACGTTTTCAATGAGACGGCTAATAACCAAATTATTACCTCTCGAAGAATCCAATCCATACACATTGGCAATTCTCAAAATAGTTGCTTTTAGATCGTATGTCCGAGAATAAAATTGTATTAATTCTTCTCCTAAGAGCTTTGTAAAGCCATATCGATTGCGCGGTTGAAGGATAGAATCTTCTTTTATCACTCTTTTATTCATGGAAACTTTATAAACTGCAAAACTGGAAGAAAAAATAAAATGAGCCTTCGGGGCAAATAACCTTACGGCCTCCAAGATATTAGCTGTACCGATTACGTTCACCTGAAATACATTACTATCATCGGAATCTTTTATCCCTGCAAAGTGATAAATAACATCACTTCCTACTAATAAAGGTTCCAAAGATTTTACGTCAAAAAGAGAGTGTTTTTTATGATCAAAGACTGCAACCTTGTCTTCTTTGGATTCCCTAATTTTTGTAACTAAACTAGATCCCAAAAAACCCGTTGCCCCGGTTACCGCAATTCTCATGATTTACCTATTTTAAGGCATTAGGCTATATAAAAGCCAATTAAAAATTGTATAATTACCTTTATGAAAAAGGGGGTTTTCTGCATCTCAATTGACCTTGAGCCTCTCTGGGGAAGAAGAAATCAAAACGGATTATCCGGAGTAGTCGGTTCACTTCTCTCTTTGTTTAAAAAATACTCTATTCCTGCGACCTGGGCTATTGTCGGAAAAATTCTTGTTAAATCTAATGAAAAAGACTCACATCTTTGGTCGGGAACAAATCTAATTAATTTGATTCAAGGAAATCCTTTCCAGGAAATTGCCTGCCATTCGTATACACATCCCGAGTTTGACCAAATACCAGAATCTCAAGCAGAAGAAGAGTTAAAGAAATGTGCAGAAATTGCCAGTAAAAATAATATAAAACTTTCTTCATTTGTGTACCCCCGGAATAAAATAAAATATCTGCACCTTCTGAAAAAATACGGTTTTAATTGCTACCGGGGAGACGCAATCAATTACCTTGAATTTTCTAATCCGTTTAAAGACATTTTTAAAATTATTTCGATGCTAATTATTCCCAAAACCGCAAAAATCTCGTGCGAAAAAGGTCTTATCAACATTCCGGGAACCATGTACTTTTTTTCAACCCGTGGCCTAAGAAAGTATGCCCCATACGGCATAAAATATTGGCGGGCCAAAAAAAGCATTGATCAGGCAATTTCTAAAAAGCGGCTGTTTCATCTTTGGTTTCATCCTGTTGATTTCGCCAAAAATAAAGATAGACAATTAAAAGAATTAGAAAAAATATTAGCTTACGCCTCTCAAAAACAGAAACTGGGTCTGCTTGAAATTAAAAATATGAAGCAAATTTCGGATAGCATTGATTACTTCCTGTAGAAAACCATTTGGAAACCAACTAGTATAAGTTCCGTAACAAGTGTTATTAATCTATAAAGAACGGCTATAATCGATCCTATCGAAAAAGGTATTATTGAAGAAAGAAGGGTAGCTAATGAAATCTCCGCCACACCTAAACCTGCCGGAGAGAAAAAAGAAAGATAGCCCAAAAGCCAAGAAAAAGTTGAAACCCCTAATATAAAAATATAATTTATAAAAGAAATCGGAATAAAACTTTTGATTAGAAAGAGTAGAAATACTGAGGTTATACAAAATCTTAAAGAAAAAATAATTAATAGAGGAAAAATCTTAAAATAAGAAAGTTTAATTTTCTCAAATCCCGTAATCTTTTTGTGTGTAATCCTTATAAGCAATTTGCTAAAAAAATTTAGCGATTTTTTATTAAAAAGAAATATAATAAATAAGGGAACAATTATAAGAATAATAAGTAAAAGGTAATTATTAGTTAACTCTTTAGGAAACTTCCACAAAAGAAAGCTTAAACAAACAACAATTGAAGCAGACGAAAAATTTAGAAGAATTTCAATTAAAGTTGCTGTCCCGGAAACAAAATTATCAACCTTTTTTTCGGAAAGCAATAATATTCGACTTGGATACTGCCAAATTTTCCCGGGTATAAAGCGTGTTAAATTGGAAAAAGACCAAATCTTTAAATTATTTTTAAAAGATATGCGCAGGCATAAAACCCTAGTCAAAAGATGCCAGGAAAAGACATTAACCAAATAAGCAACAAATGAAATAAATATCGCTACGGTCAAATTTAATAAATTGAATTTCCATGTAAAAGATGTGACTATAAACCAATCGCTTTTGACTTTCCAGACTAAAAATCCAAAGGCCAAAAATATAAATAAATAATAGAATTTGGATTTTAATATTTTATTTCTCATTTTTGGTTATTCTGTTAACAAGATCCAGGCTTTTCTGTTTAGATTCACCCCAGGAAAACCTATCAGCCCACGTAATTGAACCTCTAATAAGTGCCTTGTAATTCTTTTCATCATCTAGAATACTAGCTACAGCTTTCGCCAGTTCCTCCGGAGTATTTTTTCCAACTATTATTCCGCTTTCTCCGTTTTTGACCGAATCGATTAGTCCTGCGGAATTGTAGGCAACAACAGGAGTTCCGACACTATTCGCCTCAATATTTACAAGCCCCCAGCCTTCATGAACCGAGGGATTAATCAATATATGCGATTTTGCCAAAAGCTCAAATTTTTTGAAATCATTAACAAAGCCCCAAAATTTAACTTTATTATCTAAACCTAATTTATTACACATAGACAGTAATTTATTCACATAACTCTCTCCGCCTCTTCCGATAACCCAAAAATTATATTTACCTTCTTTACTAAGTAAGGAAAAAACTCTTATTGCGTCTTCTACTCCTTTGTCCTTGGCTAAAGCTCCCAAAAAACATATTGTCTTTGTTTTTTCTTTCGAAGGATGTAGTCTTGGGTAATTAATAATTACACCGTGGGGAACAATTGTAATTTTCGATGAATCAATTCCTGCATTAATTAAATCCTCTTTCGCGGAAGCGGAACCAACCATAAATGAGACGTTCTTGTAGAAAAGGAAGATAATCGGTTCAAATAGGTAGCCCACCAAACCAATTATCCAATTAAAGGGAATGGGAAGCTCATTCAAAAACCACACCTTACTGGCAACTTCTTGGAGTACGGCCAACTTTGGCTTTTTGACATAAAGAGGGGTAAAAAAAGGTATTCCATGAAATTGGTCTATTACCAAATCATATTTATCATGTTTT
>Ga0066639_10006118_pt1 | contig 10052 bp, 10 predicted proteins | sample CryGeyCG2114_010_2_FD_59504 | JGI IMG/M metagenome (GOLD analysis project Ga0066639, IMG submission 59504) | Groundwater microbial communities from aquifer - Crystal Geyser CG10_big_fil_rev_8/21/14_0.10 | ecosystem: Environmental > Aquatic > Deep subsurface > Groundwater | place: USA: Utah... | reverse complement strand
ATTTATTTAATTTTTATAAATATATTTGGCAAGAGAGGGGAAATTATGATACGATTTTTATTCACATGAATCAGATGTATGTTTTGTTGGGATGGGGAATTTGGCGGATATTAAAAAAGAAAATTAGTTTGTGGTACGCACATGGACATGTACCTTTTAGTTTGAGAGTAGCTGAAAAGTTTTTAGATTACATTTTTACTTCTACAAAGAGCGGTTGCCGACTTAAGAGCAATAAAATTAGAGTTGTCGGGCAAGGGATAGATACAGACAAATTTTTACCTTCTGTGGACTCCAAACAAACAAAAGAAGGTGGTGTTTTTAAGATTATAACAGTGGGAAGAATTTCTCCGGTAAAAGACTATGAGACTTTGATTAATGCAGTTGATTTGTTAAACAAGAAAGGGGTAAAATTTAAAATTGATATCATCGGCGGGGCAGGATTGCTGGAACAAGAAAAATATCTCGAAGACTTGAAGATTATGGTTGTTGGTAGCGGTTTGGACAGTATGGTTAATTTTATCGGAGCTGTACCTAACAATGACATAATTGATTACTTACAGTCATCAGATCTTTTTGTTAATATGAGTCATACTGGTAGCCTCGACAAAACGATTCTTGAAGCAATGTCTGTTGGTTTGCCCGTCTTGAGTTGTAATGAAGCCCTATTAGAAGTTCTTGGCGATTACAAAAACAAGCTTATGTACCATAAGAATGATTTTAAGGAGTTCGCTGACAAGATTCAGTTTGTTATGGGGCTCAGCGAAGAAGATCGCAGAGAAATGGGTAATGACTTGAGAAATTTGGTTATAGATAAGCACAGCATCGGAAATCTTATGAAAAAAATATTAAAAATAATGAAAGATTAATTTTAAAGAATATGGGTGTAGAAAATTTTGAAAATAAAAGATGGGGAGGGGGAGATCAGAAAACTGTTTTTAGACACAGAGAAGCTTTGAGCCTTATTGACGCTGGCAAGGTTCTTGATGTTGGTTGCGGAGACGGTCTTTTTTTAGAAATGCTAAAGCAGGGGGGGATTGAAGCGGTCGGTGTGGATATTTCCGAAGAGGGAATTAAAAAGTGTAAAGCTAAAAATCTTGAAGTTTCTTTATGCGATTTATCTGCTGGTAAATTGCCTTTCTCAGACGGCGAATTTGATTACGTCGTCATGCTTGACGTTTTAGAACATCTTTATTTTCCAGAGCAACTTTTAAGAGAAGCAAAAAGAGTTTCCAAGAAGTATGTGGTAATAAGCGTGCCGAATTTTAGCTCTTTACCTGCAAGAATACAAACGGTCCTTGGTAATGTTCCAGAAAACAATAGATCAAACAAAGGTCATGTTTTTTGGTTCAATTATATTGTTCTTAAAAAGATGATAAAGAATACTGGTTTGTCTGTATCTGCTTTGAGCGCAAATACTTTTTGGGAATCTACTATCCTGACAAAACTTTTAGCTAAAATTTATCCATCACTTTTTGCTTTGTCGTTTGTAGTAAGGCTTGAAAAAATTACTGGTTAAGAATTTTTTTGTACAGAGTGAAATATTCTTTGTACATTTTTTCAGTAGAGAAATCTTTTACAACTTTTTCTTCGGCTTTTCTTCCCATATTTGTGTAATCTTCTGTGGATAAATTCAGTATATATTCGATACCCATTTTAGCATCTTCTGTGTCTCCGTATTTGGCAATGTATCCAGTTTCTTTGTGTGTGACAATTTCTGACAGGGCATCGGTATCGTATGTTACTACCGGTGTGCCACAGGCGAGAGCTTCGGCGCTTGTAAGACCAAAAGTATCTCCTCTTGTAGGGTATAGAAAAACATCGAAAGCTGAAAGATATTTACTCATGACATTTTTGTCTTTTATGTAATCTAAGGTCATGAAGTTTCTATTTTTTGTTTCTATATTTGGGCAGCCTATTGCCACAAAAAATACATTATCATTGTTCTTGTAGCTATTAACAATTTCATTTGCATCTACCCATCCTTTAATACCGAAAGCAACTAATTTTTTATTAAGTGGTAATCCGAGTTCTTTCCTCATAATAATTTTGTTATAAGGCTTAAATATTTTTGTATCTACTCCGTTATAAATGCGAGTGATATCTTGCTTACCAAGAATGCTTTTTTCAACTTCTTTTTTTAGCCACTCAGATACTGTCACGATGTGAAGTTTTGATTTTTCGTATATATTTCTTTTTATTTTTAGGAGGTAGGAAGTGTTATCCCAGAGGAAAAGCAGGAATTTCTTTTTGTTCGGATTCTTGAGAGTGGCACTGTCGCTTGAAAATCCTGTTATTGCCCAAATATCATGAAGCGTCCACACAACAGGCTTTTTAAGAGACATTTTTTGTAAAGTTTTTAAATTAAAAAAATTACTATGCAAATTGTGGCAATGGACGATATCAGCTTCTTTAAATTCTTTTGTTTTTAGGATGTAGTCAGTCCTTGCAAACTTAAGATCGTTTGCAAAAAGTTTTACAAGCCAATCTTGATAACGTCTGCGGGGTATTATAAAAACATCAGATTCATCTGAATACTTATAACGCACGAAAGTGTTCACTGTGTGCCCGTCGGCTTTTAATTTTTTTCGAAGTTGCCACGAAATCATAGCAGCACCTCCTTTTTTGTCTATCGTCCCTATAGATAAGATATTCATATATTTTTAAAAGCAGTTTTTTATAAATTCTTTGGCGAGTTGCTTTGAAGTAAGTTTATTTTTGTAAAGTTCATATCCTTGTTTGGCTATAGTATTAAGAACCTCAGGGCTTTTTTTGAGAGAAAAAATCTTTCTGGCTAAATCATTTGGATCATCGGGGTTAATGGCGATACATGTTTCATTCTCTTTTAGCAATTCAAGTACCCCCGCATTTCTTCCAGTGATATAAGGAAGTTTAAGGGCGAGACTTTCAAAAAGCTTGCATGGAAGCGTCCGTGACAATCTCGGGTGGACTGCTAGTTGCCCTAGGCTTATATGGCAAGAGGACATTGTCCCCCGAAGTTCTTTAAAAGAAAGAGTTTCTGAAATCATGGTTAGATTTTTAGGGCTAAGTTCGTCTATTAGTTGATTCACTTCTTTGTAAAAAAAACCGGCACCCAAAACAAGAAAATCAATATCGTCTTCCTCAAGTTTTTTTGCTGCTTTAATGACAGTCAGAATCCCTGATTCAGGGAGGAACCTCCCCCTAAAAAGTACAGTAAATTTTTTCTTTTTTGGGAAAGAAGAATCATAGAAGAATTCTTTTTCATTAACGCCTGACCAAGATCTTATTAGCTTATTTTTTGAAACAAAAAATAATTTGTTTATAAAATTAATTTGAGAATTGCTCTCGAGAAGGATTTTTGAAGATAGATGAAAAGCAAGAAAGTCTATAAGCCAATATTTGAATGCTGTGAAAGAAAAACGCTTTCCCATATTTCTTGATATAATATTGGCTTCATATTGAGACGCGACAGCATTAAATATTATTTTTTTAGTAGTAAGAAAATTAGCGAGGACAGCAAACAAGGGTAAAGGGTATCCGATTATTATAGCGTTACATTCTTTTTTTCCTTTCAACAATTTCCAGAAAACTTTCGTGTATTTTTTAAGACCTTGTCCCTCTTCTTTTATTTCTATTATATCGTGTCCTTCTTCTGCAAGACCATTTATCAGATGTTCATTCATCGGGTATGGATTTCTAGCATTTATGTAACAAAATTTCATATTGCTTACCATTATATCACCAAATCTGTTATAATATAAGCCTTGAATGCGTTGAATATATTATGAAAAAGATTTTTCTTATTTTCCATGGTAGATTCCCCAGCGAGAAAGCCGCCTCTCTTTTTGCTGCGAAAAGTTGTGAAGCATTCGCTGAGCTAGGATCTGAGCTTGTTTTGCTTGTGCCGAGAAGACTGAAAATAGACAGAAATAGTCCGTTTAAATTTTATGGCGTAAAAGAGAATTTTAAAATTGTTTATCTTCCGACTATCGACCTCTTTTTTATACCTTGGTTTTCTAAAATAGCTTTTTATTTGAGCTACTTAGCTTTTTCAAAAGTTTGTTTTTTTTATCTTTTGTTTGAAGCAAAAAAAGAAGACATCATTTATTCTAACGAAATTCTGCCATTATTTTTTGCTTCATTTATTTTTTCTAATACATTTTATGAATTACATGATTTTCCAGAAAGTAAATTTTCTTTTTGCAAAAAAATGTTTAAAAGAATGAAGTGGTTTCTGACTACGAACACATGGAAAATGGAGAAGCTCAAAAGCACTTTTGGTATTTCGTCTGAAAAAATTATTCTAGAGCTTAACGCTGTGGATATTGGCGAGTTTAATATTGATATCTCGCAAGAAGATGCGAGAAAAAAACTTAGTTTGCCTTTGGATAAGAAGATAATTGTATATACGGGACATCTTTACCGCTGGAAAGGCGTGGACACTTTGGTTGAAACTGGTGCTTTTTTGAATGAAGACACTTTAGTTTATTTGGTAGGGGGGACAGAAAAGGACATTGAGAGAGTTAAAAATTTGAAGTCGAGAGGAGAGAATATTATAATTGTTGGGAATAGAAGCCACTCAGAAATGCCTTATTGGCAAAAGGCATCTGATGTTTTTGCTTTACCGAATACTGCGAAAGAAGATATTTCTAAATATTATACTTCTCCTATGAAGCTTTTCGAATATATGGCGAGCAAGAGACCGATAGTCGCTTCAAATATTCCATCCATTACTGAAATTTTAAACGATACAAATTCTATTTTAGTTGAACCTGACGACCCAAAAAGTTTAGCAGAAGGGATTAAAAAAGCTCTAGAAGATTTTGAGTTATCTCATAATATTTCAGAAAAAGCTTTTGAAGATGTCCAACAACACTCCTGGGAAAAAAGAGCCAAAAAGATTCTGGATTTTATTGATAACACTGCCTAAAATTGCTACAATTCTTAATACCCACTTTAAAAAGTAGCTGATTTTAATGAAAAAGATATCAATTATCATCCCTTGTTATAATGAGAAAGATACAATCGATGAAATTCTGCGAAGGGTTGAGTCTGTCGATTTTTTGGGTTGGGAAAAAGAAATTATTATCGTCGATGATTTTTCCATAGACGGAACGAGAAACAAACTTAAAAAATACGAAGACCGTATGAAAGTTTTTTATCAATCTAAAAATGAGGGGAAAGGTACGGCAGTAATGACGGGAGCGAAAGAAGCTTCTGGCGATTATATAATTATTCAGGATGCTGATCTCGAATATAATCCAGAGGAAATAAAAAGAATGCTTTTGGCTATTGATAAAGGAAAATCTGATGTTGTTTATGGCTCAAGAAATTTGTCTCGCGAAAAAAGGCAGGGGTTTTGGCTACCGCGAATGGGCGTGTGGGGTATTACGACCTTCATGAATATCTTATATGGGGTTAAGTTAACTGATGTTTGGACTTGTTATAAGCTTTTTCCTAAAAAAGCCGTCGAGTATTTGGTTCCTGGGGGTTTTGAAGCAGAACTTCTTTTTACTTCGGCTATGCTTCGCAATGGTTTCAAAATAACCGAAGTGTCAATTTCTCACAATCCTCGAGATGTCTTACATGGTAAAAAAGTTCGCTGTTACGATGGCTTTAAATCATTTGCCCTTCTGTTTGCTGATTATTTATCCCATTTACGTTTTTTAAAGAGGCTTGCTCGTTTAGAATTAATAAGTAAGAAAAAATAAAATATGACAGAGCAAAAAATACAAGTAAATAAAGAACATTACTTTAGTGATAATTATAACCATAAAGCTAGATGGTTGAGTTTTTTTTATCAAATAAAATTGTTAAAAAAGTTTCAACCTCAAAATATTCTTGAAATAGGTCCTGGCAATGGATGGACAACTCGTATCCTTCGTGATCTAAATTTTAACGTAAAGACTGTCGATATTGATAAAGATTTAAGTCCGGATTATGTCGCTGGTGTGGAGAATCTTCCTCTGGAAGATAATTCGTTTGATGTTGTTTGCGCTTTTGAAGTTCTTGAGCATTTATCTTTTGATAAATTTGCCTCAAATTTGAAAGAGATGGCTAGGGTTTCAAAAAAGTATTTAATCATCTCTTTGCCGGATCACAGAAGGATTTTATTTCATCTCTTGTTAAAGATGCCATTTATAAATTACAAAAATATTTTCTTTAAAATCCCTTCTTTTAAAAAGCATGTTTTTGATGGCCAACATTATTGGGAGATAGGGAAGAAAGGTTACTCTGTTTCAAAAATAAAAGAAGAGATTGCTAAATCTGGAATGAAAATAGTAGAAAGTTTTGTCCCGTCCGACGCACCGACAAATCACTATTTTGTGATTGAAAAATAGAACTTTTAATGGAGAAAAACCGTTCTCAACGTTTAAAGTTATTCTAAATTCATAACACTATGCTTATCATTAAAATAGTGTTTTTTATCTCTGTAATAATTCCAATCCATTTTTTCTTTTTGAAAAACAATTTGAGGTATGTCGCCGTAAAAAGACGCGAAATTTCCAAAACTGCTATTAGAGCCAATAATTACATCACAAAGCGATAGGACATATAAGTCTTCTATCGCATTTCCTTTGCTTACAGAGGCATTGAGGCCCGCAAACAGGCCTTTTTCAATCTCTCCGTCTGATGCAAAAACAAAGACAGTCTCTTCAATGTTCTTTTGAAAAGAAACTAAGTACTCGTCTAATATCTCCCGAATCCTTTTTTGTGTTATAAAGTATCGTCCTCCTTTGTGTTCTCTAAAATCCGTTTGTCGTATGTGCACGCCAATAACATTTTTATATTTTTTTCTTAACTCGTTGATTTTGTCTTCAGCCGGTTTCGTATATTTATCTTTTGGTTTAAAATACGCAAGAATTTCTTTTCTGTACTTTTTTAAACCATCTGGATTTCTAAAAAGCCATCCAGCGAAATATATTGGGTTATTATCTTTTTCTAATTTAGCTAAATCATAATTTTCTTCTGTAGGAGAGAGATAGAACTTTTTGTTATTGAAATTTACAGAAGAAACAATCCTCTTTTTTTTTACAAGGGCTATTGCTTTTGCGTATATTTTATATATAAACCTCCAAAACTTTGTTCTTTTACTGCTTCTTCTGCCGTGATGATTTTTAAACGGTGTAAAGAAAATAAGGTTTATTAGTTTGTTGTCTACGGGAATATTAAAATATTGTCCGTATTCAAAAAAAGAATTATTTTGACAACGATACCCTTTCTCTCGACAATAGGCATAAATACTCACAAAATTCCAAAGCTGATTAGCTAGCTCGTTCCCTTCATGTTGTAAGATAATAGCTTTTTTCATATATTTATATGTGATTATAATGTATTTTCGCTTTTTTTCAAAATTCACAATCTTCTTTTTTTGTGATATTATTATTATTTAAACAACCTTATAAAGTGTTTTAGCAAAGATTATTTTTAATTAACTTTATGCTTCCATTTTTTAAAAAATATAAAATAGAAATCGTTATCTTTGTCTTAGCAATATTGGCGCGGATTTTTTTGTTGGGAATTAATTTAGGCGCCAACAACGGTAATTTTGAAAAAACCATACATGGAGCTGACAGTTTTTTTGAAGTAAGTCAGAATTTATATAAGGGGGATGGTTTTTCTATAGACGGAGTATCACCGAGCCTTATCCATGTTCCTCTCTATCCATTTTTTTTGGCATTATCGTTGTTTCTTTTTGGAAATTATTTTTTTGCTGTTGCTCTTCAAATTATCATAGGATCACTTATCCCGCTTCTTGCCTCGCGGCTTTCTTTTGATATTCTTCATTCACGAAAAGTTGCCATCTTTGTGGGTTTTTTTATTGCACTTGAGCCTAATTTTATCTTATTTTCGTTTATTTTCTTTGCAGAAACACTTTTTATTTTTTTCTTTCTTCTTTCTTTGTTATTTTTTATCCGTTATCTTGAACGAGGTCAAATCAAGTTATTGATATTTTTTACGGTGCTGTTGGGTTTGACTTCACTTATTAAGCCGGTTGTTCAATTTTTCCCTCTTTTTTTACTTCCAGTTATGTTGTGGTTTTTGAGGAAGCGTTTTACTTGGAAAACCTTACTTACACATAGTGTCCTTTTTGTATGCCTTTTTGTTACGATTCTTTCCCCGTGGATTTATAGAAATTATAAAGAATTTGGAACTCCAGGAATGACTATTATGCCGAGTTTAAATTTATATGCTACCCTTGCACCTTCGGTTCTCTCAATAGAGCAGGGAGTTAGTTTTGAAGAGGCTAGAATGCGATTTATAAACGACCGAAATGTTGATGTGAGTAGGCTCACCTTTTCGACTGCTTCAGAGTTTAACGATGAAGCCTTCGGAGTTCTCAAAAAATACCCTGTTTCTTTCGCAAAAGTTGTTGCTATTAATGTGTTCACTTTTTTTACACACGACAGAGTGTTGTCAGCGCTTCAATATGCAGGATTTTCTCCTGAGAAGAAATTGTCTGGACCTGCAATAGTAATGTTATTTGAATCACCCAAAGAATTATTGGAAACAATCATCGCTAATTTATCTTCACCTTTTCTTTTGGTATTGATTATGCGTATTTTTTGGATAATTACAACAATTTTATTTTTTGCGGGGGCTATTTTGCTTTTTTATAGAAAAAAAATGACGGCGCCAATTGTATTTGCGTTAGTGACAGTTTTGTATTTTGCTTTCACAACTCCTTCAAACGGACTTACTGTAAACGGAAGATTTAGGATGCCAGTGAATCCTATAATTCTTACTATTGCCTCGTATCCTCTTATGGCTATTTTTTTAAAAAAGAAAAAACAAGATGGAGATAATTAAAAAAACAATAAATATAATTGATGCTTGCAAAGCTCAATCATATCATTTAGACAAAAAAAGATTGTTTTTGTTGGTTAGATATTTAATTGCAGGAGGCTTGTCTTTTATATCAAACATAGGATTATTTTTGTTATTTGAAAAATATCTCGGTTGGTGGTATTTAATTGCCTCCACTCTCGCCTTTATTATTTCGGTGGTTGTTAGTTTTTCCGCTCAAAAATATATTACATTTCGTGATACATCTACGGATCGTATTTCACAGCAAATGGGTCAATATATTTTAATTGCGGTATTTAATGTCATCGCCAATGCGATTATGATATTTATTTTCGTTGATTTGATACATCTCCCTCTAGTATTATCCCAGATTATTTCAGCTGGCTTCATTGCTGTATGGAGTCTTTTTGTGTATAATTTTATGATATTTTCTAAGACATAGAACCCAAAGGGTAATGTAAATATTATGACTATTCCCAAATTATCTATAATTATTCCAGCTTTTAATGAAGAAGCCACAGTAGGAGCAGTGATTGAAAGGGTTCTCGGTGTCCCTTTCGACGGCTGGAGCGTAGAGGTTGTTGCTGTTAATGACGGGTCAACTGATGGAACGAGAGAAATATTAAGTAAATATAGTTCCGATATCGTCGTCATAAATCTTCCCAAAAATTGCGGGAAAGGAGGAGCCGTTAAGGCGGGAATAGAAGTGGCAACGGGAGACTTTGCTATCATTCAAGATGCCGATTTAGAATGTTCTCCTGAGGAAATTCCTTCTTTGTTAGAGCCTCTTCAAAATATTGGCGAAGAAAAAATCGTAATTATGGGTTCTCGTGAATTATTAAAAGACAATAATAAGGGTAAATTTTTTTCAAGATTAGGGTCGTTGTCTATAACTAAGTTTATAAACTTGCTATATGGTGTCTCTTTGACGGATACGCTCATGGGGTATAAACTTTTTCCTAGAGCAACATTTAGTCATTTTGGAGGAGGAGGATTTGAGGCGGAAATGTTGTTTTTGTGTTTTTTACTTCAAAATAAATACCGAATTATAGAAGTTTCTGTTTCCTATACACCTCGCGATAATGAGTCAGGTAAAAAAATAAGTTACAAAGATGGTCTTGTTATTCTTTATAAGATAGGGATTTTTTGGATTAAAGGGCTTTTTGTAAGTTGTAAATAATATTATGAATAACAAATTATCAAGTGTATCTTTTTTCTGCCCTGCTTACAATGACGAGGGCAATTTGCTAGATTTGATTCCGGTG
>Ga0066639_10006117_pt1 | contig 10052 bp, 10 predicted proteins | sample CryGeyCG2114_010_2_FD_59504 | JGI IMG/M metagenome (GOLD analysis project Ga0066639, IMG submission 59504) | Groundwater microbial communities from aquifer - Crystal Geyser CG10_big_fil_rev_8/21/14_0.10 | ecosystem: Environmental > Aquatic > Deep subsurface > Groundwater | place: USA: Utah... | reverse complement strand
AGCGGAAGCTGCTCGGGAAGCGTAAGTCGCCAAAAATTTGACTTTCACATACGCGCTCATAACCTTTTTATAAGGAGGTGCTATCGCCGGAAATCATTTCCGAGCACTATTTTAACCCCCTAAGCGCAAGGAGACACTCCGAAATGAAGCACATGAAGAAGCCTCTCTGGCTTCTTATCGCAGTCACCCTCGCTCTGCTGGCTAGCTCTTTGAGCGTAGTCCCCGCAGCAGCGATGGGCTCTACTGCAGCCGATGTGAAGATCGCCTGGCCAGGAGATCAGGCCAACAAGGCCGTCTACTGGGAGCAGTATCTGGAGATGAACTACCAGGGTGATTGGACCTGTGAAAAGGTTGACAAGCCCGGTAGCTTCACGACGAGTCGTGCATATGATGCCATCGTCGTAAAGGCTGGCCAGTGGAACTACCTCTGGAAGCCTGCTCCAATAGGTCTCTACACGACTCCTCAGGATGTGAGCCACTGGTTCAAGTGTAACCAGGACAAACCTGAGCACCCCATGCCTAAGCTTTCGGTCAACGTCTCGTGCGTTGCCTGGGCTGATGGCGGTCCCTTGAACACGGTGCGCGTAGTAAGTGCTTACAACACTTACGGTCGTGAGCTGACACTTGTTCAGAATATCACAATTGAGACCGCGACGAAGGGTGTCAAGACTATCAACAACCAGAGCGTTGTGAACGGTGAGGGAAGCAAGGTTTCGACCAAGTTTGCCGGCCGTGGCACACATCATGTTTTTGGCTACGTTAAGCTTGGCTACAAGTTGAAGAAGCATGTCGACGAATATGTCACGTGCGCTCCTGTAGTCAACCGTCTGAAGGCTGGCTTCGGTTCGACCAAGGGTGATCCTTGGGAGCGTGCTTGGGTCAGCAACCGGATGAATACCACCGCCCAGAAAGCTGTCTGGACCTATAAGGCCCGTGATGGCTGGACCTCGAAGAAGGTTACCATTCCCGCCGGTTGTCGGTGGAACTGGGGCTGGAACTGGGTCCAAGGCGGAACTACTATGAAGATCGAGTGGATCAAGCCAAACGGAGCACGAGTGGTAATTGCTGAAAAGCAGGTACCGCCCCCCGGTTACTATGGCAAGATCCCGCCAACCTACAGAGGATACATCTGTCCGTAAGGAAGATGATCTTCTGATCTAGCTAGCATTGGCGCTTGTTTGACCGTTAACTCGGTTTGAGGAAAAACCTCACAAGCGCCACTCAGCTTTCAAATAAAGTTCCGCAACTCTTCTTAAGACTTAGGTCTTAAGTACGAAACAGGGCATCTAATAAAGGATGAGAGATACGACTTGTGTCGGATGTCGGAGCCATAAGCGCACCGAACCTTCATGACCGGTCGGTCACTCAATAAAATCCCTACAGATGCCCTTTTTAATACTATTTTTATACATTTATACATCTTGATTTTCTGCAAAATTTGTGTTACGTTTAAGGCGCAAAAAACCCCAATTTTGGGCAAAAATGCGCCCAAATCCTTGAGCTTTTTCTGCATCTTGTATTAAGGAATTTACATATTTCTTAAAGCACATTAACAAGTTGCGGAATATCTGTTTAAAAGGTGGTTTTCTATTTACCAAAATTCCCTAATTCTTATTTCCGGTTTTGATAAATAGTGTGCCGTCTTTTAGGCAGGGTAAGGAAAAAGGAGGTGTTTAACCTTAGTTGTCTCTGAAAAGATCAAAAACCAAAGGAGATGACATGCTTCTCAAGCTCAGGACTGCAACCGCGCTTGTGGTAGCTGTTATGCTGATGACTGTCAGCTTCAGCTCTGCAATCGCAACCGGTGACTACGGTTACCACAAGACCGATCTGGCGGTTTCCCTCGACTGCGTTCCAGGCCCCAAGGGTGTGGAGAACCGAATCCAGGTGACCGTCAACTACAAGACTTACCATGAGCAGACGCTAATCCAGAAGATCTGGATTGATGGTGAGCCTCGCATCGATTCCACGATTGACGTGCAGGGTGAGGGACAGGAAGTCACCACCAAGTTCGTTGGTCGCGGTAACCACCTGGTGAAGGGTGTAGTCAAGCTTGGCGGCCACAAGACGGTCAAGATCTATGACACGCTTCACTGTGCCTCTGTGGATCCCACTATTGATGTAGGTCTGAATTGCGTTGAGGGTCCAAAGGGCGTAGCCAACAGGATTCAGCTGGACGTAGCGTATAACACGCGCCACGTGCCATCTCCACTTCTGAGTCGAGTCAGGATGTACATCGATGGCGATCTTCGCGTTGATGACGTCTCGTACGTGGAAGGCAAGGGTCAGCTGACCTACACCAAGTTCGCGGGTTTGAACGATCACAAGGTGCGAGGATTCGTACGGGTTGGTCCTCTGCGGGTCAACTACTACAAGGTCGTTACCTGTGAACCGGCTGTACAGCCCAAGGCTCGGATCCTACAGCCTTGTGGAGATCCTGTGGGCGGTGCTGTCTTCGACAATCGTGACTCTGCGCCTTGGCGCCCGGTCACGTTCAGTCTGCAGGTGAAAGAGCCTGGCTCTGACTCCTGGACTGTGCTCTACAAGCAGACCGTTGCTGGCAAAAGCTATGTGGTCACACCGGCGTTCACATTTCCGCCTAACGGGAAGGTGAGGGTTGTCCGAGGCAACGGCGATGTGCTCGCACAAGAGACTGTCGCGGAAGCGGGCAACTATGGATGGTCGACAAACGAATGTCGCATCCTCAGTGCCGGAGAGCTTCTGTCTCACTAGCCTGCTAGTGCCTGCCCAATAAACCATGTCACCTGAGCTCGTGATGGTGCTTGATATGACATCTCTCTATATAGGAAAGATGATCTATAAGCACCATCGATTTTGTCAAGTTAAAAAACCAATCCGCAGCTTAGCTCGTGAAAACGAGTACAAACAGGGCATCTAATAAAGGATGAGAGATACGACTTGTGTCGGATGTTGGAGCGATAATCGCACCGAACCTTCATGACCGGTCGGTCACTCAATAAATCCCCACAGATGCCCTTTTAATTTATATTATGAAATACTTTTATACTTTGACATAAAATATGAAAAAGAGTACTATCTGGGTGACATTTTTATGTTAAATTTGAGCAAAACGCGCTCATTTAATTAGTAAAAAATGTAGATTGTCCCACGGATTTTTCCGTTCAATCACGTTTGACGTGACTAACGCAAGAGTTCTATCGGGACTTGTTCCGATTAAATCGGAGCTAGCACTTTGACCCTCCTACGCTTTTTGGCTTCGGAAGGGCGAGAGTAGGATTTTTATGAAGACTTTGACTGATGGTTTTTTAGCCGAGTCGAAGCTTTAGCGAAGTCCGGCACATTGACATTTTTTGCGGAATTTCCCCAGCTTAGACGGTATTTAAAGGAGGCGCTTATAAGCCAACTCTCTTCCATTTGAGGGAGAGTAACATGCCCCGCATAGGAGACACTTGAGTGAAAAAGTCAACTCTGGTTGCGGCATTTGTCGTGATCAGCTTGCTCGTTCTGCTTCCTGGTGCTGTTTTCGCTAACACAGCGAATAGTGGCAATCAGGTGGCCTTGGCTTCTGCTGATGACGGTGACAGGCTTTTGTATGTGAATACAGATCCTGACACCGACACGTCGGGCGTGGTCCAGTACATGGTTCCTGCATTTGATGGAGCCAATAAGGCTTCTACATGGAACCTCTATTTCGGACTTGGCTTCGGCTGCGTCGTTGACGTAAACGACGATGGCACCCGCAAGTCCGGTGGGTTCATGCTCGTGAACCAAAGGGATGCGGTTGTGTTCAAGACGCCTGATGGCTTCGTGGTAACACAGCCTGCACCCCCTGGTTGGTATTGGTATCCTGGTGGAGAGATCCAGTTCAGGATGAGGTGTTCAGACAACACTCCAGCACCGCCAGTGGTACACCTCGAGCCTTACGGCCAGATCGTGGGACCTTGTAGCACTAACCGTTATTGGGCTGAGCTCAATAACGCTTGGAGCAACCGCTCTACCGACTTCACGGTTCGTCGTGTGAGTCCAAATGGGACAGATGTAAGGGACCGGTATACGGTACCCGCTCATCAGTACTACCGTACGCCCACTTTCAGTGTCATGCCAGATACTGTCATGTGGATCTGGAACCACACTGCGGACGAGCGAATCGTTGCCAGCAGGTACGTTCCTGATGTAGGCTGGGTAGGCTCATGTCCCGCTCGTCCCGCATCAGGATTCAGCTTCGAATAGCGCGTAGCTTTCGAGCTGGTCTAGAGATCTCTAGTTCAGATGTGAGTTAAGCCGGGTGGTGCTTGTTTCGGCCGTAAGGTTTGATTGGGGCATTAGCTTCAGCAGGCACCACCTAAAAAACCCAACAGGAGGTGGACATGCTTCTTCTTTTATATTGCCTTTTTCTAGGCATAACATACGGTTGGGTATTGGTTGATAAGGGCAAATTCCTAAGTCCTGACATAATAGGTTATGCTGTTGGCGTATCGCTTGGATACTTAGCCGGTGGCGCGCTTTACGTAATTCTTGCATCTTATGTGCAGGAGTCAGAAAAGTGAAAAATGTCCGGATTTCCGCAAAATCACTCGCGCATTATGTGTCGAGTACAAGTGCTTAAAGGCACTGTGTTGTATTGATAAGAATTTGAGGTAGTACATTCTACGAAGACTATGACGTTAGCGTCATACTCCTTCGGGATGATCCCATCTCATCCATTCTTTTCCTTACTTAAAACACAGTGCCTTTTTTCTTTTTAAGAATATAAATACCATTGTTTTTGAGGCTATATATTGATATAATAATTCGACATAAATCCCAACTTGGGCAAATGCGCCCGAATTTTGGTGGTTTTTTGTGACTTAAAAACAAAGAAGAGTTTTAAATAGCTCTTTTTTCGAACATTAACCTCCTATGCCAAAAGGCAATGGATGGTTAAAAAATGGATTTCAAAGAAATATTTGACTTTTGTCTAAAAAACTGGGTCAGTGCTTCAGCGAAGTCCGGCACATTACATTAAGCAAGGCTTACTAACCAAAAGCATTCATGCCGGGGTTAGCATAAATTCGCTTTCACCAATTTTTTCTATAGTTCTACCAAAAGGAGGTGTAGATGGTAAGCTAATTTATACAGCAGTTGTCAAAACACGCAGAAGATAGGAGTGTAATGAGGTTCCCCAGAACCGCATCACTTCTCGTGATCGCAGTGACCCTTGTGTTCGGTTCCTTGAGCGTTGCTCAGTCTGCAGAAGCAGGAGGAAGATCCTGTACCGGATGGGAAAGCCGAAAGGTGGAGCCTAACTACATCCGGGTTCTGGATACCAGAACAGGACAAGTACACAAGGTGAAGTTCAAGCGCTATGTTGCGCAAGTGATGGCATCAGGTGAGTGGCCGGGAAGACTTCCCAATGCTACTTTGAAGGCTGGTGCCATGGCTACCAAGCAGTTTGCTTGGTATTACACGCTGAAAGGCAATTGGCGGGGTGGCGTTAGCCGTGGACGTTGTTATGACGTCGTTAATACCACCCAAGATCAGTTGTGGCGACCAGGTGCTAAGCCAGTACCCAGCCAAAACCGCGCCGTGAACGCCGTGTGGGGACTGTCTGCATGGAAGTGGAATACCCGCTTCTTTCTGACCGGATATCGTGCAGGTTACGCGCAAACGTGCGGAGCCGATGCGAACGGTTGGAAACTGTACGCTCGTTCAGCGAAAAACTGTGCCAAGCGTGGCTGGTCCTGGAAGAGGATTCTGAAGAAATACTATTCCAAGACCGCCTTTAGGTGGAATGCGGAAGCACTAGCTTCCAGAGCGAAGTAAGACTTTGTAGTAATGTATAGGCGCCGTCAGGTGGAGGAAACATAGTTTGTTTCTAAGATTTCTTCTTTCATTAGAAGATTTTCTTGGGACATTCTTTGTCCTTTAACCCCGGCGCCTTTACTCTATCTGGTTGAGGAATATCATTTTGCAGTAAGTTTTTTCACAAAATATAAGCAGTTAGACTATATCAGGTGCTAAGAAAATTAAAGCTGATTTGTTTATATTTAATGAAAAAGTGGTCTGTGAAAAGTATATTTTTCTTCTATAATTCGAATTATAAATTTTTTGCGTGACGTTGAATGAAATAAAGTAAAGTGATATTATTCCACCTGACATGTAAAGTGGCATGTTTTGCCAAGTTTTTTTGTCAAAAAATCTAAGTTCAATGACCTTAATAGCACTTTAACCCTCCTACGCCAAAGGCTACGGAAGGGTTAGATAAGATTTCGAATTGGTTTCGTGATTGCAGGTTTAGGCTTGTCGGTCGAAGCCTTGGCGAAGTCTGGCACTTTAACTTACTGTCCCGACGATATTTTTCGTTCGGGATCCCGACGCCGCAGGTGTCGGGGCGAAAATCACATGAATTCTAAAAGGAGAGAGGATGAGCAGAGAAAAAGGTGCGGTGATTTTGATCGTCGCGCTTGTATTGATACTACCGCAGTTATTCTCCACTGAGGAGGAGAGCTGTGAGGCTGTTAGTGGTTCAGAATTCCAAATCATGACGTTTAACATCAGAAGAAGCAGTTTTTTTGATGGTCGTGATTCTTGGGAAAATAGATCTTCTGCTGTAGTTTCTATGATTTGCAGGGAAAGTCCCGATATCATCGGCCTGCAGGAGGTAACACCATTTGTCATGGAGGAGCTGAAGCAAAAGCTTCGCTCTTTGTATTCCGGGTACGGAGTCGGCAGAGACAACGGATATGACTCAGGTGAGCATAATCCTGTGTTTTTCAATAGAGAAAAACTCATGATGCTTGACCGGGGAACTTTTTGGCTCGCGCCCTCTGCTCCGCAGATCCCTTCATACGGCTGGTACGGAGGCAAAAGAATCGTCACGTGGGCTAAATTCCAATTCCGTGAGACAGGAGAGGAATTTTTACTATTCAACACACATTTCGATAACAAGTCAGAAGAGACACGGCGTGAAAGCGCAATTCTTCTTCTTGAACAGATTCAGAAAAAGGCAGGAGGACTTCCGGTAATTCTTACTGGAGACCTAAATGCAGTTCCTGAATCTGAAACTTATGCAATTCTTACGAGTCCGAGTCTGGATGGCACAAAACTAGTTGATTCAAGGCTTGCAAGTCTAGAGCCTAGTGAAGTGACATACTCGGGATTTGATCCAGGGAATCGTGAATACGGTTCAATCGTGGATTACATTTTTATAGATAGGTCTTTTGAGGTGCTTGAGTATAGTATCCCGCAGGACACTGTCAATGATCTATTTTTGTCAGACCACAGACCTGTTCTGGTAACAGTAGAATTCAAGGAAGGAGAGCCGTGATGGTTGAGATAGTTGTGGTAATGTGTTTTATCGGAGGGCTGATGCTTTTTGGTAGCATTTATTACTTTTGGCGTTTTAAGAAAGAACCGGTTACCCGTGGGCCAGGAGCACCCGACAAATACTACAACAGGGCGCTCTATCTGAGTGTTCCGGGTTTACTGCTTTTTGTCGGTAATGCTCTGAGTCTTTTTACCTATCTTGCCTTGAAGGCAATTGGATGGGTCTAATCAATTGATGATAAGTTTTCGCAGTAAAGGGGCAGTCGTCTTAAGACGATTGGGTGCAGGCGCTATGTTTGTGGAAAAAAGTAAGAAGTAAGCAATTGCGCTTACAATTTCGGACCTAAAATCCGAATCCTAACTTTATCTACAGCACAGCGCCTCCCCCTCATTCTTCATTTTTCTACATAATAAATTATAGGACATTTTAGATATATTAAGTAATATTAAGATGTACTAAATTTGTTGTTTAATCAAGGCATAAGTGGTATTATTCAGACTAACATTTAGTCAAAAACCCTTGGCTTAATTTGCGCCTTTGCGCTTTTGATTTATTGTTAAAAACAGAAGACTTTTAAGCTTCTGTTACGCTTTAACCCTACTGCGCCAAATGGCTACGGAAGGGTTAGATGGATTTCGAATTGGTTTTATGATTTCAGGCTTAGGCTTGCTGTTCGAAGCCATGATGAGGTCCGGCACTTTAACAAACTGTCCCGACGATAGTTTTCGTTCGGGATCCCGATGCCGAAGGTGTCGGGGCGGAAATAAACAAAAAGAAAGGAAAGGGGAGGTCATGGGAATCAAGAAGGCTTTAGCGGCTCTTGGATTTGGTGCGATAATTTGCACAGGTTCAGTAATTGCTATTACACCAGCTGACGTTCAGGCAGCCACAAAATCAAACGTGGTGATTATATACTTGGACGATGTGAGCCAAAATCAGAGAAGGCTCTGGTGTGATGAAAACCGTACGCCAAGTCTGGCACAATTTTGTGACAGAGGCGTTGAGTTTCGTAATGCATATGGCTCGACTCCTGTTTGTGGCCCTGCCAGGAAAAATCTTCTGACAGGGAAATATAGCCACAATAATGGCTTTACCGATAATGCAAATTCAGTGCTTGATTCTTTGGAGTCGTCGCTGAATGTTCAGCTTCAAAAAAGCGGTTATAGAACCATCTATGTTGGTAAGCCGATGAATGGATTTACGAAAGCTGCTCCTACCAGAAAAAGCGTTTACCAGCTTGCTAAGGGATGGAATCACTTTGATGTGATTCATAAGCATCTTAGCAGTGTTTATCAGAAGTTCTACAGCTACTATCTGTGGACACGAAAGAGTTACTCGTTTAAGGGTACAAAGACAAAAGATCATTCTACTTTGGTAATTGGAAGAAGGATTGCAAAGCATATCAGGAATGCGCCAAAAGCTACACCTGTTTTTGCGGTTGCATCACTTCCCAGCGGACATACCCCAAACATTCCTGTTCGTACTTTTGTAGGTCATCCCAAGTGTAGGAATGTAAACCCTTGGACGAGTCCGTCTTATAACGAGCAGGATGTATCTGACAAGCCTAACTATGTTCAGGATTTTTCTAGACTTAGCCAAAAGTCGTACGATCTGACCTCGCGATGTGAGGAAATGATGGGTGTAGACCGGACTTTCGGGAAAATCAAAAAAGCGCTGAAGGAAACAGGCAGATACAGGAACACACTTTTCATTTTCACATCTGATAATGGATGGCTTATGGGTGAGCACAGGAAGATCGGAAAACGTCTTCCGTATGCAGCACCGGTGCCTCTTTATATGACTTGGCCAGCGCGACTGGGAAACAGCAAACGGGTAATTAAGGAGCCGGTGTCAAACGTTGATTTTGCACCAACTCTTTGTGCACTCGCCGACTGCATAATCCCGGGAGCAGATGGCATGAACTTGCTACCACTTCTGACGGGAAAGGTGAATAGGCTCAATAGGGAGTTTATTTATCTTGAATACCTGCACACGAAGGGATCTTATCCGGCCTGGTACGGCTTGGTAACTACGAAGAGTTATTCTCAGGACACCACCTGGACTTATACGAAGTATAAGACTGGTGAAGCTGAGCATTACGATCTCACAAATGATCCCTGGCAGCTTGAAAATCTGGCAGGAAAAGATGCAAATCAGTCTGTTCAGAAAGAACTGAACGGGATGTTGATGGAAGTTGTAAACAGAGACAACGTTAAGTTTATTAATTAAACCAACCAGCTGGACTTAACATCCGGTAATGCTCTCGGAAAGGAAGTATTATGCCCGATAACATCGCAGAAAGCTCTCTTTTGAGCAATCTGTTTACCATTTTTTTCGTTTTTATCATCTGGTCTTTGGTGTCCAAGGGTATTTTTGGCATCGACAGATGGTTTGGGCGAATGGTGTGGCTTGTTGGGTCATTATTCATCATGTTTGCTGGAGTTCTAGTTGTACTGATTTGGGCAGGGGCTCAAGGTCTTTCGCTTCTTCAGTAAATGAACCCAGTTGAAATTTCCGCAGTATGCATTGGAGTAGTCCAATGTGATTGAAGTCGAATTCGCGCTATGGTTCCCGTGAGGGAAGAGTAGAGGCGAGATTACTCTGGTTGAAAGTTTGGGCATAAGCGTCCTTACCTTCGGCGAGAGTTTTCTCACCTCACTTTAATATAAATTACCATAGCGCTTTTTCTTGCCAAAAAATTCAACAATATCCAATATCCAATATCCAATATCCAATATCCAATATCCAATATCCAATATCCAAT
>Ga0066639_10006116_pt1 | contig 10053 bp, 13 predicted proteins | sample CryGeyCG2114_010_2_FD_59504 | JGI IMG/M metagenome (GOLD analysis project Ga0066639, IMG submission 59504) | Groundwater microbial communities from aquifer - Crystal Geyser CG10_big_fil_rev_8/21/14_0.10 | ecosystem: Environmental > Aquatic > Deep subsurface > Groundwater | place: USA: Utah... | reverse complement strand
ACAATTCCTTCAAATCTTTTTTGCAAATCAACTATCTTCGCAAGATTTAGTTCTTCATACTTTGCCGGATATGAACTGACACAGTGCAGTAGTGCAATTTCTGGGCATCCGTTGTCTTTTAACTCCTTGCACGCCTCTTCAAGCTCTTCAACACTTGCCATCCCTGTAGACATTATAACTGGTTTTCTTGTGCTTGCAATCTTTCTTAGAAGGGGAATATTTATGGAATCAAATGAAGAAACTTTATACACAGGAACATTCTGTGCTTCAAGGCAATCTACTGCTGTGTCGTCAAATGGGCTTGAAAAAAGGATGACCCCTCTTTCATCAGCAATTTTTTTTAATTCAGGATGCCAGCCCCACGGAGTATAGGCAGTTTGATAAAGCTGGTGATAGGTCATTCCTTTCCAGTCAGGATGGTCTATTCTCACTGTTAGGTACTTTTCTATTATCTCTTTTCTCACTCCTTGGGGATTAAGGGTTATTGTATCAGAAGTATATGTTTGTAGTTTGACTGCATCAACCCCTGCATCACACGCGGCCTCAACAAGTTTTTTTGCGTTTTCAATATCCTGAAGGTGATTGCCCGAAAGTTCAGCAATTATAAAACAAGGATGTTCCTTTCCAATTTTTCTGTTTCCTATTTTCATTTTATGTTTCTACATATGTTGTCTGGCTTTTAAACTTTGGCATACTCTATCACTTTTTCCAATATTTTTGAAAAATAATCTTTTTTCTCTTTGTATTTTGGATGTTTTTCCATTAGTGCTTTTACTCCTTCCCTGTTTTTGCTAAAATCAACTCCTTCAAAAGTTTTGTAAAAAACTTGCAAGCTTCTTTTTTCTGTTTCTACAACTTCTGGAGAAAAACCTGAAGGAACAATAGCATAGCCTAATTTAATGCCTCTAAGAACAGTTTCTGCTTCAGCTTTGACTCTTTCATAGTGATCTTCATGCGTAACAAGAACGGCACTTTTTATTTTCATAGGTTCAATAATCCTTGCTCTACACAAAATTAACTGTCCCACAGTATCTAAAGACAAGTCTTCTATAATGATCTCTTCTTCTTTAACTCCATGCAGCATCGCATATTCTTTCATGACCTGTGCAATGGATTTTCCATAGCACTCTCCGACCACCCCATGCCCTCCGGACATAAGCAGCCTCTCAGCTTGATTATTCCACAAAAGGCTCATTCCCAAGTCTACTCTTTCTTTTGTTTCTCCGGAAAGTTTTAACCTGTTTCCTTCTCTCTCAAGATCTTTTGCAAGGACAATTGCAATGTCATATTTCTCCATTTTTTACCCTGTATTCCAATAGGCCGTCTTTTTCCTCAGATTTTTTGTACCCTGCTTTTTCAAATGCTTTTACTGAAGCTATATTTTCGGGCTTTATCTCTGCCCTTATTATGTCCACATGAACTTCTGCAAAATATTTTTTAGATCCTTCCCTAATTATCGTTGTTCCATGCCCTTTTCCGTAAAAATCAGGATTTACTGTGACACTCACTCTTGCAATATTTTCTCCTTCTCTGTCAAACCTTACCTGCCCCACTTTTTTACCTTTATCTTCTGCAATATAAATTTTTCTTTCAGAATTTCTTAAGGATTCTTCAAACCATTTGTCATGGTTCTCACGAGAAATTTCTTCTATTCCCAAAGAAAATTGTCTTGCACTAGGATGATTTCTCCAAATGTACAGTGCTTCACAATCCTCTCCATTTGCATCTCTTAACTTTATCATTTCAAAACTTTTTGTTTTACTCCTTCAAGTTTGTTCTTTTTGAGCTGTTCAATTTCTGAACTGTTGTTTAGTTTAATTAAATGAGGATTTTTTTCCAAAAAATTTATTATTTTTTTTATAGGAGTTATTTTATTGACTTTTAGTTCATTATAGATTATTTTTAAAAGTTTTAAATCTTCTTTAGTATCTAGGCACAATCTTATTTCTGGGTGGTTCAGCCATCCTTTAACCATAAGATGTCCTATCTTAAATTTTTTAGGGTTGCCATAGATATAACTTGTGACATGCTCTCTTTCTGGTTTTTTCTTTGCCATTTTGTGGGCTTTCTCTAGCGTTTCAAAGCTAAAAATTTCAATGTCAAGTCCCCGTGGATAGCTCCTTTTGATTGCATTGCTTAAATAATCAACTTTTTGTTTTTTAAACCCCTCAATAACCTTGTTAATGACTTCTGGAGAAATCAGTGGACAATCACCTGTAGCGCGAATAATAACATCCAGTTCAAATTTTTTTGCGGTTTTGTAAAATCTATCTAGTACATCATTTTCCGATCCCCTAAAAAAGTCAATATTTTTCTCCTTGCAGAACTTTTCTATGACATCATTTTCTTTTTTTGTAGAAGTGGCAATAATCACTTTGTCCACATTTGCCATTTTGCATCTGTCATAAACATGTTCTAGCTCTGGTTTTCCTCCAAGATTAGCCATTATTTTATTTGGAAGCCTCGTTGAGCCAATTCTTGCCTGAATAACTATTCCTGTCTTTGTAACCATTTTTCTTCGACACTAAAAAGGTTTATAAATTTCTCTATATTGCATTTTTACTGCATTATCTTAAAATGATAGTTATAATTGATTATGGTCTTGGAAATTTGAGTTCTATTTCTAATGCTCTTTCTTCCCTTGGGATTGCCCATGAAATAACCAATAATCCGGTAAAAATACAAAGTGCAGACAAATTGATTCTTCCAGGGGTTGGGGCGTTCAAAACAGGGATGAAAAATCTTTCAGATTTTGGGGTTATAGATGTTTTAAATAATGAAGTTCTTGTCAAAAAAAAGCCAATTCTAGGAATTTGCCTTGGAATGCAATTAATGTGTACAAAAAGCTATGAAGGAGGAGAATGTCAGGGCCTTGGCTGGATAGATGCAGAGGTTGTAAAATTTGATTACTCAAAAACAGGATTAAGGGTCCCCCATGTGGGGTGGAATGATGTGAAATGCAATTTGGGATGCCCTCTGCTGATTGGAGGAAGGGAAATTCAAACTTTTTATTTTGTTCATTCTTATTACCCTGTGCTATCAAATTTATTATTATCAAAGGGCATTTGTAATTATGGAATTGATTTCTGTGCAATTTTTCAGAAAGATAATATTTTTGCAACTCAATTTCACCCGGAAAAAAGTCAGTATGAAGGGCTTGAGATATTAAAAAAATTTTCAGAATTAAAATGTTGAAAAAACGTCTGATTCCTTGTTTGTTCTTAAAAAATGGTCACCTTGTTAGAAGTGAAAAATTCACATATCATCAGCTTTTAGGGGATCCCCTTCATCAGGTCGAGAGAATTAATTCGTGGTCTGCAGATGAGCTTATTTACATCGACATAAGCGACATGAGAGAATATAATCTTAGAAGAAATGATATGAAAATAAAAAGAATGTCAAATATTTATGAAATTATCTCCGAAGTTTCAAAAACCTGTTTTATACCTCTTTCTTTCGGAGGAAATATAAAATCTATAGATGAGATAAGAGAGATACTTAAATGCGGTGCAGATAAAGTTGTTATAAACACTATTGCAATAGAAAACCCACAGTTTATAACAGAGAGTGCAGCAAAATTCGGAAGTCAGTGTATAATTGTGGGAATAGATGTAAAAAAAGAAGGTGAAACGTACAAAGTTTTCAGTCATCATGGAAAGGTCATAACTGACAAAAATCCTATCCAATGGGCAAAAGAAGTGGAAAAACTAGGTGCAGGTGAAATTTTTCTTAACTCAATTGATAGAGATGGTACAAGCAAAGGTTATGATACACAGATAATAAAATTAATCTCCGATTCTGTTAAAATTCCTGTAATTTCCTGCGGAGGAGTTGGTATTTTTGAGCATTTTGTTGAAGGATTTACACAAGGCAATGCCAGCGCAGTTGCAGCAGGGAATATCTTTAATTATACAGAAAATAGCGTCATAAGAGCAAAAAAAACTCTTAAACATTCTGGGATAGATATAAGAGATATTTTTAAAATTAATTAACTTCTCTCATTTTTCTAACTGTAAAAATAGGACAAATTTCATATCTTGCTGGAGCATCTCCATAATTAAAAGATGCTTTGGTTTTTTCTAATGATTCTCTGACAATTTCTCTCACTGCTGGATCTTTTGCATCTAGTTTATATGAAAACTTTATTCCTGCTTTACAAACTTCATCAATTATCAAAGCAGGAACCTCGAATTTATATTCTCTATGATCCTCTAATCTGAATCCATTTTTTGTAAGTGTCTCATTTATATCTCGAATAGAACTTTTCTTGCTTACTATTTTTTTTGGAATTTGTGCTCCTTCAATTTTTCTTTTGACTAATTCATTAAATCCTTCAAAAAAACCAAGATAGTATGGATTTTGAGTAAAACTTTCTTCAGGATTGTTTATCTCAAATCTTGCCGAAGCAGTTGAAAAAGTGATTTTTCCTTCTAAATTTAAGGAATTATTCATTGAATGAAATGCTTTGTTTGGATCTGTTAACCAGTGAAATCCCATAGTGGCGGCAATTTTGTCAACTTTTATGCCTTGTGTATAGAATTCTTCTGCACTAGCATACACAAAATTTACTCTATTTGAATTTTCTTTAGCCCTATCATGCAAGCTTTTCAGAAACAAACTTGCTTGTGAAGATAGTCCTTCACTGGGACCTTTGAGTTTTAGTCCATCCTTTGAAAATACACTTTTTGACAGTTCAATCATTACTCTGGACGAATCAACACCAAATAAGGTAGAGATATTTGGATGTCTGTCTAAAATGACTTGTAATGATTCTCCCCAATTGATACCTATGTTTGCGACCATCTCCCCATCTTTTATACCAAGATCAAGAACTTCTTGTTCCATCTGTCTTCTTGAAAATCCAGTTAATGCCTCATATTCTAGATACGGAATCCAAAATTTGTCAAAGAAATTTTCTTGACTCATATTTTTACTGACTTTAATATGGGTACAATGTCGTATTTATGAACAATGTCCCCTAAAGCCTCAGTTCTATTTATTGTCCTTTCTATAGCCTCTTTAGCAATTTGATCTTTCTCATCATTCCCCATTTCAGAAGTGATTAGTGTCCTAACAAAAACAGGAACATGATATCTGATGAAATTTTGAAAGTCTACTGGTAACAAAAATGTTCCGACTTGCTCTGTTATTAACCCTTGACTTGAACTAACCTCCTGTATAGAGTTAATATTTTGTTTTGGATTAGCCATTTCACGATAATCCGACACTTTTACCCTCGAGCTTACTTCATCCATTACAGATCTCAAAAAGTCATTATACCTAAAAGCATACTTTTTTGCAGGGAATCTTTCATCGTCATAGAAATGGGATGCAGTGTTCCAAATGACCTCCCCTCCTTTTTTTAAAAATCGTTTCATCTGTTTGAATGTTGTTGGAAGGTCTGTCCAGTGAAACACCTGATTTGCTACAGCCCTGTTAATACTTTCTGGTATAATATCCTCAGTTGTCTGAATGTCTCCTAAAACAAAATTTACTCTGTTTTTGTGAGGGTCAGATTCTCTTCTAAATCCTTCCCAGTATTTCAGTAAACTATCATTGCTGACATTATCTCGCAATTCTGTTCCGTCAATTTGGTGGAATTTATATTCTGCCACTTCCATCATTCCCTCTGAAATTTCCAAACCAAGAACAGAAATTTCTGGGTTTTTAACTAACAATTCCAAAGTCAGAATTCCTGTTCCAGATCCTAAATCCATAACGGTTTCTCCTCTAGATGCTGAAACATACTGAACTAACTTTCTTGCTCCTGCTCTATAAGGAGTCAAAATATTGGGAAAATTTCCTTCTTGTTCTATTACTGTACTTTCAGACTCATAAGTGTCATAATCTATCCCCTTTCCTCTATCTCCAGAGTAAGGGTTCCCTCCGTTCGCATCTCCAGTAAATGCACCGCTTCCTAACTTATCTTTAGTCATATTTCTAGGGATATTTTATTATTTAAAAACATTACTGTAATAAAACAACTATCTAGTCATAACAAAATTTATAAGTTCTCTTGATTTTTGAGGGAAATGATTTCAGGAAATATAAATACAAGTGGGAGCGGCTATCTTCCTAAAGCAATTGTTAAATCACTCGAATATCTTAAAATGACAGATTTTTCTACATTAGGAAATAAAAAGTATCTTCTAGATGGGGAAAACCGATTTGTTGTAATTCATGAATATTCAACTCTTCCTGCATCAGAAAGAAATGCAGAAGTTCACAAGAAATATATTGATATTCAATTTATGATCTCTGGTCAAGAAAAAATTTATTTTGGTTTTGAACATTTAGGAGGTTCATTGGTTGAAGACAAACTAATGTCAGACGACTATGCTCTTTACAGAGGCATATCAAATGAAAGAGAGATTTCGCTCTTTCCAGGAGACTACGCGATTTTTTTCCCAGGAGAGTTTCACCGACCTGGATGCGCCTTGGAGAAAAAGTATTCTGTTAGAAAAGTTGTTGTTAAAATTGCTCTTAGTGAGTTAAAAGTATAGAAAACTATAAAAACAGAGAGAGAATTAAAAAATTATGGAAACACAAAGGTCTCCAAAAATGAGGTATTGCACTAAATGTGTTTATCCTGCTTCTTCAGCCGTTCCTCTAGCATTTGATGAAAATGGTGTTTGCAGTGGATGCAGGGCTTCAATGCAGAAAGTTGAAATTGATTGGGGCAAAAGAAAAGAGCTTTTAATGAAAATAGTTGAACAATATAAATCAAAAGATAAAAGCAATTATGATTGTATAATTCCTGTCAGTGGGGGAAAAGATAGTTATTTTCAGACTTATTATGTTACAAAAGTTCTTGGATTAAAACCATTACTTGTCACATATCATGGAAATAATTATCCCGAAGTTGCAGAAAGAAATCTTGCAAGAATGAGAAAAGTTTTCAATGTGGACCATATAATCTTTAAGCCAAGTGAAGAAGTTCTGAAAAAGCTGAATAAAAAATGTTTTAAGATGATGGGGGATATGAATTGGCACAATCACTGTGGGATATTCACTTATCCGGTACAGATTGCCGTAAAAATGAAAATTCCTTTGATAATCTGGGGAGAACATGGATATACTGATTTAGGCGGAATGTACTCAATGGATGATTTGGTTGAAATGACAAGAAAATATAGGACAGAACACGCCTGTAGAGGATATGATTGGTATGACATGGTTGATAAAGAAATGGGAATTACCGAGCAGGATGTTCTTTGGGCAAAATATCCTGCTGATGAAGAAATTGAGGAACTCGATGTAAGAGGAATTTACTTAGGGTTATTTGTGCCTTGGGATGCAAATGTTCATGTGAAAAAAATGATGGAAGAATTTGGATGGGAAACATCAACTGAGCCATTTGATAGAACCTACCGGCGATTTTCTAATCTTGACGATATTCATGAGAATGGGGTTCATGATTACATGAAGTTTATTAAATTTGGTTATGGGCGTGCAACAGATCATGCCTGCAAAGACATTCGGACAGGACATATGACAAGAGAGAGAGGTATAGAGATGGTAAAAAAATATGATTCTATAAAACCAAGAGACTTAAAGCGATGGCTTGAATATGTAGGAATGACTGAAGAAGAATTTGACAAAATTGCTGATACCTTTCGTGATCCGGGTGTTTGGTGGAAGAATGAAAAAGGAGAATGGGTTAAAGATAATATCTGGGAGGAATAAACAAATTGATATCTTTAAAAATTATTAGACCTTGTTTTTATAATGAAAAAAAGAGTTAGAATAATTTTTTTGTGGGTAATTTTTGTGCTAATTTTAATTTCACTTTTTGCAATTTTCCTAAACAATCAGGATATAAAAATAAAAATTTATGAAAAGAATAATTCTTTTTTTGAAAATGAGACTATGAACTCACTTTCTGGGTTTGTAAGGCCCTTTGCAATAGCCTCTGGTCCGAATGGAGATTTTTATGTCTCTGACTTTGGAGACCATAGTGTTCTTGTTTATAATGAAAATTACTTACTCATTAAAAAAATTAATCCCGGGATAGATATCTTGAACAGCCCTCATGCAGTTGACTTTGATTCTGAAGGGAATATCTATGTTACTGATTTCTTAAACAAAAAAATACAAAAGTTCTCAAAGAAGGGAACTTTTTTAAGCACAGTAGTTGACTCTTCTTTTCTCAAAGGTCCCGCAACAGCTTATTTTGATGGTGAAGAAAACCTTCTTATTTCAGACTACAGTTCAAATAGCCTGTTAAAGTTTTCCAAAGAAGGCAAGTTTATTGGTTGGATAGGTGCTAAAAAGAACGGAGGAATTACTAATGGTTGGCAAACTGATTTTGAAAATAGAGTTATTTCAGAAAATCCCGGAGGATTTGACAGATTGCATGCAGCAAGAGTTTTTGAAGATGGCACAATCTATGTGGTTGACACATGGAATAATAGAATACAAACTTTTTCCAAAGAAGGAAAATTTAGGGGCTGGATTGGAGAAAAATCAAATGGTGCTCTTACTCAAGGATGGGAAAAATCAGGAATTGCAAAAGCCACAGATAAATTAGGAGGATTTGATAAACCAATTTCTTTATATTTTTTGGATGGCGGAAATTTTATTGTGTTTGAATTTGGAAATGGGAGAGTCCAGGAATTCTCCAGCGATGGAAAATTTTTAGGCTTGCTTGCTTCAGGGTTTAACCAAGGATATGATGCAATGATTAAGAACGACAAACTTTATGTTGTTGATACTGGAAATAAAAAGGTTCAGATAATAGGTATAACTAATTCTGCTTAGCAATGTTTATAAGACGATATTAATCTTTCTTTCTATGGCAAATATCTTAGCAACAGCTTTTCAAAGAGGCTCAGTTAATGCATTAAAAAAACCTATAGAACTTTTACAGAGCAGAGGTCATGAAGTAAGAATTTATGCAACTGGAAGTAAATTAGAAGCTACAGGTTTTGGCGATTTAGATTATAAAATAATTACTCCCAAAGATATTAGTGATTATCAAAATCTTTTAAACGGGGATTCTTTGTTATTGACTGGTCTTCTGGAGTTAAAACACCCGATTTCTATTTTATCCAGGCAGCCAATAAAATGGGAGTTCCTAGTGTTGCTGTTAATGATTAAAATTTAAATTATAAAAGCAGATTTGAGAGATTAGATAGTTTGCCAACTATTTTAGCAGTTATGTCTGAAGACTGTAGAAATACTCTGGAAAAAGAACTAGATTCAAATTTGTCTAATCTCCTTTCTAAAAGTTTAAAAGTAGTCGGTTGGACTGCTTTTGATGATTATGCTTATTTAAAATCAACATTCTCTGCCGAAAAAAGACACCCCCTTTTGGTAAAATTAGGTATTAATCCCGGTTCAGAGATAGTCTTTCATGCAACACAAAACGTCTATATTGAAAATAATCCGAACTTCTTAAATTATGAAAGAAGGGTTACTGAGGCTGTTTTTAGAATAGCCAATGATTTAGGAATTAACCTAGTTGTAAAACCTCATCCTAAAGAGGAAAAAACCCATTTAGTTCTGGAATTACAAAAGAACTGGCCAATAGATATGGTCACTTTTATTTAGATCCGGGTTCATGCGATACAAAAGAACTTATGCTTTCTTCTCATGCAGTGACTGCTGGAAGAAGTACTTGCCTAACAGAAGCTTGCTTATTTGACATAAATACGGGAGGAATACTGCCTGATTGTACCATTGAAGAGTTAAATGCATTTCCCCCTATTGTAATGGAAGCAATTCCTTATGTGAATTCATGGGAGAATATACCCGGAATTTTAAATGAAGTTGTAACACTATCCAACCATCTCAGCGAAATGAGAAAGAGATTTTCTGTCGATGGAAGAGCATCTGAGAGGCTTGTTAAGGTCATTGAAGAAATTATTTAAAAAATTCTTTTATTTTCTCAATAACAAAATCTTGTTCCTCATCTTTTAGATCGAAATAAATAGGAATGCTTAGGATTTGTTCATAAAAAATCTCGCTTTTTGGGCACAATCCTTTCGGATATCCTTTTTTCGCATACAAGGGGTGCCAATAAACGGGTATGTAATGGACCTGGCAGAATAT
>Ga0066639_10006114_pt1 | contig 10057 bp, 7 predicted proteins | sample CryGeyCG2114_010_2_FD_59504 | JGI IMG/M metagenome (GOLD analysis project Ga0066639, IMG submission 59504) | Groundwater microbial communities from aquifer - Crystal Geyser CG10_big_fil_rev_8/21/14_0.10 | ecosystem: Environmental > Aquatic > Deep subsurface > Groundwater | place: USA: Utah... | reverse complement strand
TTCATGAAAAAATATTCTCGTCAGAGCAGATCACCTTGCGTTACTAAAGGTGGAACATTTTATTACCCATATTTTTTATCATATGCAACTGGGGTTCTTGATAATGAAGGATTTGAAGTTAAACTCTTAGATTCAATTGCGAAAAATTTATCACATGAAGAAACACTAAAAATCATCAAAAAATTTAATCCTTCTTTTGTTGTAATTGATACAAGTACTCCTAGTATAATTAATGATGTTAATTTTGCTTCAAAAATTAAAGATGAATTAAAAAATACCCATATAAATTTAGTCGGTACTCACCCGACTTATCTTCCAGAAGAAACACTAAAAATGTCTGATAAAATTGATTCTGTATGTATATGGGAATATGATTATACTGTTCGGGATCTTGCGTTAGCTTTAGAAAAGAAAAAAAAATTGGAAAGTGTAGATGGTTTGTGTTTTAGAAAAGGTAAAAAAATTATAAGGAATAAACCAAGACCATTAATTAAAAATCTAGATGAACTTCCATTCATATCTCAAGTTTACAAAAAACATTTGGATGTTAAAGATTATTTTTACGCTTCTGTTGAATACCCTCAAGTCACGATTTTAACAGCAAGAGGTTGTCTATATAACTGCACATTCTGTAATAGCCCATTCAAGGGATCATATCGTCATAGGAGTGTAAAAAATGTTACAGAAGAATTTGAGTTCATTAAGAACAAATTACCAGAAGTTAGGGAAGTCATGGTAGAGGATGAAACATTTCCTGCTGTGAAGTCAAGAACAATAGAATTATGTAACAAAATGATAAAAAGAAAAAATAGTTTAAAATGGTCATGTAATGCTCGTGTAGACACAGATTATGAGACTTTGAAAGCAATGAAGAAGGCAGGTTGTAGATTATTATGTGTTGGTTTTGAATCACCAACTCAAGAAGTGTTGAATAGCATAAAGAAAGGCACTACAAAAAATACTCAGACAGAATTTATGAAAAATTGTAATAAAATTGGATTATTAGTTAATGGTTGTTTTATACTTGGGCTTCCTGGAGATACAAAAAAAACTATACGAAGAACGATTGAATTTGCAAAATTATTAAACCCTGATACAGCTCAATTTTATCCATTAATGGTTTATCCAGGATTAGCTGCATATGAATGGATAAAACAAAAAGGTTATTTAATAACAGAAGATTATTCAAAATGGCTAACAAAAGAAGGTTGGCATAATTGTGTTATTGATAGGCCAGATTTGTCTGGAGAAGAATTAATCAAAATGTGTGATCAGGCAAGATTAGAATTTTATCTTAGACCAGCATATTTTTTTAAAAGATTAAAATTATTATCAAGAGGAAAAGGTGAAATAAAAAGAATTTTTAAGGCAAGTAATGCATTTTTTAAATATATCTTATCTGTGAGTAGAAAAAAATGAAAGTGTTGGATATAGGTTGTGGCCGCTGGAAAACTAAAGGATCTATAGGTGTCGATATTGTTCCATCCAGAGGTGTGGATGTTATATGTGATTTAAACAAGTTACCATACCCTTTTTTGGATGAAAGTGTAGACAAGATTATGTGTTTTGAAGTAATAGAACATTTGAAAAATTATAAAGTTATTTTAAAAGAATTTCATCGCATTTTAAAAAAAAATGGAGAATTAAGATTATCAACAAACAATGTCAACTCATTAATAAACCGGTTATTTAAAACTTATGAGCACAAAGGTTTAGACCCAGAATCTCCAGGTACACATAAACACCTTTTTACTATTCCAGAATTAAAGAATCTTGTTGAGAACAACAAATTTAAAATTACTGAAATAAAAATACTTTCATTTCCATGCAGCTATGAACATAAGAAGTTGAGAAAAATTTTGAATCCTTTGAGGAATAATTTAAATCGTATATTACCAAATTCCCTTAGAGAAAGAACATTTATTATTGCTAAAAATATAAGATGATAAAATGTCATCCATAAAAATATCTGTAATAATCCCTGCATATAATGCAGAAAAAATAATTAGTAGAACTATAAAAGCAGTTATTTCTCAAAATTTTCTCCCTAAAGATTATGAAATCATTGTTGTTAATGACGGGTCAACAGATAATACAAAAAGAATTGTTTCTAGATTCAAAAATGTTAAATTAGTTAATATAGTTCATGGCGGTGCTGCTAAAGCGAGAAATTCTGGTGCTGTAAATTCAAAAGGGGATATAGTTGCATTCACTGATGCTGGTTGTATACCAAAGAAAAATTGGATAAAAGAATTGATAAAACCATTTAAGGATGAAAATATTGTTGGTGTTTCAGGAACATATGATACATTAAATAAGGAAAGTTTAATTGCAAGATTTTTTGGGTATGAAATAGAACAAAGACATAAAAAAATGAAAAAACTCGAGGAGATAGATTTTGTAGGAACATATAATTGTGCATACAGAAGATCAATTTTTATGGAATTAAATGGATTTAGTGAATCTTTTGGTCATAAAAAGAAAGCAGTTGCAAATGCGGAAGACCCTGAGTTTTCTTTTAGAATGAAAAAAATGGGTTATAAAATTGTTTTCCAACCGAAAGCTATTGTCTCAGGTGATCATCCAAACACATTATGGAAATATCTGATGAAAAAAAAGAGTAGAGCATACTGGAAAGTATTACTTTACAAAAAACATCCTCTAAAAACATTTGGAGACGCTTATACTCCTAAAACACTATTCCCACAAATTTTTTTAACAGGAATATTTATAACTTCTATTTTTTTGAGTATTTTTGAGTTTAAATTATTTTATTTATCCCTAATATCTCTATTTTTATCTCTGTTGTTGAATTTGGATTTTTATAGATTTGTTTGGAAAAAAGAGAAGAAAGTAGCTTTATTTTCACCTGTAATTTTTCTATTAAGAAATATATTTTCAGTATTTGGTATAGTTCATGGTATAATTGATTTCTTTTCCAAAAAGTAACATCTTAATATTTTACTTCATAAACAATATTCCCATCGCATCCACCTGCTTGCAAACATTCTTGTAACTTAGGTCCATTTTCAAATATATTTACAAAATGGTCAGGATTATTTTCTAAGAATTGAACAAATTCTATTGTATATTTTTCAGACATTGGACTATCACTCATGCTAAATTTCTGAATAAAAATATGTGTTACTCCATATAATTTTGTTTTATTTAAAGTATATTCTAAATCTGTACTCAATGATATATCAGCAATATTTCCTTCCACATTTCTTTGGCAATTATAGACAGCACGATTTGACCAGATTGTCATCAAAACTGAATCTTTTGCTGTATTTTCTTTTATCCAATCACATGCTTTGAAATACAATGGAGAAAATTGCTTTACTTGTAGCATAACATCTGTTTTTTGTTTTAGGTTAAGAAAACTCATTATTAAAATAAATCCAAATACGACTAATGCAAATTGTTTTAGGTATTTTTTAATAAACTTATAAATTTCTGCGAAGTATATCCCAACAACAACTGATATTATCGGTACCCATGCTAATGTATATCTTGCTGTATCTTCTGCTCTTCCAAATATACCTTGCCCCAATAGTGGAAGTAAACTCAAAAAAACTAAGAGAATTAAAATACCGGTCTTATCTTTTTTTGTAAACATTAAAATCAAGCCAGAAATAAAACCAAAAGTAACTAACCACATAGAACCATATGCAAAATTTAGATAATTCATTAAACCCATTCCAAGAACCCCAGATTCTGAACCAACTTGTTCTGTTCTCTCCGTGAATTTTTTATCAGGTTCAATTCCCCCTACAATACAATCATCTTTTTCTATAAATGGGAATGGAAAACCACACATTGGAGTTTTATAATAGTATAAACTTCTTAAGAAAAATGTGCTTGGTATCAATAATAAAATCAGAACAAAAATAGAATATTTTTTAACTAGAAAGTTCAAATCCTTCTTTTTAAACAATTCATATAGAAATACCAAAATAACAAACACATAAGCTGCTATTCCAGGAAGTTTAGTTAAGAGAGAAAATGAGCAAAATACTGCAGAGAGATAAAAATATTTTTTTTCATCTTTTTCGAGGGATAATAATAATGTAAATACAAATAACGAGAAATAAAATGTAAGCATAACATCTGTATAAAGAAGAACAGAGTATGTAACAAATGATGGAATAGTTACTGATACTACACTTGCGATAAAACCCACTTCTTTGTCATAGAGTTGTTTAACTAGAAGATAAACAGATAATCCAGTAAAAAATGCAATGATTGGCGGTAACAGTTTCCCTAAAAATTCATGAAATCCGAATATCAAATAAAATCCAGCTTCTGTTAGATTCCAAAGAGGTGGTCTTCCAAACCCAGATTTTTCAGTCCCGCCTCCTGAAAATGGTACCCATGCAAAATAATCTTTTTCTTGTGCAAACCACTGGGCTATTCTCGTGTGAAAACCTTCATCACCAAAATTAATAGGAGTTTTTATTGTAACTCTAGCAGTGAGAAATAGCATTAAACCTAAAAAAACTATGAGAATCAATAATTCAGGTTTTTTAATTTCTATACTAATTTCTTTTTCAGCCAAATAACTACCTTTTTTAATTTTGTTATCAAATAAATAAAGATTATAAACTTTAATCTTTTTTAGATTTATAGGTAATATAAATGAGAGTATTGTTGCTAAATCCACCATATAAATTAAAAATAAGTAGAGATAGTCGTTGGCCTGAGCATACAAAAAGTGGAACATTATATTTTCCTTTCTGGTTATCTTATGCAACAGGAGTTCTTTTAGAAAATAATCATGAAGTTTTGTTGATAGATGCTATTGCAAAAGGATGGGATTTTAATGAAACAATTAAAGAAATCAAAAAATTCGAACCATCACTTCTAGTAATGGAAACAACTACACCTACGATTTATAGTGATATAAGATTTTTAGATCGATTAAAAAGAAAATTACCAAAAATTAAGACAGTTCTTGTCGGTACTCATGTAAGTGCATTACCAGAAGAGACTCTGAAACTTTCAAAATCAATTGATTTCATATCTAGGCGAGAATATGATTATACAATTTTAGATTTGGCGAATACGTTAGAAAAAAATGGGGATATTACAAAAATAGATGGAATATCTTACAAAAAAGGAAAAAAAATATTTCACAATAAAGACAGAGAATTTATACAAAATTTAGACGAACTTCCATTTGTTTCAAAAATATATAAGAAATTTTTAAATATCAAGGACTATCGTTACTCTTTGGCTCAGCATCCTATGATACAAGTATGGTCTTCAAGAGGTTGTCCAAACAGATGCACATTTTGCCAAATACCACAGGTCTTTATGAATAGAATATTTAGGGCAAGAAGTCCAGAAAATTTTGTTGACGAATTGGAATGGATAAAAAATAATTTACCAGAAATTAAGGAAGTGTTTATAGAAGATGATACTTTTACGATTGACAAAAAAAGAGTTGAAAAAATTTGTGAATTGATCAAGGAAAAAAAATTGAAGTTGACATGGTCTACTAATGTCCGTGCAGATTTACCCTATAATCTTATGAAAAAAATGAAAGAAGCAGGATGCCGTATGTTAATAGTTGGTTACGAATCAGGAAACCAAAAAATACTTAACAACATCAAAAAGGGAATAACACTGGAGATGGCAGAGAAATTTACAAAAGATGCTAAAAAAACTGGTCTGAAAATATTTGGATGTTTTATGATTGGACTGCCTGGTGATACAAAAAAAACAGTCGAAGAAACTTTTGAGTTTGCTAAAAAACTTAACCCTGATATGGCTTTCTTTCAGCATGTTGTGCCTTTCCCAGGAACTGAACTCTACAATTGGGTCAAGGAAAATAGTTATTTAGTTGCAAAAAATTGGGATGACTGGTTAGATAAAAATGGCCAATTAGATTGTATTATTAGTTATCCTTGGTTGACTAATGAGGAAATTAAAAAATTAAAGGATAAATTTTCAATTAAATTTTACTTATCACCTAAACATTTATGGGAAGAATTTATTCATAATTTGAGTTTATCAGAACAAGTAAGACTATTTAAGGCAAGAATGGATTATTTAAATTATTTGATTAGAGGTAAAGTAAAAAAATAAATTTATTGAATTATAGATTTCACACATTTTTTTAAAACGATCGGTACTCTTTTAGGTTCTCTGAATATTTCCTCGATAAATTCTTTATCTAATGTTTTAATTGTGAATATAAAATAGTTAAATAAAGACATGAATTTGATTTTATTCTGTATTTTTTCTATATACATTTTGTCTATATCCTCATATTTTATAGAAAATTTGTCGAAGTAATCAAAATCACTCCATTTTTTAGCTTTAATTAAATCCCTCTCTTTACAGAAATCATAAAGATAGGTACCTGGTATAGGTGTTGTTATGGAGGCTATTATCATTTCTGGTTTTATTTCTTTCAATAATTCTATGCTTTCATTTAGGGTTTTCTTTGTTTCGTATGGACTGCCTATCATCATATATGCAGAAGATTTAACTCCAGCTTTATGGCAAAGCATAAAGGCTTTTTTTATTTGCTTTTTACTAGTTCCCTTTTTCAATATAGAGTTCCTAATATAATCAGAACCAGACTCGACACCAAATTCAACAAAGGTGCAACCAGATTTTTTCATCCACTCCAGTATTTCTAAATCGATTGTGTTGACTCTGCTGTTACATATCCATCTTATTTTTAGGTTTCTTTTTAGGATTCTCTTGCAAATATCAATAACCCATTTTTTATCGACTGTAAAAGTATCATCATGAAATTGTATTTTTTTAGTATTATATTTTTTTACTAGAAATTCTATTTCATCAACTATATTTTTTGGATTTCTTTTTCTTAAATGTCCAAAAAGTTTTCTTAAAGTTGGTTGACAAAAAGCACAGTTAAAAATACATCCCCTAGAACCGACAATAACTTTTTCAAGATTTCTAAAATATCTACTATCTAATAAATCATATGCTGGAAAAGGGATGGAATCAATGTCTTTTATAAATTCTCTAGGTTTATTCCTTATTATTCTTCCATTTTTTTTATAATATATTCCATCGACTTTCTCAAGATTCTTAATATTTTTGACAAGATCTAGAACTGTATACTCGCCTTCTCCTATTCCTGCAGCATCAATATTTTTATTTTTAAGTATCAATTCTGGGGTAACAGTTGTTTGTGGTCCTCCTGCGATTAATAAAGTTTTAGGTAAAACATGTTTAAGTTTATTTGCAAAGGAGAATACAACATCTATCAATATACAATTAACATAAACACCAGTAATATCTGGTTTATATTTATCTATCTGATCAATTAAATCATCTAATCTATGAAAAATACCGTCAAAAATTTTCACTTCGATTTTATTTTGTTTAAGTACAGCAGCAATATACGCAATACCTAGTGGGGGCTCTAACATATGTTCGATTTTATTGTATTCTTCGCTGGCTCTAGGAAACACTAATGCAACTTTCATACTTATAATTAATAATAACAAAATTATTTAAAATGCATCCAATTAAATATCTCAAATGATTAATTATTTAGAGTGAAAAGATGAAATATCCGAAAGCTACAATTTTTGTTCCAGTTAAGAATGGAGAAAGAACTTTAAAAAAATGTATTGACTCTCTTTTGAATTTAGATTATCCAAAAAAAGAGATTTGGGTTATAGATAATATGTCAACTGACACTACTCCGAAAATTCTGAAATCATACGGTAAAAAAATTAAATGGAGAAGAATGTCAGGTCGTGTATCAAAGATGCATAACTATATCCTGAGAAATGTTAAGACAAAATTTTTGGCTTATACAAATGCAGATTGTATTGTGAAAAAAAACTGGTTAAAAAAACTTATCGAAGGTTTTGATTCTGATGATATCGTTGCTACTGCTGGTTTTTTTGGTACACCTAAAGATGTAGATAAGTTGCAATTGTTAATAGGAAGGGAAATGGAAGAAAGATTTAAAAAATTTCCGAAATATATTAGGAGAGCTCCAGATGCTAATCTATGTGTAAGAGTTGATATTGCAAAGAAAGTCAAATTTAATGAAAATTTTTTCTGGTCTTGGGAATCTGATTTTGGTTATAGATTAACAAAAAAAGGAAAGATGAAGTATATACCAGAAGCAATAATTTATCATTATCACAGATCAACATGGAGAGGTTTTTTCAAACAACAATATAATAACGGAAAAGCAACACCATTACTTTTCTTAACTAAAAAAAAGGAGAAAATTGTTGGCGATTATATATCAACTTCTTCCATGGGTTTAAGATTATTTTTATTTTACTTATTCATTGGATTTTTATTAGTTGGTTTATTTTTCAAACAAACCTTATTTTTATTCTCATTATTTCTAGGTTTATTTTTGTTTCTAATAATAAAGGATTCGATTAAATTCTCAAATAATTTTTCTGAGTTTGTTTATTATGTTGGCATCTTTTTTACAAGAACTATTGCATGGGTTTTCGGGGTTCCTTCAGGAATAATTTATGTAATTTTCAATAAGAACTAAGCTTTAGGTCTTGATTTAATATTCAGTAAAGACAAGAAAAATCCAAACATAAATAAATACATTGTAAATATGTCAAACAAAGGAGTCAGAAAAGATTCTTTCATTTTTTTAATTTTAAACATCTCAATGCTCCTTTTAATCTCGATGATTACAAATGGCAATAATGATGGAAAAATAAATAATCTGAATTTTGTTAGAAAAATAAACGCTAATAAAAATATTGGAAAAGAAACACAAATTAAAGGAAATAGTAACATTCTGAAAGCTTGTTTTGAATAACCCTTAAACAAAAAAATAACAGATTTTCCTGCCCATCTATGTTGTCTCCATAATTCATGAAGATTTTGTGGATGTTCATGCCATAATTTCGCTCTTGATACTCTAACTATTTTGTATCCTTTTTTATTGATTCTTTCAGTAAATTCCCAATCATCATAATAACCATACTCTGGTCTCATTCCGTTAACTTCTTTCAGAATGTTTTTTTTACATGCTTTTGCAAATCCATATTTGTATTTATAAATTCCTAAAATATCTCTCAGATGGAGTAATTTACTTATTATATTCTTGGAATCTTTTGAAAAAGTTATCCAATCAGTTGCTCCAACTTTAGAATTTTTTAATGGTTTGACTATTTCTTTGAAAAAATTTTTACTAACTATATGATCAGCGTCTACAAAAATTATAACATTATTTTTCGCATTTTTCCACCCCAAATTTCTTGCAACTCCAACTCCTTTATGCGGGCCTTTTATTATTTTTACTTTGTACTTAGTTGCGATATCAGCTGTTCTGTCTGTAGAACCATCATCAACGAGGATTGTTTCTAGTCTGTTTTTTGGATAGTTAGATTTTTTAATTGACTCAAGAGTTTCCTTTATCAATCTTTCTTCATTGTAAGCAGGAATAACAACAGAAATAGATGGTAGATATTCTTTCATAAGAATATTTATTGTTTAATGATTATATCTTATTTTAATGGGAGTTTTTAAATGATAAAAGGAGTAATTTTAGCTGGTGGAACAGGTAGTAGACTTAGACCACTCACAAAAGTAACAAATAAGCATTTATTACCAGTTTATAATGAACCAATGATATATTACCCATTGAAGAAATTGATTAATGCAACTATAAAAGACATTCTTATCGTTACTGGAATTGAGAGCGCTGGGGACTTTATGAAATTATTAGGTAGTGGATCTCGATTTGGGGTCAATTTAACTTATAAAATTCAAGATGAAGCAGGTGGGATTGCTCAAGCATTAGGTTTGGCAGAACATTTTGTTGGTGATGATAAAGTAGTTGTTATACTTGGAGATAATATTTTTGAAGATGATATAACCCCTTATGTTAAAAATTTTATGAAACAAAAAACTGGAGCAAGAATATTTTTGAAAGATCTTGGTATTGAAGAGGCAAAGAGATTTGGTATAGCTTTAATTGATAAAAGTAGAGTCACTTATGTTGAGGAAAAACCAAAAGAACCAAAATCAACTTTATGTCATACAGGCTTGTATATGTTTGATCCTCGAGTATTTAGATTTA
>Ga0066639_10006113_pt1 | contig 10057 bp, 10 predicted proteins | sample CryGeyCG2114_010_2_FD_59504 | JGI IMG/M metagenome (GOLD analysis project Ga0066639, IMG submission 59504) | Groundwater microbial communities from aquifer - Crystal Geyser CG10_big_fil_rev_8/21/14_0.10 | ecosystem: Environmental > Aquatic > Deep subsurface > Groundwater | place: USA: Utah... | reverse complement strand
CCAGCGACCACAACTAGGTTGAATAAAAACCTCCAGCGGGTTTTTAAAATCCAGCGACCAAAGAAAGATAAGGGATAGCCAATATCAACCCTCGTGGAAAGGCAAAGCGAAGAAAGGAAAACAAAAATGAATAAAGAAATAATAGGGATAGAAACAAGAGAAATGGAAGAGTATATAGATGAATCTAGATTTCCAGATGATAAGTTTTGTCCAATAATTCAAGAAAATTGTATCGGAGTTCAAATAAAAGAAATATATAATCATGTTTGTAATAGAAATTATGAAACTTGCTTCAAGTATAATGAAATAAAATCAGAGTTATAAAATGAATAAAGGAATAAAAAAACAAGTTAAAGCATTGAAATTCAAATTACTTAGTCCAGACCAAATTAAAAAAATGGGTTGTGCAAAAATAATTACTCCTGAACTTTACGATATGGATGGGTATCCTGTCGACGGAGGATTAATGGATTTAAGATTAGGTGCGATTGATCCAGGGGTTAGATGTAGAACTTGCGGTGGAAGATTGAAAGAGTGTTTAGGACATCCTGGAAGCATTGAACTTGCTCGTCCAGTAGTTCATGTAAAATATATTCCTATTGTTTATACTTTTTTGAGAAGTTTTTGTAAAAGTTGCGGGAAAATTTTAATTGATGAAAAAAATATTGAAAAACTTGGGCCTGCGGCAAGATTAAAAAAAGCTAAAGATACTAAAAAATGTCATTATTGTCAAGCACCTCAAGAAAAGATAAGACTTGATAAACCAACTACTTTTTTGAGTGGAAAGAAAAGACTTTTCCCTCCAGAAGTTAGAGAGATTTTAGAAAGAATTCCGGATGAGGATTTGAAATTAGTTGGTGTTGATCCTCAATCATTTAGGCCAGAATGGGGAGTTTTAACAGTACTTTTAGTTCCTAGTGTTACTGTTAGACCAAGTATAACTCTTGAATCTGGAGAGAGAAGTGAAGATGATTTAACTCACAAACTTGGAGATATTATCAGAGCTAATCAAAGATTGTGGGAAAATCTTAATGCTGGTGCGCCAGAAGTTATTATTGATGATTTATGGGATTTATTGCAATACCACGTTACAACATTTTTTGATAATACCATTTCAAGAATACCTCCGGCAAGACATAGAAGCGGACAACCATTAAAAACAATTACTGAAAGAATTAAAGGCAAGGAAGGAAGAATAAGACATAACCTTGCAGGAAAAAGAGTTAATTTCTCGTCGAGAACAGTAATCTCTCCAGACCCTTCATTAAAAATAAATGAAGTTGGAATACCTTATGAAATTGCGAAAGTTCTTACAGTGAATGAAGAAGTTACAACTCTTAATTCTGAAAGATTGAAAAAACTTATTTTAAGCGAGGGATATCCTGGAGCAAATTATATTGTTAGGCCTGATGGAAGAAAAAAGAAAATAAGTGCTGAACTAAAGCAAGAGATAATAGAAGAATTAAAACCAGGATATTATGTTGAAAGGCATTTGCAAGACGGAGATGTTGTCTTGTTTAATAGACACCCTAGCCTTCATAGAGGAAGTCTGATGGCACATTTTGCAAGGATACTTCCCTACAAAACTTTTAGATTGCATCCTTCAGTAGTATTTCCATATAATGCAGATTTTGATGGAGATGAAATGAATGTTCATGTTCCCCAAACTGAAGAGGCAAGAACTGAAGCAAGGATTTTACTTAATGTAAATAATAATTTAATGAGTCCTAAAAATAATACAAATCTTATTGGTACAATTGCTGATGCGGTTACAGGAAATTATGTTCTTGGAACAAAAAAGATGTCTAAATCTGATGCAAATCAATTGCTCTTTAATTCGGGGATAATAAAACATTTTGACAAAGCAGAAATTGATGGGAAAGAAGTTTTTATCAGTGTTTTTCCAGAGATGGATAAGTCAATTATTAACGATGTTATGAAAAGCAATTTAACTGATGAATACACTTTTGGAGTTGAAAATGATAATATTACTAAAAAAGTTGACAGGGCAATTGGAAGAGAGAAAACAATGGAAACAATTAGCAAGGCATTTTCTCTTGGAACAAAATTCCTCTCACAAAATGGTTTTACAATTTCTCTTAATGATTTGAATGTTAAGGATGAAGTTAAAAAAATGACTTCTGATGTTATTAAAGAAGGAGAGGATAAAACAAATAAAATAATTGATGATTTTAATAATAAAACTCTTGAGATAATTCCGGGAAAAACAGAAGAAGAATCAAGAGAAATTAAAGTCCTACAAGCACTTAATGAAGTAAGAACGAAAATTGGAAAAATTGTAAAAAATGAATTCCCGCAAGACAATCCTGTTAATTATATGATAACTTCTGGAGCTGGTGGAAATATTCTTAATATTACTCAAATTGCTTGTTCAGTTGGACAGCAGTCCCTTTGGTCAGAAAGAATTGGAATTGGATATGTTAATAGGACACTTCCATCATTTAAAGAAGGAGATTTGTCTCCGAGAGCAAGAGGGTTTATTTATTCCTCTTATATGAAAGGACTTGACCCAGATGAATTTTTCTTTAATGCTATAACAGGAAGGGACGGGCTTATGGATACTGCTTTGAGAACTCCTAAATCAGGTTATCTATATAGAAGATTAGCAAATGCCTTGCAAGATTTAAGAATTGAGTATGATAAAACAGTTCGAGATGCTGTTGGACAAATTATTCAATTTAAGTATGGTGACGACGGAATTTCAGTCCAGGGTTCTCACTTAGATGAACCTATTTCCTCTGGAGAAGCAATTGGAATTATTACTGCGCAGAGTTTTGGAGAACCTTCAACACAAATGGCTTTGAATGTATTTCACTTTGCAGGCGTTCAAGAAATGCAGATTACATTAGGACTTCCTAGACTTATAGAAATCTTTGATGCTCGAAAACAACCTTCAACACCGGCAATGGAAATATTTTTGACTAAAGAATATAACGATGAGAAAAATGCAAAAACAATTGCTGAAAAGATTAAAGAAATAAAATTCAAAGAAATTTTATCAGAAGCTAGTATTAATTTTTCAGATAAAAAAATAGAATTTGTAGTCAACACAAATGCAGTAAAGCATACTCATATGTCTTTGGATACAATTGTTGCAAAATTAAAAGATAAAGGATATAAAGTTTCGACAAAAGGAAATACAGTTATCGTTGGTGCTGAGGATATGGATTTTAAGGAAATTTACAAATTAAAAGAAAAATTAAAAGGGTCAATTATTTCTGGCGTTAAGAATATTAAGCAAGTCTTGATAGTAAAGCGAGGGCAAAATTATGTTATCCTTACTGCTGGCTCAAATCTTCAAGAGATTATGGAAGTTAAAGGAGTAAATAAAGAAAAAACTTCGACAAATGATATTTATGAAATACAAAATGTTCTTGGTGTTGAAGCTGCAAGGCAAGTTATAATTAATGAAATTGATAGAGTTCTTAATTCGCAAGGGCTTGATATTGATAAGAGGCACTTGAAACTTGTTTCAGATGCAATGTCTGTAGATGGAGAAATTAGAGGAATGACAAGAATGGGAATTATCTCTAAGAAAAGCTCAATATTAGCAAGGGCAAGTTTTGAAACACCAATAAAACATTTTGTTGATTCTACAATTAAAGGAAGAAAAGATGAACTGTTAAGTGTTATTGAAAATATAATTTTGAATCAGCCAGTTCCAGTTGGTACAGGATTGCCAGGATTAATGGTAAAAATAACAGGTCCATTAGTTCAGGAAAAAGACAAAGTTAAATCTATTAAAAAAGAAAAAACTAGCGATAAAAAGATGGTTAAGAAAAAAACTGTGAATAAAAGTGAGAAATAAAAGACGATAAATTTATAAACGCTTTTCTTATTCAAGGATTGTAATTTTAAGATGATTCGAAAAATTGATATGCAACATATGAGGTACATAAACCTATTCGCTAAGGTGAGCAGAATAATTCCTGAACATTGTTTTATTTACAACGGGCAGATTATTTTTGTTGTTCCAGAATCGAAGGTTTCAAAAGCTATTGGAGATAATGGCAAAAATATAAAAAAAGTTTCTGAAGTTCTAAATAAAAAAGTTAAGGTTGTAACAATCCCTGATGGAATTAAAGATGCTGAAAAATTTATCTCTACAATTATTTATCCTGCTCAATTAAAAAGTGTTGAAATAAAAGATAATACTTTAATAATAAATGCTGGGCATCAAAATAAAGCAATGTTAATTGGAAGAAATAAAGTTAGACTTGAAGAAATGCGAGAAATTATTAAGAGTTATTTTGGCAAGGAAGTTAGAGTTGTTTAACTGGATTTCCGAGAATAAAGTCCAACATAAGATTTAAAAACCATTTTCTATTGATGATAATCATGGGATTAACAAACGCTCACAAATTAGTTAAGACAAGGAAGAAATTCCGATGGAAAGACAGGAAATACAAAGTGAAAACTCTAGGTCTTTTTGCAAAATCAGATCCTCTTGAAGGAGATAGTCAGGCGAAGGGGCTTGTAACTGAAAAAGTGCAGAAAGAAGCAAAACAGCCAAATTCTGCTATGAGAAAATGTTGCAAAGTTCAGTTAAAGAAAAATGGAAAAGTTGTTACTGCATTTATTCCTGGAAATCTTGCTCAAAAATATGTTGATGAACATGATGAAGTTTTGATTGAAAGAATTGGCGGAAAACAAGGAAGAACGAAGGGAGACATTCCAGGAGTTAGATGGCAAGTAATTAAAGTAAATGATCAGCCACTTAGCAGGCTTGTTCAGAAAAAAATAGAGAAAGGAAGAAGATAATGAAACATACAAATAATTTAACAAAATCTGAAAAAATAGGAGAATCTTGGGATACACCTTTTGTTAATGCGAAAGGAAATGATTCTGTAAAATATTTCGGACAAGATGAAGGAAATAAAGTTTATTCAATCAAAGAGTTAATGTATTCTGGAATTGATTATGTTTGTGAATTTGGAAATAGAAAAACTGAAAGCAGAATTAAAAATATGGAAGGATTTGGAGAGAATAAATAATGGCAGAACAAGTTATGAAAATGGAGAAACCTGAGAAATTAGAAGTTGAGATATCAGAAAAAAATGAAGAGAAAAAAGAAAGTTCTAGTGGTGAGAAAAAACTTATATTTGGCAAATATGATATTTCAGAAGTTAAAGTTAATGATGAAGGTTTGAAGAGAGTAATTAACTTAGATTATAAACTTGTCATAAAATCACATGGAAGAAATACTGAAAAATATGGTAAAGCTAATGTTCATATTATTGAGAGATTAGTTAATACAATAAGCGTTCCAGGACATAGAGGAAAAAAACACAAAATAATTTCTAGATGGGTTACTGGAAAATATAATAAAAATCTTAATCAAGTTATGGAAGCTTTTGATATTATAGAGAAAAAGACAAAGAAAAATCCAATTCAGGTTCTTGTTAATGCTGTTGAAAATGGAGCTCCAATGGATGAAGTTACAATGATTCAGTATGGTGGAGCAAGATATCCTCAAGCAGTTGATTGTGCTCCTCTAAGAAGAATAAGTTTGGCTTTGAGAAATATTGCTCATGGTGCGTATGATAAATCTTTTAAGAAAAAGAAATCGTTTCCAGAAGCTTTGGCAGATGAATTAATTTCTACAGGAAATAATGATAGCACGAGTATTGCAGTTTCTAAAAAAACAGAACTTGAAAAACAGGCAGATTCTGCACGGTAATTTTAAAGAGATAAATTTTTGCCAATTTTAAAATTTAAATTTTATATTAATCTTTTTGAGAATATATTTCACTATTAATGCTTTTATAAGAACTTAACATTTTTGAAAGATTTAAAGCATGTGCTGCACCATATAACAATAATCCTCTTTCTGAATCTTTAAGAGTTTTTTTAATCTTTTTGCAAACAAATTCTTCTCGTGCTTTATGATTCTCATCATTGTAAAAATTAATATTTTCTGTTTTTTCAAAAATTGCTCCTTGATTAATTAGATATTTTATGCAACCTCCCATACCCTCGTCTTTTTCAAATAAAAATTTCGGGATTTCTCCTTTTGAAAAAATACCTTCAAGATAAACTCTGTTAAATGGAGGTTTAGTTTTTATAAAATCTGTAAACTCATTCCAATCTGAATTAATAAGTTTATATAATTCTGAAATTTCCTGTCCAACCAAAGTTAATCCAGATAAAACTTCTTCAATTGTATCATCCTTTAAAACTATTTTGTCTGTAAATAAGTTTGGAATTTTTAATTCTTTAATCTTTTTCTCCAACAATAAATTTGTTATTGAATCTCTAAGATAATCTTCTGAAGGAATGTGGATCATTGGATAATATAATAATTCTCTCATTTTAAAAATATAAAATTATGTTTTTTAAAAATATGTGGATTTTAGACATCAATAAGATTTAAAAACCGAATTTATTAAGTAACTATACACTTATGTTTTTAGACAATAAGAATAAGATTAACTAATATGGCAGAAGTAAATTTTAAAGAACTTATGAAAAACCAAAAGAGCATTAGGAATATAGCTATTGCTGCACATATTGACCATGGAAAGACAACTTTTTCAGATAATCTTTTGGCAGGAGCTGGAATGCTTAGCGAGGAAACTGCAGGGAAGCAGAGAGCTCTTGACTTTCACGAAGACGAAGCAGCAAGAGGAATCACGATTGATTCAGCGTCGGTAAGCATGGTTCATAAAATCAAAGGAGAAAATTTTCTGATTAATTTAATTGATACTCCGGGACATGTTGATTTTGGCGGAGACGTTACAAGAGCAATGAGAGCTGTTGATGGTTGCGTTGTTTTAAGTTGCGCTGTCGAGGGAGTTATGCCACAAACTGAAACAGTTTTGAGACAGGCATTGAAAGAACTTGTAAGGCCCGTTTTATTTATTAATAAAGTTGATAGGTTAATCAAAGAAGTTAAATTAACTCCTGAAGCAATGCAAGAAAGGTTCATTAAAATAATTACTCATGTCAATAAATTAATCAAAGAAATTGCGCCGGAAGGTTACAAAGAAAAATTCCAAGTTAATGTTGCCGACGGAAGTGTTGCTTTTGGAAGTGCTTTCCATAAATGGGCTTTGAGTGTTCCATACATGAAAGAAAAAAATATAACTTTCAAAGATGTTATTGAAGCTTATGAAAATGATACTTTCAAAGAACTTTCAAAAAAAGCTCCTTTGCATGAAGTTGTTCTTGAAATGAGTGTTAAGCACCATCCTAATCCAACTGATGCGCAGAAATATAGAATTCCAAAAATCTGGCACGGAGATATTGAATCTAGTATTGGAAAAGACTTGGTTAATTGTAATCCCGACGGAGAACCTGTTTTTGTCCCAATTAAAATTGTCGTCGATAAACATGCGGGAGAAATTGCAGCAGGAAGATTATTTTCAGGAACTTTAAAGCAAGGAGATGAAGTTTATCTTAATGTTGGAAAAACAAAAACAAGAATTCAGCAAGTTTCCGTCTATAAAGGTGCTCAAAGAATTGTTGTTGATGGAGTTTTATCTGGAAATATCGTTGGAGTTGTTGGTTTGAGAGATGTTATCGTCGGAGATACTGTTTCAAAACATGAGATGGAACCTTTTGAAGCAATCACTCATTTATTCGAGCCAGTTGTTACTAAATCTATTGAAGCTACAAAATCTGCTGACTTGCCAAAGCTTGTTGAAGTTTTAAGACAGGTTGGAAAAGAAGACCCTTCACTTAGAATTGAAATTAATGATCAGACAGGAGAAAGTTTAATTTCGGGAATGGGAGAATTACATTTAGAAATTATTGAAAATAGAATTAAGACTGAAAAAGGTTTAGATGTTAAAACTTCTGCGCCGATAATTGTTTATAGAGAAACAGTTGCTAAAGAATCCGATATTAGTGAGGGTAGGTCTCCTAATAAGCACAATTCATTTTTTATCAGAGTTACTCCGCTTGAAGAGGAAGTTTATGGAGCTATCCAAAAAGGTGATTTGCAAGAAGGAAGGGTGAAAAAGAAAAGTGATAGCATTGCAAAAATTTTGAGTGAGTGTGGAATTAGTAATGATGAAATTAGAAATTATAGGAATGTTTACAAAGGAAATGTTTTCCTTGACGAAACAAGAGGAGAAGTTCATATGATTGAAGTAATTGAATTGATTCTTGATGCTTTTGAGCAAGTTATGGATGCTGGGCCTTTGGCAAGAGAGCCGTGCACTAAAATGAAAATTTCAATTGAAGACATTAAACTTCATGAAGATGCAATTCATCGAGGGCCTGCGCAAGTTTATCCTGCTGTTAGAGATGCAATATCTGGAGCAATGAAGAGCGGTGGAATTTCCTTGCTTGAACCTTTACAAACGCATTTAATTGAAGCTCCAAATCAGTTTATGAGTGCTGTTACAAAATTAGTTTCAACAAAAAGAGGGCAGTTAATTAATGTTGAGCAAGATGCATCTGGTGTTTCCATAAGGGCAAAGATCCCTGTTGCAGAAATGCTTGGATGGAGCAGTGATTTAAGAAGTGCGACAGAAGGACGAGGAGTTTCAAGTTTAGTTAACCAGAACTTTGAGAGAATGCCAATAGACCTTCAGCCAAATGTTGTGAAGAGAATTAGAGATAGAAAGGGGCTTGCGGAGAATCAGTAACCAAAAAATTTAAAATACTCATTCTTTAGTTGTTTTATGGAAAATAATTCAGAAAGCAGTTTAGCTGAACAAGCAAGAAAAGAATTTGTGGAAAATCCATTGAAAATAATTATTCCGTTTACAGGAGATGCTAAAGTTCATCAAGTTATGAAGCAAGATATGGAAGAAGCTAAAAGAGATGGAGATTATTTTGGAGCTGCTAGTGCTTATTTAACTGAGAAAATGTTTTATTTGGTTAAGTATGGTTTGATTGGAAGCGGAATTGTTAGAATAGGATATGGAATTAAATCTTTGGAAAATCTTTTTTGAAATGAAAAATTTTAGAATGGCTACGGAACTGGAAAATAAAGGGCATGGAATTAATTATAAAAATGTCTATAAAATGAGGGGACCCCATCATCTTGAAACAAAATTTATCGACGGGCAAGAGGCAAACAAGGAAGCAATTTTTTCTAGAAAAAATTTGCCTAATTACTTAACACTTGGACTTTTAGGAGCGAGCGCAGCGACGCTGGCAAGCCTGGGTGTTGGAAAAATTATTTTTGATTATTTATTCTTAGATTAATTATTTTGAATTTGGTTGAATAATATTTTTGAAAAATATTAATTTTGTCGTCTGTAAAATTAACAAGTTATTCTCTAAAAAATATAATTTTTCATGAAACGAAATATTTATAAACCTTCATTTTGATAAATAAATACTTAAACAATTTATGTTAAAAATGGCGAGAGAAAAAGCTACATTCAATGTTGTGTTCGTTGGGCATGTTGATGCAGGAAAATCAACAACAGTTGGAAGACTAATGTTTGATACTGGAAAAATCCCAGAACAAGAACTTACAAAATTAAGAGCTGAAGCTGTAAAAAATGGTAAAGCTGGTTTTGAGTTTGCTTACATCATGGATAGAGTTAAGGAAGAAAGAGAAAGAGGAGTTACAATTGATCTTGCTTATCAAAAAATAATTACTAATAAATTTGAAGTTACAATAATTGACGCACCTGGACACAAGGACTTTGTAAAGAATATGATTACAGGAGCATCTCAAGCAGACGCTGGATTCTTAGTAGTTGCTGCAAAATCTGGAGTTCAACCTCAAACAAAAGAACACTTATGGTTAATGAAAACAATGGGTGTTGGACAACTTGCAGTTATTATTAACAAAATGGATGAAGTTGAATACAAAGAAGAAATTTTCAATAAAGTTAAAGAAGATGTTAAAAATGAATTAAAGGGAGTTGGATATAAAGGCGATGAGATTACTTTCTTAGCAGTATCTGGACTAAAAGGAGATAATGTTGCAAAGAAATCTGAAAATACTCCTTGGTATAAAGGACCAACAGTGCTTGAGCAACTTGATTTGTTTAATCCTCCAGAGCAACCAACAAATCTTCCAATGAGAATGCCTATTCAAGATGTTTATGAAATTACAGGTATTGGAACT
>Ga0066639_10006112_pt1 | contig 10057 bp, 17 predicted proteins | sample CryGeyCG2114_010_2_FD_59504 | JGI IMG/M metagenome (GOLD analysis project Ga0066639, IMG submission 59504) | Groundwater microbial communities from aquifer - Crystal Geyser CG10_big_fil_rev_8/21/14_0.10 | ecosystem: Environmental > Aquatic > Deep subsurface > Groundwater | place: USA: Utah... | reverse complement strand
TATTAAACCGGTGGTTACGGTTGCATCTAGTTCAGGCTCATTTATTGACTAGAAAATACTCTAACCAAGAGTTTGGCTTTACAGATTACAATGCTCAAGTTTGTCTCCCCACCTAACAATATAATCAAACAAGGTGTTCCAATTATTTTGAATAGTGTCCACCATACTTCACTAAAGTTTCGTATGGCGCAGCCAACTGATATCGTTTTATTTTCCATTATTCTTTAATTATTCAAAATAAATGCTGATTCTAGAAGATTGAGCCATAGGAAAGTTTAGGCTGAAGTATGAGTGCCCTTCAAAGCTAACCTTGTTTAGCGTAGTAGGGCAATAAACTTTTAATTATCCTTTAATATTTTCACTAGTTAATATAGAGTAGACTTATGTTCTACTATGTCTATATTTTACGAAGCAAAAGAACTCCAAAAGAAACATATATAGGTTTTAGTGAAAACCTAAAAGAAAGAATAGAAGAACACAATAATGGGGAAGTAAAATCAACTAAAAGATACCTACCTTGGAAGTTAGAAAGCTATATAGCATTCAGAAATGAGTACAAAGCACTACACTTTGAAAAGTATTTAAAAGTAGGTTCAGGCAAAGCCTTTTTGAATAAAAGGTTGCTATAAAAAAATTTAAATTTAAACTGGATATAAAAGTTTTCAGTAATCTAAAAATAAAATGGATGTTTTTCCAAAACCGTTAAAAGTAAAAGTGCTTTATAAAAATAACTTACAAAAAATAACTGGTGTTGGTGAGGAAAATATAATAGTTTCGGAAGGAATGAATTTTATAACTCTTTTACACATGATTTTTACCTCATATCCTGAAATTCCAGAAAGGTATCCCCCAGGCACTCTAGAATTAGAAATAAATGGACACGCCCCTACCGAAGGGGAATTTTTAAAAGAAGGTAGTGTTTTAAGACTAGAAGATTGTTGAAAAAAACCCATAAAGTCTCATATAGAAGCATTCGTAACCCCGGGGGTTACGAAGTGTCCTTACGAAGTGTCCGGGGTTACGAAGTGTATAGACCCATAGTATTGCTTTTGACAACCTTTTTGCTATAATCAAGGCAGTTCTTGTACATTATCACTTAAATCTAACCTAGCCCAATAAGGAGGCAATAGAATGTTTAAGTTTTTTAAGTCTTTGTTATTTTGGCAAGACATACCGTTGAAGAAAGTACGTTCAGAAATAAGAGAGCTAGAAAAAGAGTTAGAATGGATAGAAAATATGCCTTTTGAGTGGAAGTCATCAGTAGATTCTCAGCGTGCTTTGGGAATAATTGCAGATATAGCCTCTTTAAAAAGGCTAGAAATCGAACTGACTGGTAAGAAGAAAGGGAGATAAGTGTGGAAGTATTAGTCAGAGTCGCACAAGTTGTGGGAATTACAACAGGCTTATACCTATGGTACAAGCATCGGGGTCCTTTTGGACCTGTTTCTTTTCCACCAGCATCTCCGCTGAAAACTTGGGAGGAATATGCTCTTTTCTATGGTATACCACTGTTCTTAAGAGTGGTAATCTTGTGGTTTATCACAGAGTTGGTGGTAAGATTTCTCTTTTGGCTTATACTGCTCTTTTAAGCTACTTCAAGGAGTAAGGGTACCACAAGAAGATCGGGAAAGTAATGTTCCTACAAACACACTTTCCCGATCTTTTTAAGTTTGAATTCTTATACAAACTCAAGTATTATTAGCAAAATGGATGATTTTCTAAAGCCTTTAAAAATATAGCATCCGCAACCCCCGAGGTCGCGTAGTGATATTTGGACGCTCTAAAACTAAGTCTCTATAGAAAACAAAATACTTTCCTTATATATTTTCCAAAAGTTTAACCAAAGGCTCATTTACATAATAGTTGGCTTTACTATTTCCACTATTAATCAAGCTAAGTAAACCAGCCTTCGTAAGCTTAACCAAAAGTTTTCTAGCTCCGGAATGACTCATATTTAGGGACTCCCTAACAAGTCTAGCAGTAAGAACTCTTCTACTAAACATTAAATCAACTATTTCATTTACATTTGGACTTTGAGTCATACTTTTTGCAGTTTGTTCCGTGTTTTTCCGTAAATCATAGATGCTTTGTACTATCTCTTCAGATCTAGTAGCTTGTTCTTTTATTCCTCGCAAGAAAAAGGTAATCCACCCTTTCCAATCACTATGGGTTGTAACTCGAAGTAGACACTCTTGGTAATTCTTCTTCTCCCTTAGTAGAAATCCACTTAAATAGAGTACAGGATAAGTTAAAACTTTTTCATTGATGAGCTGTAGAGAAATCAAAACCCTACCCAACCGACCATTACCATCAGCAAAGGGATGTATAGCTTCAAACTCATAATGAGTAACCGCAGCCCTTATTAAAGGATCATAGATATCTTTGTCACCTGGGTTATTTAAATATCTCTCTAATCGGGACATGAGGTCAGAAACATCTTTTGCCTCCGGTGGGAAATATACAATTTCGTTACCTTTCTCAATAGCATTAGGCCCCACCCTAAAGTCTCCCAAAGTCTTATGCTTACCTCTAACACCTTCTAGGAGTTGGGAATGCATTTCTTTTAAAACTCTAGATACAAGAGGATATTCTTTTATTAATCGTAGACCTGTTTTTGAAGCCTCTATATGATTTACAACCTCCCGAGCTTGTATTTGATCATATCTACTCTCAAAGGACAACTCAACTTCTTCTTGTATTACATCTCTAACTGTTGTTTGAGTACCCTCAATTTCAGAACTCGCAAAGGCCTCCTTAAAGAGCAGAGGACCACTTAATAAATCGGGGTTTGGAATAATTTTTTTAGCATTATTTAAGTTTCCAATAGCCCTATTCGCTTCTCCTAATAAACTTACTAATTTGTTATCATACAAATCCTCTAATATAGGAGGGAAAATATCTCTTTTATAGCCCGGTAAAGCATCTCTTAGTTTTTTTACTTCATTTTCCGTTAACATAAGCATAGTATACATAATACTGTTACATAAACAAGTACTTTTCCTACTACAAGTATCCTTCTACTTTAAGTGTTTGTGAATTTTAGGTAGTAGATAAGCATCTAGTAGGATAAAAATAGCTATATTTGTACCCTTTAAGGGTATGTGAGACACTTTTTGGTCAAAAAGTACCAGATATTACTTTATGTGGGACAATGAGATCAGATAATCTATAATCAGGTAAAGATTTACAAAAAAGTACTTCACATAAACAAACAATCCCAAAATTGACTTTTTGCTACACTTTTATATATACTTGTAGCCATACTTCGGGGTAAATAATCTTTTAGCCAAAAAGGAGAAAAACTATGGCACAGTGTAAACATTTTTGGTGCACTAACCAGGTAACCACACGTGGCGGCCAACAAATGGATTTTTGTGAAGAGCATCTTTGTGAGTGGGATTCTATAAATAAAGGGCTACTTCCACCAAACACTCCAAAATGTACCGTTGAAGGGTGTGAGAACTTTTCAATTGGTGAGGTAGAACCCTATGGCTGGACACACACCCCTAAGTAAAGGCTCAAAGCCCAAAAGAAGTATAAGATACGTGTTTTTCAAGTACCCTACTAACCTATAGTTGTTGACTTGAGAAAAAAGTAGTATTACAATGTCGCTACGTATCTAATATGTATATATCCTGGGAGGAGGCAAAGCCATGTTACGGAGGGTTTGGAACATCTTTATGGCCGGAGGAGGACCTAGGGGTATATGCCCTCACTGTAAAGGTGAGGTGTACGGGGGTTGTGGAAGATGTCCGCACTGCGGCAAGAGAATCACAGGTTAGCGGCCACTACGACCCGGTTATTGTAGCTTTTATAGTACACTGACCGGGTCTTTTTTTTACTTAATCCATTTCCCCACATAACAATAAAATCAATCAAACTTTTTCCTTCTTCATTAAGCTGGAATTGGGTGATATATTCAGTTTGGCACCTGTTTTTTCCTCCAAATATTTCCGGGCTTTTGAAATATTACGTATAAGTCTTATAGTATCGCTTCAACACCCATTATTTGCTATAATTCAGGTGTTTCTTGTACATTATGAAGTATATATAGTCATAAGGATAGAGAGATATGAGTAGTGTGCCCTGTGGTTATGTACTATTGGGATTACTGTTTGGAGTTTTTGTCGTGGGAATTATCCTAGCAATAGGGGCTTTGGGCCTAGCTGGGATAAACTCAGGATTTCTACCGTTTATGGTAATAGGAAGTATATTACTCATAATAGCATGTGGTCTGTTTCTGAAGATATTGACCGATAGATAGTTAATGTAGAAGAGTAGCCAGGGCATACTCTAGCTTAAGAGGGTAACTCATCACCGCAGCATCCCTAAAAAAGCTGGCTAATCATAATCACAGCGCTTGATAGTGGACGGGAGAAGGATCGTAATTGATCGCCTCGAAATTTTACGCGCTATATCCACTACCCTGTTTTTACTTACTGGAGTTAAGCGGAACTTCTATTTGTGAGGGTTGAACAGACTTTCTTTTTAATACAATAAATAAAGCTATTCTTAAAATAATAGTGAATACCGAAAATAAAAATGCAATCAAACTAAGCGGAGGAAAAATAGGACTAAATTTTGTAAACCAGTATATCCATTCTGAATAAGAAAGAATTGTTGCATGAATAATAATAAAAAAAATGGCTACATAACCAACTCTTAAAAGCCTGCGCCACAAAACCCCGCCTAATAAATTAGGTATCCCCCAATTTGAAATCACTACCATCATAGTCATAATAAGAATAGCTAGTAAGGCCGGCAAAAGGGAGTAGACATATTTAAACGTATAAGTAATCCAAACATACGACCCAAAAAAAATATTTGAGGCAATACTTGCATGAACAAGAGAAATAACAAATCCTATTACCCCAACCATTTTTCGATATGACATTTTTGTTTTACCAATACCCCAAAAATACGATGTTCCGCTCACTATAAAAGAAAGATCAATCATAATAATAGCAGTAAATGCAAGTGATCTATTCATTAAAATTACATTAACGCTTTCATTTTGAACAAACAGATAAGCTAGAGAACCCATAAATATTAAAAGAGCCAACAAGGCGGATTCTATCCAGAGTTTGTATTTTAAAAAGTTCATATAGTTAGTATATAATGATATATACTCTATGAAAATCAGTATATGTATGCTAATATCGAAACAAATTATCGTGTCTTATAGTATTTAACTATTCAGAAATAGGTGTATAATGTAGGTACCTTATTAAACCAAGGCCAAAAGGAGGATGTCATGTTAAAAAGTTTAGTGCTATTGGCACAAAAGGCTTGGGAAAGGGTCTGTTACAAAGACGGAGGTACGTGCATTAGAGACAGGTGCAAGGGATGCCCACGGGCAAATAAGTAGCGTGGGCATTGGGGGTTCCGTAACATACTGGTATATAATACCAAAATGTTGCGGAACCCTTCTTTTTATAGGTGTCAAATAATACTTACGTGTCTTTCCATTATATAAAACCAGAACCAGGCTCTGAGAACTACAATTAATTAATTCCTAAAATTACTTTAATAAACCAACATCTTATAGTAGTTGAATTATAGATACTCTTATAGTAAAATTCTGGTGCTTAACTCGGGATAACCTTTTATTAATCAAAAAGGAGAAATGAAATGTACGACGAAGCGATATTTGCAATGAAGGCAAAGGCCCATGAGCTTGGAATCGAAGGTGCCGGAGGCATTGTACTTGTTAAGGAAGGGGCCTTTACTGAGGGTGTAGTAATGCCCGCACTATTCGCGGTGGGGGAATTCACCAGAGGGCCCAAGAATGGGGATGACGGGGCAAACTACCTGGCGGTGGCTCTGTCAAAATTTGCCGAAATGATGGATACGAACATGCACTCTGGACTAGCACCTAACCGACCTGTAAAAAAGGGCGAATTCGGCTATCGAGGCGGGCTCGTTCATTTCTTTAGAAATGGGTGGTTAATAAAAGCCTTTTTCTCAGGCGGGTCCGCAGAGCAAGACTGTGAGGTAGCTATAGAAGGTATAAAAGCCCTAATATAGGTTTAAACATCGCGTGGTTATTCGGATAACAAACCCGGTAAGATACAAGTTATATACTTGTATAATCAGTCAACGAACTGATGGGTCTTACCAATTATTTTAATTTTCCTCATTATTAATTATTTTAAATATATCTATAATCCTATAGTATTGCATTTATACCCCATTTTGCTATAATCTAAGCATTTCTTGTGCATTGTGACGTAAATAAACAACAGGAGATAGCCTTGAACACACAAAATTTGAATGTACACGTGGTATGTAACTTTTTTTGGGGCGATCGGATAGAGTTTATTCGAATACCAGATAATAGCTATTCCATAGGTTCAAAAGCCCTTGCTCCTAACGGGGAGAGCTATTTTGTATTCGAAATAAAAGATGGACTGGCATATTTAGCACTTAATGCTGTAACAGAGGAAGATTGCTTCCGCTATGCGGAGTCATATAGTCGGGGGGGTATGGTTGACATGGTCAAATGCCCTCATTGTAAAATGGAGGTTCCTCAGGGAGGAGTGTGTGACCAGTGTGAAAAGAACCTACCCTATTTACTTACGTATGATAAAGATTTACTCGACTAGAAAAGGAGCTCTAAGATGAAGAACACGGCTGCAAGAATTATAAGGTATCTCCAAAAAGAGGGGATGCCCAAAAGTTTTGATGAAATTCGTAACTATCTAGAAGAATCAGATTCTATAACTGGAATTTGTCTGAGGCACCTACAAGCAAAGGGTTTTGTTACAGACCAAAAACCCGGAGGATGGTCCCTCACAGAAAAGGGCAAAAAGCTAGAACTGTGAGCATGCTATCGTGATAGGAAACAAGGTAAATCCTTGTTTAAGCTTGGTAACCAACCCAGGTACGTTCCTATCCGTAGTATTTTTGGTTTATAGCTAAAAGATATATAATTTTTAAGCTGTAAATCAGCATTAGCACATTTTATCAGTTATATAAGGCACCCCAAGGAGAGTACAATGCCTCTAATAAACTTAATTCCAAGAAATACTGGGATGGAAGATTTTCTAACCTACAACATAGTTGAAATTCGACGCACTCTTAAGGAGGTGGTTTCAGAAACATGGCATCGACCACAACACGATATTGTGGTTAATGCGTTCAGATGTCCATACCTGGGGAATATTGACGAGACAACGGCGGATTGTATAATCTCCGTTGTAACAAATCCAAACCCAGACCTGGAAGCATCAGCAGATACTTTGCGTGAAGAGATAGCCAACCTCCCTATTTTCAGGGAACTAGATATGGTAGAGGTGAGTATTCAATTCACAGTCCACTCCTGGTGCTTAATGGAAAAAGGGGAAATTGTGGATCAAGTAGACTACAACAAAGGGGAATAGCATGAACAAGAACACCAAGCCCATTCTGATTACAATCAAAAACCAGGAAGGATATTCCCTGGGTACCGCAAAAACAGTAGCGGAATTGGGGGAAGCTATTCAAAAGCACCAAAATGAAGAGATTAACTTTTGGATAGGCAATAAAAGGCTTAGGAACAGGGAAACAGCTAAGTACCTGCTGTGGCAGCAGGAACTAGGTAACCTGTAATGCTCCAAAAGAATCGGGAACGTAGTAGTTCTCATACACGTTCCCGATTCTTTGAAATTATTACATAGATGTTCACATATCCGCATGTGAACATATAAACAAATATTGACTCGCTATCAATTAAATATAATACTAACAATAACAGATATGTCAGAAACATATAAACCAACTATTGTTTATTTTGATGATGCGCTAACACAATATCACAACCCTACAGAAACAGGCTATTCTGAAAGTTTTGAAGAAAGAACGCTGAACTACTTACAAAAAGAGTTAGGGGAAAGACATGCTATTATGGGAATAGATAATGCTATAGAGGCACTTCAATGGTTATATACAACAGATCCAACAACAGTAGACTTAATAATTTGTGATCATAATTTATGGTGGACAATTCCAGGAGATTCCCAATCATACCGATACGGAAACGAATGGATGCAGTGGGTATTTTGGAGGCAAAAAGGCTATATAAATACACCGGTAATTATTTATACAGATGATCCACTTAACGCAAAAGTTCAATGGACATATGGTTCTAGAATATCTTTAGATAAAGGAGATATTAGATTATTTAACACTATTGTTGCAAAAGTACCCGGCTCTGAAATTACTTTACTAGAGGAAATAAAAAAACAAATACAGATACCATGAATCACATAGCTTTTTTAACCAAAAAATATAATTTTATTCAAAAAATTTTAGCCAAAGAAAAAACTATAGAAAGCAGGTGGTACAAAACAAAAAGAGCCCCCTGGGATAAAATAAAAAAAGGAGATGTGGTTTATTTTAAAGAAACAGGAATGCCTGTTAGTGCAATAGCAACAGTTAGTAAAATTATACAATTTAGTGATTTAAATAATGGAAAAATAAAAGAAATCTACATAAAATATGGGGGTAGAATAACTGCAGACTACACAAACTCAATAAACAAAATAAAAATGATGGGAGAATTTACAAAAAACAAAAAATATTGTATTTTAGTATTTTTAAAAAATCCAAAAAAAATAGAACCCTTTAATATAAATAAAATGGGTTTTGGAAATTCTTGTGCATGGATATGCACTGAAGATATAAAGACAACTAAAAACTAATATGAATAAATCTATAATACAGAAAGCCCCAGAAGAAGGGATTGATATAAAAAATAACGAAACAGAAACAACGATAATACATGCAACAGAAAAAAACCTTGACGAAGTATGGTTAATTATTAGTGAGTGTGCTTATTGGCTACAAAGTAAGGGAATGAACCACTGGACGGAATGTTACACAAGAGAGGTATTTTTAGAAAAACTTAGATCCGAAAATTTTGAGGTTTATTTGCTTAGCAAGAAAGATCCAGTAGTAGCAACAATTACTATAGGTAAAAAATGTCCGCAATATTACATAGAAAATGAAGAGGGGGTTAATTACATACCAAATTTTAAAGATCCTGAATCACAAGAAGTTTTATACATAACAGCTCTAGGGGTTCGGCCTAAATACCAGGGAAGGGGTTATGCAAAATCTTTAATGACCTTCGCAGAACAACAAGCTAGAACAACGGGGGTAAAGTATATAAGATTTGATGCAAGAGGAGATTATACAAAATTGGTTGAATTTTATACAAAGCTAGGATATAGAATAAAAGGAGATATGCCAGATCCAGACAGCCCCTATTTACTGTTTGAAAAAGAGATTACGTATCAATGATTCCTAAAATAAGTACAGTTAGATTCAAGAGCTTACTTTGCAAACATGTCTTACAATTATAAAGTGTAAGCAATATGAAAAGTGTAAAACTTAGCTCTAAAGGACAACATGTAATTCCTCAAAATGCAGATATAATATTAAGTTTTGTAAATTTAATAGATTTACACTTTCCTTCAGAAGAAATTTTTACAAAGGCAATAGACATATATAAACAAACATCTTTAGATATAACCGATACATTTTTGTATTTAAAAGCTAAAGAAGAAAATCAAAAACTCAGTAAGTTGAAATTATAACTTTAATAATTGGAACGACTGCTCTGTCTAGATAGATAAATTCAGAGAATCTTGGGATTTAGAAAAAAAGGTCAACTGTAATAACCAAATTGTTGACTATATCTTGTAAAAAAATAAAAATGTATGCATGTTACTAGCAAAGACGCTAGTAGCTAAAAACATAGGGGAGACTTATACGAAACGGGTCCAAGTCTCCCATTGGCTAGGGTTGGTAAAACAGTATATGGGGGCGATCCATAACACAACTGTTTTCAACCAACCCTAGCCAATCATTTTTCAATACAGCTCACTTTTTATACACGTAGAATTGAGAGGCAAATCTGAACGAAAAGCACACACTATAGGTTGACATATTAAAAGGTAAGTGTATATAATAGATACGTTTATGCTTTCCAAAACTACACGATAAGGGAGAGTACTATGCGAAGTATCGACTGGTTGAGTGCCCTTAGAAACTGGATCCAGTGCAGGTGTGGGGG
>Ga0066639_10006110_pt1 | contig 10058 bp, 10 predicted proteins | sample CryGeyCG2114_010_2_FD_59504 | JGI IMG/M metagenome (GOLD analysis project Ga0066639, IMG submission 59504) | Groundwater microbial communities from aquifer - Crystal Geyser CG10_big_fil_rev_8/21/14_0.10 | ecosystem: Environmental > Aquatic > Deep subsurface > Groundwater | place: USA: Utah... | reverse complement strand
ACGTCACCTGCAATTTCACCAAGAGTTTTGCCTGTAAAGATCCCGCCGTGAAGCTGACCGACACGGATTTTTCTAAGAACATCTGGTTCATCTCCTTGAGAGCCACCAAAATAGAATCTAAGTTTTACTTTTCCATCCGTTGCTTTTTTAATTTCTTTGGCCATCTCATCCATTTTCTTGGCCCACGTTGTTCCCTCAGGAGCCAACACACCAACTTTAACGGTCTGAGCGCTAAGCGCGAAACTTAAAAACAAACCTGCGATTAATGCAAACTTCATATAAAAAATCTCCTAAAAAAATTCTTTTTCGTATTTTTTAATAATCGACCAACGCTTAAGAGCAACAGCTTGAAAGGCGCGAATGGATTTATCCTTAAACGCAGCGTTTGGCGCGGCGCCTGGACTCCAAATCAAATCTTCTTGATTCAAGACTTCTGCTTGATTTAAAACTTTTTTTACACTCGCCCACTCATCTTCATCACCCATCGGAATCACGTAATACTGAAGATAGGTTACATGAACGAGCCAGTTGTTTGGATTTAGCTCAATGGCTTTTTTAAATATTTCACGACCTTTTTCAGGATCTCCGCCTAGCATACGAGGACGACCTGCTTCGTAAGCAGCATAGAATAATTGACAGGCACCGTGATTGATATTTGGATCTTCTTTGCAAACCCAATCAAACATTCCTTTAACAATTCCGAGTTGGGCCACTAAAGTCATGTCATCTTTTTTAAGATTGATTAATCCACCCATCGCTTGTGCAAAAAAAGCGACGGCCTCATGAGTTCTTTTGTCACTTGATAGTTTCTTTGAGAGTAAACCTTCAACGCCACCTTCTTCTCGAGGAGATTTTACAAGTTGATCCCAAGTAATTCCCTGTTCGACAAAGTACTCTAGTCCGTACTCAATAGCGCGCGAATAGAAATGCTGTGCCTTTGAAAGTGAAATTGATTTTGATTTATCACTGTACTGATCTGCGAGTGCTTCTGTCTCATGAATAGCAAACGCATAAGCCGTGTAACCTTTTACGAGCGCAACTAAAAGATCATCATCTTCAGGAGATAAAGAATAAAGTCCTTCGACCACTTTAAGATTTGGCCCTACACTTTCTTTTAAATGATCCCAATCTGGCTCAGTTTCCATCTCATAAGCAGCATCAAAAAGGAGTCCGGCAGTAGTACCGACAGCCATTTTTTGAATACCACCGCAGCTTGTAAGCGATAAAATGAGTGTCAGTGCCAACACAAATGGGGCAAATGTCATGAACAAACTCCATTAAAAAATCGAGGGTTTATCGTTGATTACGATTTAGAATGCCCTCAATTTCAACTAGTTACAATTGTGCACCATGTAGGGAAAACCATCCACTTTTACCTAGTATGGAAATATTTTCGGGTCGTGTTATTATTGCAATTAACCGGGTATTGTCCCGCTAAGGCCGACTAATCTTCTAGCCGAAGAGAGTTGGTACTTTTTAGTCCCCTAAAAGGAGACGCTATTGGCCGCTTTGTCATACGAGTAAGGCGCCTTCCCAAAATGAGTCTATTTCTATAGGCTCTACTCCCGGAAGGTTAAGCTTGAAAGAATTCAAAGTTTAACTTTGGGAGTCATCATGAAGACTTTAGAAAAAAAGTCCATTCAATTGGACACAGTAACTTTTGAGGGTATACCAACCCTTCAAGTTAAACCTATGTCACTGAAGAAGCTTAGCCTTCGTCCACGCAAGTCATTTACACGTGTTAAAAGCCTTCGTCCTTTAAAGGCCGCTGGTAATAAAAGTGTAGATTTGACTGAAATGGCGAACGACTAATCTAAGTAGCGAGCGAAATTAGTTTGCAAGCGCTTAATGGCTTCGTCTCTGACTTTTCCTAATTCATCAAGTTGCTTTTCTTGCAACCATAAGACGTATTTTCTTCTAGCTTCATAAATCGCGTTTATATAATTCACTTGAAGATTTTTCATCTCTCTAAAACAAACTTTTCTCTCGTCTTTAGAGAGTTTACGGCCTTCGTCAGCCGTCTTACCTAACTCGCCTACATCGCCTAAAACCATGGTTGAGTATTCACCGTTACAAACTTTCTTTTTATTATCAAAGTAGCGATCAAGAAGAGCTCTTAAACTTTCAACGTTTTGTGAAAATTGATCTGGCTTAAGATCTTGAAGTTCTTTGATCTTGCTTTGAATAGCAGAACTTTCAGCATTTCCATCATCAGGAACCTGCGTTTGAGCAAATACCAATGAAGTGAAAAATGTTAAAAATACTAAGGATTTAATCATTTAGAAAATTCTCGATAGTTAATCTTTTCTCTTTATCATCATGACTTTCATGAAACGAGATGGCAAAGCGTTTTAATTTTGATTTTGGTCCGGATTCAAGGGTTATCTTGGATTTTGCTATTTTAAAATAGTGACTTAAGGCTTCTATAACCGCTTTATTGGCCTCACCATCAACTGGTTTTGCGCGAATTTTAACAACAATTATACCTTGCTCATCTTTCTCAATAGATTCACTTCGACTGGCAGGCTTAACCTTGACCTGAAAAGTTAATTTATTTGATAAATCTTTCACGCCAATTCTTTGACTCATCACCTATAAATTTCTTTAAGTGAGTTACTACATCGGACAAAGGAAAACCTACCACGGCCGAGTAAGATCCTTTAATGCTTGAAATGAAAGTTAAGCTCGGCCCTTGAATACCGTAGGCTCCAGCTTTATCTAGAGAGTCACCTGTCTTAAGATAGCTTTCCAAAATTTCAGGTGCAATGATATCAAAAGTCACTTCGGTCGCAACAATGAAACTATACGGTTCCATATCTGGACAAGTGTAGGCAACTGCCGTTCTAACGATATGAGTTTTTCCAGAAAGAGTTTGAAGAATTCTTCGGGCATCATCAACATCATTTGGTTTATTAAAAATTTCATCTCCAAGACAAACAATAGTGTCAGAGGAAATGACTAAAGGTGTTGCAACAATATCATTTTTCAAACATTGAGTTAGAACTGCCTGACCTTTTTGAATAGCTAAATCTCTAACAACATCATCAGGTAAGCTATGAGTTGAAACTTCATCTAAGTCTGCAGTTACGATAGTAAACGGTATATCAAGATGAGCGAGAAGTTCTTTTCTTCTTGGACTTTGACTTCCAAGAATGAGCTTAAAAGTTTTTTCTGGCATTCATAATCTTCCATAAAGGTTTTGTTGTACTGTTTAGTATCTCGCCCTCATTAGATTCTGTTTTAGTTGATACTGGAGCAAGGGCGTAAGCATCAATGGCTTTTAAGTAGAAAGCATCACTCCACTTCTCAGAAGGAATTTTTTCTCCCTTTGCTGTCATAATGCGATTAAATTTATCTGTTTCGATCAGTTGAGTTGTCTCTGAACGTCTTGAATATTCAAGCATGAATTTTGCTCTACTTTCAATCTCTCCAGACTCTAAGTCTCCTGACCATAACCTGTAACCATTTTCAGCCGCCAATTGAAGTCTCGTTTTCTCTTGGTAAATAAACTGACTACGCTGAGCTAACATTAATTCTCTTGCGACATAGATTGTCGGTATACGAAGAGTTATATATTCGGCCATAGCAAATTGAAGTTCATCTTCCGCTTTTGAAAATTCACGACCTCGTTGATCAAAACGATACCAAGTTCCCGTATCCATATTCTCAGAGCTAGTATTATCAAAACCACGCATATAAGCTGTCGCCGACGTTTCTCTATCGTCTTTAAGTCCAATTTCCTTCATCGTTCTGTTTTTGACAAAACTTTCATTTCCACTTAGTGAAATAGCTTCTAAAATAGGATTTTTCGAAACAACAGTTCCATTTTGCATCACTAAGAACAAAACTGTTTCTTTACCTTTATGCCATTGATTATTTTCTTCAATTAATTTATTGAGTCTTTCATATTGCATTTGAATAATAGGTGTACGCTCAACATCAACATAGAATTTTGCATCATTCACTTTTGGAACTTCTGAAAACAAATTCGCTTCAAAATAATTTAACGGCAAAAAAAGTGGATCCGTTTCTTTTAAATTATTTGGCTCAAACGTTTGAGTTTGTCTTGATATCCAAAGCGCATGACCATAATTCAACCTGGCATGATGAAAAACAACTTTGGCAGAGATATTAATTTCTTTAAACGAAATCGATGTATTGGGTGAAACCCTAAGCATGGTTCCATCCATAAGAAATATCCAAGCGTACGAATCTTTAGCTGTAACGATTTCATCGCCTTCATTAATTCCTGATCTAAATCTTAAAAGTGAAGAACCACTTCCGCGGAAAACTTGGCAATCACCAACACACTCAAGACCAAGTCCAACTTGCTCAACAAGACCACGTTCTCTGAGGTTTCTTCGCCATCTTGGTTCACGATCTTTAAGCGCACTATCATCTTTCCATTCATCAAAATCGAGCCATTGCACAGTGTCCAATTTCTCCCAATCGATCAACGAATAGGACTGACCTGAGTAAAAATCCTGACGAGACAGAATCTTCTCTTTGGTTTCAATTTCTTCATCTTGTGCCATAAGCCCAAATGAAATTAGGTAAATAATTGATATCGCAATGAATTTCATGTCTTTTTATCGGATAAATCAGCCTTTTGTTTTGAGGCTTTGAGGTAAATGACCTAGCGGGGAAAGAATTTCCTTAAAATGCATCAGAAACAGGCCAAAATGCGGCTAACCTGTTAGAATCCCTTGGTCCAACATTGGCTTGAGTATGGCCCTCTGGGAGTAGTGAAGTGAGCGAGAATACAGAATCAGGTTTTTCATTTGTTGAAACTGAACATGAAGTTTTAAAGCTGTGGCGTGAAAAGGACATTTTCAAAAAGTCACTCGAGCAAACTAAAACCAAACAGCCCTATATTTTTTATGATGGCCCTCCATTTGCCACAGGCCTTCCTCACCACGGTCACCTTTTAGCTTCAACTCTTAAAGATATTATTCCTCGTTATTTTACGATGAAAGGTCGTTATGTTTCACGTCGCTTTGGTTGGGACTGTCATGGTCTTCCAGTTGAACATGAGATTGATAAGAAACTTGGCATGTCGGCGCAAGACGCGGTTAAAAAATTAGGCGTAAAAGGTTACAACGACGAATGTCGCTCCATCGTTGATCGTTATGTTAACGAATGGGAAAAAACTGTAACTCGTATCGGCCGTTGGGTTGATTTTAAAAATGATTACAAAACGATGGACGTCACGTTCATGGAATCTGTTTGGTGGGTTTTCAAACAGCTTTGGGAAAAGAATTTAGTTTATCAAGGGACTCGTGTTGTTCCTTTTTCGACCGCTCTTGGAACAGTTCTATCGAACTTTGAGGCCGGACAAAATTATCAAGACGTTCAAGATCCTGCTGTCACTGTTAAATTCAAACTTAAAGATGAAGATAAATATGTCCTAGCTTGGACAACAACTCCTTGGACACTTCCATCGAACTTAGCTCTTTGTGCTGGTGCTGATATTGATTACGTTCTGGTTGAAGAAGCTGGTGAAAAGCTCATTCTCGCTAAAGATCGTCTTGAGTCATATAGCAAAAAACGCGAGATGAAAGTTTTAGAGGAATTCAAAGGCAGCACGCTTAAAGGCAAACGCTACGAGCCCTTGTTCCCATTCTTTGCCAATGAAGCCGACAATGGCTGTTTCGTAATTTTAAATGATAACTACGTCAGTACTGATGCAGGTACTGGTATTGTACACACAGCACCTGGTTTTGGTGAAGACGATAATCGCATTATGAAAGAAGCTGGAATCACGTCAATTGTTTGTCCAGTTGATGATGCTGGTAAATTCACAAAAGAAGTTCCACCTTATCAGGGTATTCAAGTTAAAGAAGCTGATAAGCAGATCATGAAAGATCTTAAAGAAGCTGGTAAAATGTTTGAGCAAGGTGTGCTCGTTCACAGCTATCCTTTTTGTTATCGTTCAGACACTCCACTTATCTATAAAGCCATTCCATCTTGGTATGTGAGTGTTGAAAAAATTAAAGATCGCTTGCTCGCTTCCAATAAACAGATCAACTGGGTTCCAGATCATCTTCAAAACGGACGTTTTGGTAAATGGTTAGAAGGTGCTCGCGACTGGTCTATTTCTAGAAACCGCGTTTGGGGAACCCCACTTCCAATTTGGCATAATGAAGAGTCAGGAAACTTTAAATGTGTTGGCTCGATTGAAGAGCTAGATAAACTCTCCGGTGTTAAAGTCAGTGATCTTCACCGAGAGCACGTTGATAATATCGAATTTAAAGTCGACGGCGAAGCTGGAACTTATAAACGCATTACAGAAGTTCTGGATTGTTGGTTTGAAAGTGGTTCGATGCCATACGCTCAACTTCACTACCCTTTTGAAAACAAAGAACTCTTTGATCAAGGCTTTCCAGCTGAGTTTATTGCTGAAGGACTCGATCAAACTCGTGGTTGGTTCTACACACTAACTATTTTATCGACAGCGCTTTTTGATAAGCCTGCGTTTAAAAACGTCATCGTTAACGGTATCGTGATGGCCGAAGACGGCAAAAAAATGAGTAAGCGTCTTAAGAACTACACAGCTCCAGATGAGCTGATGGAAACTTATGGTGCCGATGCTCTACGCCTTTATCTTATCAACTCAGGACTTGTTAAAGCTGAAGAACAGCGTTTTTCTGATGCTGGTGTGAAAGAGATGGTACGTAAGGCACTACTGCCTTGGATGAACTCATTTAAGTTTCTTCATACATATGCCGGTGTTGATAACTGGAATGCTAAAGATCATTTTATTTTAAGTGATAACATTACTGACCAATGGCTTTTATCAAATCTTCAAACGCTTAAGAAGAATATCGCTAAAGAGATGGAAGCTTATCATCTCTACAATGTTGTGCCGGCGCTATTTAACTTCATCGAAGATTTAACTAATTGGTATATTCGCCTTAATAGAAATCGTTTCTGGGGTGAAGGTTTAACTGACGATAAGAAAAAAGCGTTCTCAACTTTATATACTGCTGTTCGTGAACTCTCGATTGCCATGGCACCCTTTGCACCATTTCTTTCAGAGCATGTTTATCAGCAGCTTTCAGCTTTTGCAGGTCACTCTCAACCAGAATCAGTTCATCTTTGTGACTACCCTGTCGCCAATGAAGAACTCATTAAGCCTTCACTTGAAGATGCCGTTGGTAGAATGCAGCAGCTTATTCTTCTTGGCCGTCAAAAGCGCGTTCAAGAAAATATCAAAGTGAAGACACCTCTTCGCCGCTTAAGTGTGATTCATAAAGACAAAGCTTTGCTGGAAGAGATCAGCAAGCTTGAAGAATACATCAAAGGCGAACTGAACGTTAAAGAGATCGTCTACGAAACGGACGAAGCTAAGTTCATTAATCTTTATGCGAAACCAAATCTTCCTGTCCTTGGTAAACGTCTTGGTAAAGAGATGGGTCGTTATATGAAAGCGATTCAAGGCCTAGGAGCTTCTGACCTGGAAAAGTTAGAGCAAAATGGTGAGCTTGAAATCCAAGGACAAAAATTTGTCAATGATGACTTCTTAATTTTTAGAGAAGCAAAACCTGGAACATCAGCTCTATCAAATCGTCTGATCTCCATTGATCTTGATTGTAAGCTTGATGATTCGCTCATTCGTGAGGGCTTAGCTCGTGAAGTTGTGAATCGTATTCAAAAAACAAGAAAGGATATCGGGCTAAAAGTTGATGATCGTGTAAGCGTTCAATATGAGTGCGATGGCGAGCTTGAAAAGGCCATCAGCGAGCATAAAGACTATATTTGTGGTGAAACGCTAGCTAGCGAGCTTATAGCTGGCAAGGCCGCTGAAAGCCACCAAATCGAACAGTGGCAACTAGGGTTGTCAGTTTCAAAGATAAACTAAACAAAAAGGGGCTTAGGCCCCTTTCTGTTTTTTCAGTACTTTATCAATTTAATCTATCCCTTCTCCTCAACAATTTTGACCATCTTGCCGACAGGGTTATTGTTAAAGAACTCTTCACTATTCTTTGGGGGCTAACGTGGCGAAAAAACAACGCTGTGAAATTGAACTGCATCATAACGGAAAACCCCAAGCCATTAGTTTTAGTGCGGCCATTTCAGATCCACATTTATGTGATCTTCTAATGAGTGAGTTCGCTCCCCTAGGTCTTGCAAGTCATGAAAAACGTGAGCTATCTCGACGTGACCGCGAACAATTATGTCGCTTTAGAAACCTTGAAAGTCATGATGTGAAAAAACATGCCACAAAATTTTTAAAAGCTGTTTCAAAGATTCGTGCTGGATCAGAAGTTGTTATTTCTGCTAGTGACGTTGGCGCCTATGTTTGTTTAGCCGCTATCTATTCTGGCAATCTTCCAGACCATATTACTCTTTCATTTAAGCTTAAAGATATTCCAGTCAAACTCTTTCCAAAAGAGCTTGTTCATACTGATATGCCTCATAACGTAGATATTAATGTCTACTCTGAAGAAGACTCTTGGATTAATCGTTTTCAGACGATCTGTGAGCTTCCAGCGCATATGGAAGCTAAGTCTCGTCGTCGCGTCCGCGCTGCTGCCTAAAACGTTCCTCGTCTTGCCTGCCTAAGCTACTAGTGGCAGCATAAAGGGATGAAATTCGCTTTCATTTTGTTTTTTATTCCAGCCTTAGTTTTGGCCCAGCCAAAACACCCGCTCATGCCTAAAGATAAGGTCTCTTATCATTTCAATACTCTTGATAGCCGTATTCCAAGTGATAGCTTTCGCCGCTATGTTGTTCCACAGCTAAGGAGTATGGCCAACGAGTATTACCTTCTCATTAAAAAAGTCGAACCACTTTCAAGTGATATGATCGAAGTCAAAAAAACCTACGAGAAACTCTCCATCAGATGGGATAATTGGAAATCAAAATGTCTTGTCGGCGGCGAAGGCTGCTCTAAAGATCTAAGAACTATTTATCAAGAATTCGTGGGAGTTGAAGAAAACGTAGGATCTCTTCGTGGTTCATTATCAAACCTTGATATGACTCGCCCAGCGACTGTAGATACAGTACTAGCCATGTATGCCGATATCAGCGAGCTTTCTGTTCTTGATACCAAGCTAACTCACGCTCTAGAAGAAATGCTTATTACAATTGATACGCCTTACTGGGCTCCAGGTGCACTTGGGCACGACATTGACCAAGCCCTTCATCGAGCGACTCTTATTACTGGAATTACCTTTACAAGACTTCTTCCAGATGAAATCGCTAGCGACTTTGAATTCGTATGGCAGTCTTTTATCGGTCCGATTGAAAAACGCGTGCTTCGAACCAATGATGATGCTTTTTTAATGAAGCGCCTTGAAGCTTACAATAATAATTGGAACTCATTTCATATGAAGATTGCAAAATCCAATAAAGACGTTGATCGCGGCGTGATTCAAATTGTCGAGACGATGCATAATCGTTGGAATAATGTCTTAAAAGTTATTATGAAAAGATGGTAACTATTCTTTTGAGTCTGATAAAATTTTAAAATTACGAAGTTTTCTTGGCTTATCTAATCCCTTAATTTCTATATTTGATTCTATTTTATCTTTTTCGACTTGATATTTAACAATTGGCTGCCATTCAAAGTTCTTTAATTTAAATTTCGAAAACTCACGACACTCTTTTGCGAAAGGAATCACGACTCCATCTCTTTTTTTAATGGGTTGGGCAGCCGTAATAACTCTAACCCTGAATTCACATACAGAAGGTTTTGCACCATCAAGTATCGATAAAGACATTTTATGACCCAAGTTATCCTCTACAACCTTTATCTTAGCGAAAAAATTTTTCTCTTTATATTCGAACTCAAAATCGCCGGTAAGACCTATAGCTTTTGCATGGACCGAAGTAACCCAAAAAAAAGACAGATAATATATTATGATTTTAAATAAGACTGATTACTCCTTGCAGACCAAAGCGCTATTGGATCCGCAGTGAACTTCCCCTTTAGTGATATGATATTCAATATCCTGAACTTGAGTTGTTTTTACACCAAATGAATCAAGCTGATCCTTTAAATAATTATCAAAGGGTCCATAAAATGTAGACGGAGTCAAAAATGATGAACCTGA
>Ga0066639_10006107_pt1 | contig 10061 bp, 10 predicted proteins | sample CryGeyCG2114_010_2_FD_59504 | JGI IMG/M metagenome (GOLD analysis project Ga0066639, IMG submission 59504) | Groundwater microbial communities from aquifer - Crystal Geyser CG10_big_fil_rev_8/21/14_0.10 | ecosystem: Environmental > Aquatic > Deep subsurface > Groundwater | place: USA: Utah... | reverse complement strand
ATATATATACTATGCTTGATAATTTTAATGATGTAATGGCATGATTTTATATATATGAATATAGGTATTGTTACAACATGGTTTGAGAGAGGAGCGGCGTATGTCTCAAAACAGTACATGGGCGTGTTGAAAAATGAACACAATGTTTTTATCTATGCGCGTGGTGGAGAAAAATATGCAATGGGCAATAAGGATTGGGATGGATCGGAGGTTACCTGGGAAAAAAAAATTCCGATTGGTATGCCCATGTCAATCGATTTGAATAATTTCAAACAATGGATAGTAAAAAATAATATCGAGGTAGTGTTTTTTAATGAGCAACAATGGTGGGATCCTATTGTTTTATGTAATAAAATGGGCATAAAAACGGGGGCTTATGTGGATTATTATACCAAAGAAACAGTTCCCTTTTTTGGATTATATGATTTTCTTATATGTAATACAAAAAGACACTATGATGTTTTTTCATGGCATCCACAAGTACAGTACATACCTTGGGGAACTGATATTGATTTATATACCCCAAAAACTCTTAGTACAGTAAAAGATAATATAATTACTTTTTTTCACTCTTGTGGGATGAGCCCTGATCGTAAGGGCACTGATTTGTTGATACGTGCATTTACAAAGTTGACAGGATTGGCAGAGTTAACTATACATACTCAGATAGATCTCAAAATATTTTTCCCGGATTTGTGCGATATCATCTCAAAATTGGAAGACCAGGGAAGATTGCATATTTTTCACAAAACAATCTCTGCTCCGGGTCTGTATCATTTGGGGGATGTGTATGTATATCCATCTCGTCTAGATGGTATCGGATTGACTGTGGCAGAGGCGCTCGCGTGTGGCTTGCCAGCTATTGTACCAGACAATCCTCCTATGAGTGAGTTCATTGATCAGACAAATGGTAAAAAAGTTGATGTAGACAAGTTTATTGATCGTGAAGATGGATACTATTGGCCTATATGTGAAATTGATCAACAAAAACTAGCTCATGCAATGCAGTATTATGTAGATGCACAAAATAATATTGAAGAGTATAAAAAAGATGCGAGATTGTATGCGGAAGTGAATTTGGATTGGAAAAAAAATACTGTCCATTTGCCAAGATTGTTTTTTGATTTCAAGGTTCTCCCGTTTGAAGAAAGACAAATAATCAATAATGTAATCTTGTATGAAAACCGTAGATCAAATGTGATGGCAAAGCTATATAGAAATTTTCCTTTTGTGTTTAAACCTTTTTCTTGGCTTTGGCCAGTTATAAAATTTTTTTACATTCAAAAATAATATATGCAAAAAGTACTATTCATATTTGGCACAAGACCTGAAGCGATTAAACTCGCACCGCTTATTAAGAAGATGAAAAAAAATAAGCGTAAATTTGATGTACATGTTTGTGTAACTGGACAGCATCGTGAAATGCTTGATCAAGTGTTACACTTTTTTGATATTGTTCCTGATTTTGATTTACACATAATGAAAAAAAATCAATCATTAACAAAATTAACTGCCCGAATTGTTTCTGATTTAGAAAGTATATTCACTACTGTAAATCCTGATAGGGTAATAGTGCAAGGAGACACTACTTCTGCATATGCTGGTGCACTTGTCGCCTATTATCATAAAATTAAAATTGCGTATGTAGAAGATGGCTTGCGCAGTGGCGACAGGTATGCCCCTTTTCCTGAGGAAGTAAATAGAAAAATGATAAGTCAATTGGCGGATTTTCATTTTACACCTACTACACTTGCCGCATCAAATCTATATAATGAAGGTATAAAGGAAAATGTATCAATTGTGGGAAATACAGTAATAGATGCTCTATTTATGGGGTTGGAGACGGTTAAAAAAAATGAAGAAAAATATGTACAATTTTTTGATTTTATTGATTTTTCAAAAAAAATCATACTGGTTACCGGACACCGACGTGAAAATTTTGGTAAACCTTTGGAAAATGTATGCGTTGCCTTAAAAGAGATTGCACGGCGCGATGATGTGCAAGTAGTATATCCCGTTCATATGAATCCTCATATATCTAAGCCGGTGTACAATCTTTTGGGGAAAAGTTCAGATATTCATTTGATAGAGCCTTTAGACTATCCATTTTTATTGTGGCTCATGAACAAATCCTATTTTATTATTACTGACTCGGGTGGCATACAAGAAGAAGCTCCGAGTCTTCATAAACCACTATTGGTCACTCGTGATGTGACTGAGAGAATCGAGGGTATCAAGGCAGGTACTGCCAAACTGGTAGGAACAGACACTAAAAAAATAGTATCTGAAGCCACTACCTTGCTAACAAATCAAAAAAAGTATAAAATAATGTCATCTGTGCCTAACCCGTACGGGGATGGACATGCATCCGAAAAAATAATACATATACTTCAAAATACATGAATTTAGCACCAATTGCGTTATTTGTCTATAATCGTCTGGGACATACGCAAAAAACAATTGAAGCACTACAAAAAAATGAATTAGCTCGTCAGAGTGATCTAATAATTTTTTCTGATGGGTCGAAAAATAATCAGGATGCCCAAAAAGTAAATGCAGTTCGTAACTTTCTCCAAAATATGGACGGATTCCGGAGCGTTCAGCTCGTTGTGAGAGAAAAAAATTTTGGGTTGGCTAAATCTATAATTACAGGAGTTACTGAAATCACAGGTAAATATGGAAAGGTAATCGTGTTGGAAGATGATCTCATTACCTCTCCATACTTTTTAAAATACATGAATGATGCTTTGGAAAAATATGAATATGACGATAAGGTCATCAGTATACATGGATATGTATACCCGGTGAAGCAAGAATTGCCGGAAACATTTTTTCTGCGTGGGGCCGATTGTTGGGGATGGGCAACATGGAAGAGGGGTTGGGATTTGTTTGAGGTTGATAGTAAAAAACTTTTTAGTCAGATAAAGGACGAAAAACTAGAGTATGCTTTTGACATCGATGGTTCATATCCGTTCAGCCAAATGCTAAAGATGCAAATCTATGGCTTAAATAATTCTTGGGCAATACGCTGGCGTGCTTCTGCTTTTTTAGCAAATAAATTAACTCTGTACCCTGGACACTCTTTGGTTAGTAACAGAGGTTTTGATCAGAGTGGTACGCATGGTGGTTTTACAGAAATTTTCGTTACACGATATTGTGTGGGGTCAATTTTGCTGAAAGATATTGATATAAAGGAAAGTAAGGAAGTAGAACAGATTATTAAAGCATTCTTTCATTCTTACAAAGTATGGATAATTGTTAAGTTAATATCTATTAGAAATCAAGTTAGATTATTTGTAGTAAAAAGTAAAATTATATTAAATCTATGGCAAAGATAGGGATAGATTTTTCAGTACAAAAAAAATCAGGTGGTGCATACCAATATTGCTTAAGTTTTTTGGATGTATTAATGGAAGATGATGGAAATGAATATGTTGTTTTTAATTCCTCTGGTGAAAGATTGCCAAAAAAGTATTTAGGTAAATATAAGATAGTCAATGCATTTGAAAATAAGAAAAAAGAGAATATCATTATTACTAATATAATGGAGTATGGATATCGTTTACTATTATTCTTGAGATTAAGCATTTTTGTCGATTTTTTGTTTCGATTGAGATACCACAGTATACTTAAAAAAATTAAAAAAGAAAATTTAGATTTGATTATATTTCCCTCTCAGGAACGATACGTGGCGTATGTAGATGTACCAAGAATTACGACCATTTATGATTTGGAGCATAGAAAACATCCGGAATTTCCTGAAGTTTCGTCTAAAGGCAGGTGGGCTTCAAGAGAGTTTTTTTTTAAAAAAATATGTAAGCGAAGCAAAAAAATATTTGTAGATTCTGACATTGGCAAAGAGGATGTGGTACACTTTTATAAGTGTAATTCAAACGATGTTATCGTTTTGCCGTACTTGCCCCCGAATTATCTAGAGGAAAATATAAAAGAAGAGGAATCATTGGAGATTTTAAAAAAATTTAACTTACCAAGTAAATTTTTATTTTACCCAGCTCAATTTTGGCCACATAAAAATCACATGAATTTGCTAACGGCTATCAAGCTTCTGCGAGATGGTGGCACAATAGTATCTATTGTATTGTGTGGAAGTAAAAAAAAAGAATGGGGCGAATATGATAGGGTTTTGAAATATATCAAGGATAATCAGCTGGATAGGCAAGTATTTGTACTCGGATATGTTGAAAACAATGAAATGTCAGCTTTGTACAAATCATGTCAGGCGATGGTAATGCCTACTTTTTTTGGTCCCACAAACATACCTGTTTTAGAAGCTTGGAAGATGGAATGTCCGGTATTGTATTCGAATATACGAGGTTGCAGAGAACAGTTGGGAGATGCCGGACTTCTGATAGATCCTAGAGATCCAAGTAACATCGCAGAAAATATTAAAAGGATATGGATAGATTCAGATTTGAGAAATGACCTAATTATGAAGGGAAAACATCGGTTGAATTTATGGACATATGAAGATTTTTATGCTAAAATTAAACATACTACCAATATAGTTATTGATGAAATATAAATTTATGGAACCTAGAGAAATAAAACATAATGATGATGTATATGCCCTTTTTTTTTCGAAGCATATACGTGCTGAGGATGGTATCAAATTTTTTACCCCCCCAGAGTATCCATTGCAAATTGGTTTGATTGAACATAGTGAAGATAAAAAAGTTGAACCTCATATACATAGAAATTTTTATTATGATGTAAATACAACACAAGAATACCTGTATGTAGAAAAGGGCAAAGGTATAAAAGTAAAAATATTCACTCATAAGTGGGAGATCATTGAAGAAATGCTGTTGTCAGCTGGTGATTCTATTTTGTTTGTGAATGGTGGACATGGATTAGATATTCCAAAAGGCTGTAGAATTTTTGAAGTTAAACAAGGACCGTATCCTGGGGATGAAAAAGCTAAGATTTTTAAGGAATAACGTATTTATAGTTACATGAGTGTAATAAATTTAACTAAATAATCTGCAAAAAAATGAGGTATAACATATACAAATATAACAAAATTGAAAAAGCTATAAATTTATTGAAGAACAAAGGTTTTTTACTTTTTTTAGTTGAACTAACTAGGTACGTAAAGTTTAAAATAATTGATGAACAGTTGTTATATTATTATTTTAAAAAATTCAAATCGAATGGAAAGTTTAATTATAATGGTAACTATTTACCCTATTTTCAGCATAAGTATAATATCGCATATTTGAATGAAAGAGCTGTAGAAGTTTCAATTATTAAGGAAATAATAGAAAAAAATAAATCAAAAAAAATTCTTGAAGTAGGTAATGTAATGCAGCATTATTTATTACTGCCATCGGCATATGATATATTAGATAAATACGAAAAAGGTAAAAATGTTATTAATATAGATGTTGTAGATTATCACCCCAAATTTAAATACGATTTAATAGTAAGTATTTCAACTATAGAACATATTGGCTTTGATGATGATGAACAAAGACCAGGAAAAATTATTGATGCCGTGCAAAAATTATCTAGTATGTTAGAAAAAGGCGGAAAATTTATTTTTACAGTTCCATTGGGCTACAATAAGCATTTAGATAAAATGATAAAAGAAAAAAAAATAAATTTTGATGAGTTGCATCTATTCAAAAAAATATCTAAAGATAACTTGTGGGTAGAGGAAGATCTAAGTAAGATCAATAATATTACATTTAAATATGACTTTCCATATAGAAATGCCAATTGGCTTCTTGTTGCTATAATTCGTTGCAATTAATTTCTTTTTATGTTTGTACCAGTTAATGAGCCTGTGATCTCAGAAAAATCAAAAAAAAATGTTATGAGTGCTTTAAATTCAGGTTGGATCTCTTCTAGCGGTGAATTTGTTGGTGAATTTGAGGATAGCTTTGCAAAAAAATTCGGGGTTAAACATGCCATTACTGTAGCAAATGGTACTGCTGCACTACACGTGTCTCTACTCTCTTTAGGAATTAAAACTGGTGACGAAGTGATTGTCCCTGCATTCACTATGGCGGCGAGTTGGATGGCTATTATGTACACCGGTGCAAAACCGGTGTTCGTCGATTGTACTATTGATACATATAATATCGATGTAAACAGGATTGAGGAAAAAATAAATAAAAATACAAAAGCAATAATGCCCGTGCACCTCTATGGTCATCCTTGTAACATGGATCGTATTCAAGAAATTGCGCGCGCACATAATCTATATATAGTCGAGGACGCTGCTGAAGTACACGGAGCGAAGTATAAGGAAAAATATGCAGGTACTATAGGTGATCTTGGTTGTTTCAGTTTTTATGCAAATAAAATAATAACAACTGGTGAAGGTGGTATGATTGTGACTGATAATGATGAGCTGGCTCAAAAATGTAGAAGGTTTAAGGATTTGCATCATTCAGACAAACGTTTTATACATGATGGAATTGGATATAATTATAGAATGACAAATCTTCAGGCAGCTATCGGTTGCGGTGAATTACATTATCTTGATACCTATATTGACAAAAAAATATGGATGGCTGAAAAATATGACCGCGCATTAGATATGGTTAAGGGCATAAAAACCCCGATTACACTGCCACATGTTAAAAATGTGTATTGGATGTACACTTTACTTCTGGATGAAAAAAAAATTGGAATATCGAGAGATCATTTCAGGAGTTCTTTGAAGGAAAAGGGTATTGATACACGCGATTTTTTTTATCCCCCCAATGATCAACCCATTTTGCAGAGCAGTATAGGTCATCAGCAGTTTCCTAATGCAAAGATGATTTCTAGAAGGGGGTTATACTTGCCATCAGGTTTGGCAATAACTGAGGAGCAGATACATTTTGTAACTCAAAGTATAAAAGAAATTTTAAGCAAGTAAATATTTGATATTTACATTATTTTGCATATGAGATTTAGCATTGTAACAGTCTGCTATAACAGTGTTCAGACAATTAAGCAAACAATTAAGAGTGTGTTGGTACAAACGTGTAGTAATATTGAATATATCATTATTGACGGCGGATCAACAGACGGTACATTAGACATACTTGAAAAGTACAAAAAAAATATTTCTGTGGTCGTTTCTGAACCAGATAGTGGTATTTATGACGCAATGAACAAAGGTATTAAGTTGGCGACAGGAGATGTAATTGGTATCCTAAATTCTGATGACATATATACCGATAAAACAGTGTTAGCTGATATAATGAACGTATTTTGGCAAGAAAGCATTGATGCATGTTATGGAGATATTGTATATGTAGATAGAGAAAATACAGAAAAAATCGTGCGACAATGGAAAGCGGGAGAATACAAAGAATCAAAATTGCAGCGAGGATGGATACCTCCTCACCCTGCATTTTTTGTCCGAAAAGAGCTATATCAAAAATATGGCTGCTTTGATTCACGTTTTAAAATTGCTGCTGATTATGAAATAATGTTGCGTTTTTTTAAAAAATATAGTATTGTTCCATACTATCTTAAAAAAAACATAGTGCATATGCGAGAAGGTGGGCATAGTGCAAAGAGTATGATGCAAAGGACAAAAGGCTGGAAAGAGATAATGAATGCATGGAAAGTGAATGATTTACAACCTCCTTCTTTATTGATACTCAGAAGGATTTTATCAAAAATTAACCAATATTTATGAAATTACTCTACATCGGCGCTGGTTTCGTCGGAACCTGTTCAGCTGCCGTATCTGCTGATAGCGGACATGATGTCATCGTATATGATATCGATAAGAGAAAAATCGAAGAACTCGGTTCATTTGATCGAGATCGTATTGAAGATTGTCTACATGAACAAGGACTTGGTGATTTGCTCGTTCGCAATAAACAACGGGTAACATTTACCACCGACTATACAAAAGTTGAACAATTTATAGATGATGTAGATGCCGTGTTCATGTGCTTGCCAACTCCTGAAATTGGGGAAACCGGACAAAGTGATCTATCATACTATACTAAAGCAGGAGAACAATTGGCGGTGGTATTGGCAAAACGAAATGGCGCTGAACAAAAAAAGTATGTTGTGATTGTAAATAAAAGTACCGTGCCGATTGAAATGGTGGATCAAACAGCAGAATTATTGCATAACGCAGGTGTTCAAAATGTAGGAGTGGTATCAAACCCTGAATTTTTGGTAGAAGGAAAAGCAATTGAGGGAGCATTGAAACCGGATCGTGTGGTAGTCGGTGCGTGGACTGAGCAGGATTTTTCTATTATGAGAAATGTATATCATAGATTTGTGAACTCACCCAATGTGCAGTATATTGAAGTAAACCCAAAAGAAGCTGCAGCAGGAAAACTTCTCGCTAATTTTTATTTATTTTTAAAATTGGCAAATTGTTTTGATGTTATTGGTCGTGTCAGTGAGACATTTGATAGTGTATCATTTGAGCAATTGAGAAAAATAATTTCTTCAGATAAACGTTTAGGGAGTTGGGGATTGTTTGATAGTTTGTATGCGGGTGGAAGTTGTTTTATAAAAGATTCTCGTTCGCTTGCTTATCAGTTGCGATCTGAAGGAGTAGAAACATCTATTGTGGATGAGGTGTATCTTGCGAATAAACGCCAGCTTAGCTTATTTTTATCTCGTGGCGAACGAGATGCACATATTGATTGGAGAAATAAAAAAGTAGCATTGCTTGGTACTGCATTCAAACGAGATACAAATGATGTGAGAAATTCTCCGAGTATTGATATTGTAAAATTTTTGGAAGATAAAGGTGTTGAAGAAATATATATACATGATTTTGTCGCTTTAGATAATTTCAAGGCTATATTTAAAGAAAAAGATAATATTGATTATACAACAAATATAGTGGATGCAATAAAAGATGCTTATGTATGTATCATTGCTACGGATTGGCCACAGTATCGAAGTATTATGTTAGATTTGAAATTTTACATGCATGGTGGTATAATCATGGATGGACGCCGAATATTACAACATGCGTATAATGATTTACAAGAGAGTGGTTTTGATATTATCGCCGTTGGATCTCCTTTTTTAAAAGCTAAAAAATAATATTACACTATGTCAAAATGTATTGTTACTGGTGGGGCTGGATTTATTGGTTCCCACATAACGGATAAACTTATAGAACTTGGGCACGAAGTGCATGTCGTAGATAATTTGTTGCTCGGAAAAGAAGAATTTGTACACGAACAAGCGATATTTCATAAAGTAGATATTAGAAATATCGAAGAATTACAAAAAATATTTAAAGGTGCAGATGTAGTATTTCATCAAGCTGCTGACCCACGACTTCCTATATCTATCGAAGACCCTGTATCGACACATGAGATCAATGTGACAGGGACGCTTAATGTACTTGTCGCAGCAAAAGATCAAGGAGTCAAAAAAGTCATATGTGCATCATCATGTGCAACCTATGATCCAAATGCGTCATTGCCGATTACAGAAGATGCACTACAAAAACCATTAAGTCCTTATGGATTGCATAAAAAAATGGGAGAAGAATATTGTCGATTGTTTAGTCAGTTGTATGATCTTAGTACTGTGTGTTTGCGTTATTTCAATGTATTTGGTCCACGAAAATTAGATAGTGGAAGTTATCCTATGGTGATACCAACATTTTTGGGACAGCGTCAGCGTGGTGAAAAAATGACAATTGTTGGTGATGGAAAAGCTACGCGAGATTATGTGTATGTTGCTGATGTGGTATTTGCAAATATTGTTGCATGGAAATCCGGTATTAGAGATGGTCGTGGTATTAATATTGGAAATGGAAAACAGACAAGTGTCAATGAAATAGCCATAGCTATTGGTGGAGAAAAGATTAATATTCCTTCACGTCCAGGAGAAATGCAAAAAATTGAAGCAGATATTAGTATTGCAAAAGAACTTTTTGGGTGGAAACCTTCTGTTACATTGGAAGAAGGTATTGCAGAATTAAAAAAAGAATGGGGAATAGTATAAGAATTTCAATACTATAAAATTGAATATAAAAAATCCAATATAAAGACATTGGATTTTTGGTTTAATATTATTTTTTTTAAAAATTTCCCTATTGTCCCAACCCT
>Ga0066639_10006105_pt1 | contig 10063 bp, 6 predicted proteins | sample CryGeyCG2114_010_2_FD_59504 | JGI IMG/M metagenome (GOLD analysis project Ga0066639, IMG submission 59504) | Groundwater microbial communities from aquifer - Crystal Geyser CG10_big_fil_rev_8/21/14_0.10 | ecosystem: Environmental > Aquatic > Deep subsurface > Groundwater | place: USA: Utah... | reverse complement strand
GGGCAGTCTCTTCACTTCCATAAAGCGCTTCATATAATCTTTTTTTAATATACTCCCCGAGTTTTCTCATTTCAGGAGATTGAAATTCAGCAGTATCTAATTGATCTTGTTGGTAATCTCTTTTTTGTTCGGCCGCATCTTCGCATTTAATTGTTCGCTCTTCCCCGACCCCTTCAAAAACACAATCTTTTTCTTTGGATTTTGCCAGTGCTTCTAATTCTTGTTCACTTAATTTATTAAGACCTTCGGTCACTTGGGCGGCATCTTGTCCATTTGCTCCTGCTGCGTTTTGAATTTCACCGGTGCTAATACATTGGCTCATTTTAATATTAAAATCTGATGAACCACTGGTTTCAGAAATATTTAAGGTTCCTTCTATATAGCTCTTACACTTGTCATAAATCTGTTTGTAGCGTTCTTCCTCACTAACATTGATACCAGAAGCGTCTCCCTGATAGAGACCTTCAGCGCTAAAAACAGGCCTAGTGAAGGCCATACTAATGGAGAGTGAAAGCAAAAGTAGTTGCAAGCTAAGACTCCTTGAACACGAACTCATCGGATACCCGTGCTAATAGCTTAACTATAGCATGTCGCTAGGCCGCCATTTTTTGGTGGCAGTTGCTGAGATTTCAATTTCAACCAGTTGGCCTGGGCCATGAAGAACTCAAAAAAATGTATGTAAATCATTACAAGAAGTTATCTCAGATCAAATCCCTTGAGCTCAAGTTTGCCCTGATAATGACCGACTAGAGCAGTATAATATACCCAGATGCGGGGACAATATGAAAGTTAATGGGTTTAAAGACATTTTATTTAAGGCCTTATATCTAGGAGGACTTACTCTTAGTCCTATGATGGCAATAGCACAAAGTAATGCACTTCTTGATATCTCAAGTTCTAATCCTATGGTCCAGTTTGGAGATAACTCAGTACCGACCGAACAAAATGAGGGAGGTGCCACGTTTGCAGAGGGCGCTACAGGAAATGAGGATACCCTAAGTGATGATCAAAATGTGGCCAAAAACTTTATCGCAGGCCCGACCTTTAATTCAAGTGAGGCCCAACCGTTTATCGTCAATATAAAACAAGATGAACTTTTTAACAAAGTTAATACTGTCAATCGCCCTAGCTTGGGTCTAATCGAAGGCCCCTTTAATACAGGTCACGCCTCCGAAGTTCAAAAAATAAATGAAGAATTTTCTCTTAGCCGTTATGCTGATAGTTCAAGAAGCAATGCCGCCAACTGTGGTGGCGGAAAGTGTACCTCAGATAGTTTATGTTCCCATTTACTTAATGAAAATTTCAACCAAGTTAAAGGACATTGTGCCAGCTCTGCCTCTAATCTTAATAGTTTTTCTCCCGGAGATGTCGCCGATGGGATGAACCAAGAACTCCTTAGAAATCAAGCGGCACTCACCGCACTTAAAGGTCTCGCCATTGAAAGCTCTACTAAAGGTGCCGCGATGTTGGCCACCGCTGCGCTATCGACTTTACAAGAACGTAAAATAAAAAAGCTCATCAAAAAAATAAGAAAAGATGCTCAGTTTCCTGATGCCGAACAAGTCCAAAATCCAGAGGAAATTTTAGGCCAATTTTGCCAAGAATTTCCTCAAGATATTCGTTGTACTGGAGCTAACAGTTTAGATCCAAGTCGAGTCGGATTTGTAGACCCCAATCAAATTAATATTGCCGGAGCATCGGTGAATTCGGATGTGGGTGATAATTTTAACGCTGCTGCTGATACGACTAAAAGAGATCCAACGGCCACTCAAAGCGCTGATCAAGATAGTGTTGGCCCTGGACTTTTACCTGATTCACCTTCAACCGTTACGTCTAATGATATTATCGGTGCTCCGCGAGCTGCTCAAGCAAAATTAAAAAACGTTGCCGGAGGGCCTGGTGGAGGCGGAGGTGGAGGTGGTGGTGCCTCTGCTCCTGGCTCCAGTGCCAAAGCACCAGAGGGTGCCGGTGCACCTAACTCAGTTAGCATTTCAGGATCAGGCCTAGGTTATGGAAAAGGTGGTTCAGGTTATCAATATGCTGGCGGACGAAATAACTCCAGAAAAGGCCAATCCAAAAATCCTTTCTCTGGACTATTTGGAAAATCTGGCCCAGGTAAAAACCTAAAGTTTCGCGATGTCGCCAGTATTGGAAAAAAAGACGGAAATATTTTTGATCGTATTTCCAAGGGATATGTTAAGGCAGTAGAATCTGACCGACTTAATTATTCCTTGCAAAACAAGGCCAAAAAATAATGAAAAAGATCTTAAACACATTACATTTATTTAAATGGGGTATCGCTTTAATTGCCCTCGTGCTGATCTATTGCTCTACTCCCCTTTTGGCCCAAGAAACTGGAACAGTTGCCCCCCCTACACCACCAACACCTATTCCACAAGACACCAGCGCCTCTGGAGACATTGACCGAAGTTCTGATCAGTGCCTTTTTAGCGAAGATAAAATAAAATCATTGGCCTTAAAAAGTAATATTTCTTTTTCTGATCTTTGTATCCCTCCTGCTCAACCAAGCGGGGCCGGAAACTTCGACCAGTTGTCTAGTTCCAGCGACACTTCCGATGGTTACCGCATCGATGCAGGAGATAGTCGTTTTGTATTTTGCCAAAAGATTTTTAGAGGCCGCCAAAAATGGCGTTATTATCAAAAAAACTTTCATTACACAGATTCTTTTGCGGAAATGGTTTGGGCCTGGCAATGGCTTAAGGCGGCCCAAGGCGCTGATAAGGTGGCCAACTTTTGGAAAGGGCATTTAGAAAAATACACCCAGTGCTATAACAAAAATGTATGCAAAGATGAAAATCTCCCCTGTACCATGAAAACGCCACCTTCTGAAGTCGTAGCGGCCGAAGGTGCAACAGTTGAAGAATGCAAATCCTATCTTAGTGCCAACACTGATGGAAAATGGAGTCCAAATGTATCATCTCCAGCAAAAATGAAAAAACAGGCCCAAGAATATTATGTGGCCGCTTGGTACAAATTGGCCCAATCACTTTTATATGCTCAAAAATCTTGTGCCTCCGTGGCGATTCTCACCTCCTTTGCAGTCAATAGTGAAAAAACCGCTGATGACGTGCAAGTCACCGATCGCGCCGGAAACACCAGTACTGTAAAAGGATCTAATCCTTCGGTCAGTTCCACTGATGGTAAAATCACTTGTGAAACTGCAGGGCGGGCCACTGCTGATTACGATCAATGTGGTTCGGCCACAAGCTTTCATAATGTGGTTTTAGTAGGTGAGGCCGGGCTTCAAACGGCCGCCGAACTTTTAAAGCAAAATGAACAAAACAATCAACAAACTAGAAGACAGAAAGATCGCGCTTTAGCAGGTGGAACCAATGGCAATCAAAATGCCGAGGCCCCGCTTAAAAATCAACTAGGTCAAACCAAAGTCACCACTCAAATTGCCATGCTTCAAGCGGCCTTTTGGAACGGGGCCGCTCTTGGTTATACTTATTTAGTGAACTTGATGCCCGATCGTGAAGAAGTGCAAGATTATCTTGGCCAAGTCTGGAAAAGCGACGAAACAGAAAACACCTTTGGCCACTTACAATTTGCTCAATTTATGGCCGGTATAAAAAGTAAAGTGGAAGGCGATGGGAATGATGTCATTGGCCACGGAATAATTGATAGTAATTATCCTGCACCAGCGGCTCCGACAGCTGCCGCTGAAACGCCAACTCCTGACAGTACTCCGACGCAAGTGCCCGAAGAAAACCTTGATGATCTATCTCTATCACATGGTGCTCAAGATACAGACATAACACCTACTGAGAATACCTCTAACACAAGTTATGATAGTTCTTCAATAGACACTACTACTGAAATAAACAATCCCACAGCTTCCGAGGATGATAGCTCTTATACATATTAATAATAAAATTGCGCTTTAGTTAAAATTTAAAGCACCCCACCCCGAACAATAATGGGAGTGAACATCAAGCGTGTATCAACCGCTTTTGGTGCTAAAGAACGCAAGCGATGCACATTGATGGCATTTTCTCTGGTAAATCCTATTCCGCCGATAAAATGATTTCCGGTCAAACTATCCACCCACTCTTGTTGTAATTCACTAAGGGGTTTTTCTTCTTCCTCGTCTTCGTCTTCATCATCAGCGCTATCTTCAGTCACCTCTTTTTTATCAATGCTAATACTGGCGGAGACGTCCAACTTCTCATCTTCTTTGATTAGCTGGGCCTTTAAGTCGTAATCATCATCAGAATCTCTTTTAACATTTATCGTTAGAGTGTAATTAGTTTGAATAAATGGCGCCTCCCCTTCTTGATCATTAAAATTTTTATCTGCCGACCATTCAATTGAGAGTCCTTCCGCAACTAAGTCTGAAACTTCACTCTCCCCTTTTAAAACTATCGCTTGAATTTCTACGGTTTTACTGGTGTGCTCTATTTGTTCTAGACTGATTTGATAATTTTCCGAGGTTTCTTGATCGCCATTCGAATCATTATTTTCATCTGCACTTGTTTTACCTGGGATCACTTTTTCTGAGGGAGAGTTCACCTCTGACAGTGAAGTTAACTCATTAAGGCGCCCTAATATACCTCCTATCTCCCCTAGTCCGGCCTGCAAAGCATTGGCACCGATACTTAACAAGAATGGATGATAACTTTCAAAACTACACCCCTCGCCATTTCCTGTTAGGTGAAATTTTTGACTTGTAAGCTGGCCTAACTGGGCCTGACACTCGGGATGCTGATTTAGAGCACCTAACAATTCTTGGCCCAAATTTTCTACATTACTTTGTGCTTCAAATATTTCTTGCAAAATGTTGGTGGAATTTAATTTTTCTTTTAGCTGGTCAGATAAAAGATTAGGACTTTCTAAAATTTGCATATAGCCAGATAATGATATACTTCCACTATAATTTTCATTCCCAGATAACATACGATCTAAATGGCGAACAATATAACGATCTTCTCCAGTGAAATGTTCGATTCGGTGAACTCCTCGATAAGGTAAAAGAGGTGCCTGATTTTGACTGGCCCGAAAGACTCTATTTTGTGCCATCATTAGGTTAAGCCCCGAAAAAAGATGATCCACGTCGTACTGGGTCTCTTCTTTCCCTGCCTGATCAACGTTTTCATTATCCAAATTGGCCAGTGTTCGAAACATTCTCTCAACTTGCGGTCTTTGCTGAGAGGCCAAAGTCAACTGGCCCGATTTTTGAAATGCTTTAGTTCTACTTCGTTTGAAATCTGCAGTTTCGCCCCAAAATTCATGATGGGCCATTTTAAGTTTTAAAAGGGTGTATTCGGCCTGAAGCTGCATATATTCAGCGAGTTTCGTTTGAATTTCCAGGTCACTATCAATCATTCTTTGGCAGGCCTCAGATAGAGTAAATGGGCCGAGAACACATTTACCTGCTACTAATTGATTATCATTTGGACATTCACAGTAAAACCCAGGTGCGTCCACCCTCGCCTTCCAAATACCTTGAGTTTCTGTACATAAAATATTTTGTTCAAGCTGATCTATTAGATTTTGTGCTCTGATCTGGGGTGAATTATTTTGCCCCGAAAATTCACTTGGATGAGTCTCAACCAATCTTTTAATTTCATCTAAATGAACTTGGGCCTGAGTCAAAAGTTGTAGCTGTGGATGAGGTAGGCCTTGGTAAAGTGCTTGGAACATAGGTTGGAGCTGAGGATTATTTCTGGCCCAAGGATTTCCAGTATTATCATTAAGTGAAATTAATTTGCCGATATGGTATTGAACCCCCTCTGTGGCCGAATCAAATGAAGGAGTGTTAGAAAGCGAGGATTGAGTCGTAGATTGTTCGCACTCTCTTTTATCATGCATACTGATAATTTGTTTATTTTTACATTGGCAGGCCCCCCTATTAGTTAAAGTTCCTTGTAGCTGCAGACAGCGCTCTTGAGGTGTGGGGCAATGAAAACCAATTTGGTACTTAGGATAAGTAATGGCCGTGAGGTTTTCATTTGGCCCTTGAATATAACCAAAAGTGCAGGCGCATATTTGTCCCCCACGTAAAAAAGAAAACTCCGCTGAACAAGCAGGAGAAACTGGTGGCAGAAAAGGTTTATAAAAACCGCGGCGAGGAGATCTAATTGCACTGGCCGTACTTAAAAAAGAAATTATCCCGACAATAATAATTGGTTTTATGAGTCTATACATCCTTTTTCTTTTCGAAAAAAGGAAATTTAACTTGAATGACATCTGATGAAAAGGTGACTATCTTCGTATTCTAATACGAAGATAGTCACCTTTAGATATAAACGTTAGAGACTGAAAAAACTTGGAAGAGGTAAAACGAAGTTACCAGCTTGAGGCAACACGACAGATTTATCCTGTTGTTGATCAGGAACCTCTGTACGGGCCATTTCAATCGAACGGTGAAGAGCGTATTCACTTGAAAGTTCGGCCGCTCTTAGGGCACGTTTTAGATTAACCAGACCACCAGAACGTACTTTGTTTGCTAGATAGTCTTTTTTATCAACTGTTTCCATAATAATTCTTTTAATTTCAGCTGGGCCTAAATGATTGTTAAGATCAAAAACTCTGGCCGCAACGTTGGTAACATAAGGAGCAGCTTGGCTGGTCCCACTAACTTTTAAATACTCATCTCCAGGAATAGACGAAGTAATGCCTACACCAGGAGCGGCAACATCCACATGTTCAACGCCATAACAACTAAAAGGCGCAATTGTTTCAAGATCTAAAAGTGCAGCTACTGCCATTGTGTTGTGTGATTGAATATTTGCCGGGCTGGTGGGATAAACATCGTTATCTGTACCAGAGTTTCCAGCAGCAAAAACAAACAATGTATTTGGGGCCGCCCGAACAAAACGAAGTCCTTCATTTACCAGTGAAGTCATAAAATATTCCGCACAGTCATAAACAGAACCTTCTTCAGCGTCTTCACCTAGAAACATTTTACAAATCATTTCGGCCTGGGCCCAACCAGTACCAAACGATCCATTGGCCACATGGGCCTTGTGACTATCAACATACTGTCCGATAACTTCAAGTTGATCCATTTGTTGTTTAACTAATTGATTAATTAAAAGTCGAATAAGAAAATCATTTATCCCGTCTTTAAGTTCACCTGAATTAATTGCTTCCCAATGAAGTGAATTGTATTTTCCTACAAAACTGCCTACTTCAGTTGGAATCAACTTAACTGCCAATTCTTTAGCGGCAGAATCTTTGACCGAAATACCGGCCACGTGAGTTCCGTGCACAAAATTAGCAAATTTCGATAATTCTTTAATAAACTCTTCATCCCCTCTTTTAGCGCGCATCCATTTAACATCGGCATCGCTGGCAGTTCCCAACATCATTTTAAGTTGGACATCAAAAAACTTATAAACATCCCGTGAAAATGTTCCCAAATACTTATAGTCAATAACCATTTTGTTGTTTTCAGCAAAATTCCAACCATAAGTATCATCAACTAGGCCATTGCCATCTTCGTCTTCGTCATTGTTCCAACTATCAATGGGGTTTTTCCACTGGTTATTAGGAGCAATGGCCTCATGGCGATAATCAACTCCAGAGTCGATGATAGCGACTACAGAAGCTCTAGTTATAGAAAGTGAACACAGTGAAATAAACACTGCTAAAGTGAGCAAACGAAACATGGACCCTCCTTGCCAAGAGATAAAAACATCTCCCTTGTAAATTTTCAGACCTGAAAATTGTTCTAGAGCTACATGAGAGTGTCAAGTACTACTTATGAATTAATTTGCTGTCTTAAAAATAAAAAAAGGCCATCAACTTTTGTGATGGCCTTTTTGCAAATGATTAAATGATTTTTTATTTATTCAAGTTCTGGAATAACTGTAATTCTAGTGACATCTTCACCACGGCATCCAGTATCACTACATTGTTTAGAGACACGACAACTGTTTTCATAAACGTAATCTGTTTCACCTCTAACTAAAATTCCTTCGACCACTCCTGATTCAGCATTAAATACTGCTGATCCAGAATTTCCACCATAAGTATCGAGGTTCGCTGTAAGATAAACTGGACTCATTAACTTACGAATGGCGGCCCCATCGGCTATTTTAGTAGGAAGTCCTGTAGGATGCCCGATCACTACTAAGTGATCACCTTCTTCTGGAGCAACATCAGTTTTCTTTCGATATTTAAGTACAGGACGGCCTTCAACCGCGCGATCTAAACGAACTAGCGCATAGTCATTTTTATCACCCCAGCTATTTAAGGCACGTGAGACCACTTCAACACACTTAAAAACATTTTCTTTTGGAATTTCTAGATTAATATTTTCTTCGTCTTCCATTTTATAATCAAATACCCATCGGAATTTATCACAATCTGAAACCGAGCGAATACAATGTCCAGCAGTAACTAAAAGATCTTCTCCCACAAGAAATCCGGAGCAAAAAGCGGCGGTTGGTTGAGATAAAAATCTTTCTGAAGAACACATTCCCCGACTTTCAAGGCTAGGGCCATTTAAATCGAGAAATCCGTCTCTGTCAGAACTTCGCAGATCTTGAGTTTGAATCATCGCTGCTGTGGAAAGGGCCAACTCTCGCCACAGGGGATTTTCGCTGGCATAGACATCTGTACGATTGTCATCGCCGTAGAGGACTTTGTTTGAGGCTAGAGCTACAAAACTTGAAATGATCAGTGCGAACATCAGGAAATATTTCATTGAAGATCCTTTTTCTAAATCGACCACCATGGCCTTTAGTCATAAATAAATTTGATAATTATTAGCTAACTATAAATAGTATGAAGAGCTTGAATTAAACTGAAAAGAGTTTTGTCCTTAAAATCTCTATCTTTTTGCATTTTTTTTTAATTATTTTGATAAAAACAATTTTTAGAATCGACAGTATTGCCATCTGTAACCTGGAGTGGACGAAATGTTGCATGCTCCCGGTAACTCCAAAGCTCCCATTCCCGTCCATCTGGATCAATCAGTAAAAGATAGTCACCATAATATTTTTGAACAATCTCGAGAGTTTTGGGTGTTTGATCTTTTCGGTAATTGAAAAATCGATATTTAGATTCAAACTCATCCAGCTTATCTCTTTGTCCTACATCCAATGAAATTGTCGTTAAATTGAGTGCTGTGAGTTTCATTTTATTGGCCAATTTCTCCTTGGCCCTTTCGATAATAATAAATTTGATAGGGCCTAAATTAAAACTCAAAGTCTCGTCTTCTAAAAATTCGGCCTCCACATCAAAGATACTTTGAACAAACTCCCATAATCCGGCCTGCTGATGGGTATATAATTGAATGCTAGATATATTAAATGACATTTTTTTATTATTCATCAGAACTTATCTAAGTGCAAAATAAAAGAGGGCCTATTTCTAGGCCCTCTCCAAAGTTTTTATTAAAAACTTTCCCCCTAAAGCTAAAAGAGATTCATCTCTTATAGATTTGCGATAATTCAACTTTAATTTGCCAGACCTATAATTTCCTTGATGAGTTTAATTCGAACCACTTGTTCCCCTCTTTTATCTCTTGATAAATAATAACTATGCTTACGACACCCATTTTCCCTATCATAGTAAAAATCAGATTCCCCACGAACCAGAATTCCTTCCACTTTCTGAGTGACCATATTGATAACTGGAGAACCAGAGTTTCCGCTGAAAGAATCGAGTGTGGCCATAAATAGCTCGTTGCTCTTGGTTAAACTAACCTTTGCTCCTGCCGCCCACTTCATAGGAAGGCCAAGTGGATGTCCTAGAATGGAAATATCATCATAAACAGAAATTTCTCCAAAATGACGAATTTCAAAATATTTATTCATTGGATTAAAATAGGCCTGATTTAATTTGACAACAGCATAATCAACTCCCGTTTCGAAGTCTCTTTTTACTTTGATTACATGAGAGATTGAACGTACTTGAGAAGCACTGAATTTTTGAGGCGTCTGATCATTCCAATTAAAAACCCATTTAAAATTTTTTGCCGTTTCTAAATTATCCACACAATGGCCTGCGGTAACCATTGTGTCCCCATTAATTAACCATCCAGTGCAATCATAAGGTGCATTTTGCTGATTGAAGGGTTGATCATCACAAA
>Ga0066639_10006101_pt1 | contig 10065 bp, 9 predicted proteins | sample CryGeyCG2114_010_2_FD_59504 | JGI IMG/M metagenome (GOLD analysis project Ga0066639, IMG submission 59504) | Groundwater microbial communities from aquifer - Crystal Geyser CG10_big_fil_rev_8/21/14_0.10 | ecosystem: Environmental > Aquatic > Deep subsurface > Groundwater | place: USA: Utah... | reverse complement strand
TTCTATATGCTTAAGTTCATCTATACGGTTTTTGTCGGAGTGCTACTGGCCACTTTTATTGGTCTGGGCATTGATACTGTCTACCCTGCGCCTGAATTCCCGGGGTATTCGGAAACGTCATACCGACCCAATGCAACCGAAGTAGAACAGAAAAAATACGAACAGGAGCAAAAAACGTATCAAAGAAAGAATGAGCAGTATCAAAAGGATTCGAAAGTATATAACCGCAATGTGTCGATGATAGCACTGTCAGCAGCGGTATTGATTTTGGCCGTTGGTTTGTTGTTTTCAAAGCATTTACTGGTGATAGCCGATGGGGCCATGATTGGGGGTATTTTTACTCTCCTCTATAGTATCATTCGTGGATTTCAGGCCGATGATGCGCAGTTTCGGTTCGTGCTGGTTACCGTGGGCCTCATTATTGCTTTGGTTTTGGGCTACCTCAAATTCATTCGACCCGATGGTAAGAGGAAGCAACCTCTCGTTTAACTATACGGGCATACCGGTGTTTGATCGGGCGTCCTTTTCAATTGGCTCCGGGCAAAAGGTGGCGCTGGTGGGGCCCAATGGTGCTGGTAAGTCAACGTTGTTTGGGCTGATAGCCGGTACCCTTGAGTCTGAGGAGGGATCGGTGGTTGTTGAGGGTTCTGTGGCGCTGGTTCCCCAGGAGGTTAAACAGGATCCGATCCTGGACAGCGCAGAAAGTATCCGTGCGTATATTGATCCTCATCAGCGTTATCCCGATCATGAGCTGGAGAATTGGTTACGCGGGCTTGAGTTGGGCCATCTGAGTCTGGCTGATGTTCCCCTGTCATTAAGCGGCGGGCAAAAAACCCGACTTGCCCTTGCCCGTGCACTGCTGCTGAAGCCCGACGTGCTGTTACTTGATGAGCCGACCAATTTTTTGGATGAAAACGGAAAAAAATGGGTCATGCAGTTGTTGCATATGTATCCCAAGACATTACTCATTGTGTCTCACGACATTGCCCTGTTGAACACGGCCATAGATAAGGTATTGGCCATTAATATCCATACCAAAAAAATTGATGAGTATAGCGGCACCTATGACCAATTTGTGCGCCTTAAAAAAGAGGCTGACGACTTGCTGAAACGAACGGTACTGAATGAGCGCAAACATATCGCCAGAATGAAAAAGGGACTGCGCAACATGGATCGCTATACGTCCGAAAAAGGAGTGCGGCAAAGAACGAGGCTTAAAAAACGTATACGGTTATTGGAAGAAAACCTTCCCTCTCTACCCCGTGGAACTGCTTCGATCCGATTGCGGTTACCCGAACCGGCACGCGTGGGTGAAATACCCCTTATGGCGCGGAACATCTATAAAAGTTACGGTGGTGACGCGGTACTAAAAGGAGTTTCGCTTACTTTGTACCGCAATGAACGAGTGGCGCTGTTGGGTAAAAATGGTGCCGGTAAAAGCACGCTGATTAAGATACTGGTTGGCCTCCAGCAGCCCGACAGTGGAGAGGTTATCCGAGATGAATCCTTGTCACTGGGATACTACTCACAGGAGTTTGAGAGTTTTGACCTTGAGCAGACCCTAATCGAAAGCCTCTATGCGGAAACCAGTGGCGGCGATCATATCATTCGCCCCCTGCTTGCCCGTTTTTTGTTTACCGGCCAAAAGGTGTTTAACAAGATCAAAACCCTATCGGGCGGTGAGAAAACACGCCTGGCCATAGCACGGTTGTTGCTAAAGAACTATAACCTTCTGGTGCTGGATGAGCCCACCACGTACCTCGATCCCCTGTCACAACGGGTCATACTTGAAGCATTGAAGAACTATACGGGAGGAATACTGGTGGTGAGCCATACCGCTCAGTTTTTGCACGAATTAGCGCCTTCCCGCGTTCTACTTCTTCCTGAACAGCAGATTAGCACTTGGAATGCTAGTTTGCTAAGTCATGCTGAGGAGGTGTAAGGTTTCGCAGTACGTACCCAGTAGAGAGTATGAGCGCTGGAATAAGCTGAAGCACCAACCGCTCAAAAGACGAGGTTAACTGTAAGCTAAAGTTAAGGGGCGTTATTAGGTACACTCCGGTATAGCTCAATAGCAGGATCAAAGGGATACCGTAGGCCGTGAGGTGGTGCCAAGTACGTCTCATAACCGAGATTGTAATTGTTGTAATCATAACAATAAAAAGCACCACTAACCCCATGCCGAAACCGCTGGTGTTATAGAGCGTATCCAGGTAGTGAAACAGTATGGGCTTGATGCGCGCTAGCATGGTGGCTGCCTGTATGTTTTGCCCGAGATAGATAGCAATACCATAGGTTTGTTGTATGTATCGCCACAGTGCAATACCTAGCACGGCATACACTCCGGCAGTTATAAGCCCAACCCATTCCCAGCTAGTTAACCGCCGGTATTTGAACAGGTATACCGCCAGGGTGGCGAGGCCAGCCAGACCGGTAACTACCGTACCCTCATTTTTTATAAAACATGCGGTTGCGCCAACCACTATGGTAAGTAGCGCGAGCCTCAGCGATTCTTTGCGGTCAGCGGTAGCATACAGCGTAAGCCACAGGCCGGTAACACAGGCTATGACCAAAGCGATGGTAATATCAAGATACCCGCTTGCGGCAAACCGTATGTAGGTCGGTGAGATCATAAAAAACAAAACCAGTGGCCAGAGACTGAACCACGATAGAGAGGTGGTACTTCTTTTTTTAAGAAAACCCAGCAAGGCAATCGTGAGCAGCACATAGTACTGTACCAGATAGAGTTGTGCAATTTGGTCATTGACATGCCCGATGGAACGGTAAAAGACACTGATCATAAGCGGTACGCCAATGGCATGCGATCGCTCGCTATAGAGGTAGCGTGAGGAGGTATACAGCGTATTGTCGTGCATGCCGGATGACAGGTACCATGATTTTGCTTTCAGAAACCACATGGCAATCGCGTCCCACTCGATAAGATAGCTGTGTGATGCGTGTTCAATCACCGGCCACAGAATAAATACCGTAAGCGCGATGATAAGCAGCGGGACCATGCGCATCATACGAAGTACGAAAAAAAGTGCCGTAAGCGTCAGTATGGCGCTTATAGCCAACACGCGATCTACCGTGATAAGTGATAACAGGTTTGATCCGGCCAGTCCGAGCAGGATAAGCATCCAGAATCCGTTTCCCAGTACCCATGATACGGGGAGCGTTATCAATACGTCATGTTTTTTCCAAAATGGACCGATCAGCACGCTATAGAGCAATATACCAGTGCTGTACAATCCCAGGCTCATAATGATCAGTATCAGCGTGTCGCTCATAATTCCCCTTTGACAAACAAATAATACGGATCCTCAAATTTTTTATTTACCATCACATGCTGTTTTTTGACTGATGCCGGAAGGCGTATAAGTCCGCTTTGGGAAGCGGGAATATAGGCGTTAAGGTTTATGTCGGCAATAATTAAATCATGGGGCTGAAGCGTGATATTTTTAAATTGCTTGAAACTGATGGTGGGCACTACACGAGGATAAAAAAAGTAGTTGGTCATAATAACCAACTCGCTGATATTGGTTTTTTTGCCGGTATAGTAGGTGGTAGTGTAATCGGGCGTTCGTTGGTCGGTAAACACCAGATATATGGCATTGTTGCTACCCTGGTAGTTAACGGATTGTTCATACAGCTCCCAATACGGATTTTGCCGTTGTATTTGTCGATATAATCCCTCTGGGGCATGCGGATCAATAAAGTTTTTTATATCTCTAAAGTTCGTGGTATAGAAATCGTAGTAATGAAAGTGAATAATGAACAGGATAATAACCAGAGGCAGGATATACCATTCGTACCGGTGCGGCATAGTGGTTAGTGTAGCACATCATTCATCTTACTATTGCCGGTGGTTTGAAATTAGCATGAATCAATTGAACAAATTTTTCATTTGCTGCTGTGTGAGAGCAACGGACAGGCTTCCCTTGCGGTATTGACCGTGAGAATTCATACATGGCATTGGCGGCTTCATCATACAGCACTCTGCCGATATCATCATGTCCCGTAATAGCAACGAGCTCTGGTTCGAAAAAAACAATTGCCGGCATATCGGTGATCCCATATTTCGGCGCATAGCGTGCCCGATGATGCCCATCGATAATAATCAGTTTGTTGTTATGATCAAACACATAGTCGGTACATGCATAGAGCCAGATAGGATGTTGCAGTAGCCAATCAAAGCCGTAAGAAGACGCATACATGGTTTTAATAAAACGCTCGGTTTGATGGGAATATTCGCCCGGTGTTTGCCTTCCCCATAAGTGGCTCACCGGTGCCCACACGAGTGGTTTTTGCTGAGCCAGTTCTTCAAGTGCATCTTTGCACGAAATAATATGATCTTTGCACGGGAATCCTTTTGGCAACTCATGGCCGGTGATGGGCGGTATAGTATCTTTTGTCATATATGGTTATTTAAAAAAACCGCCCCGCTGAGCGGGACGGTTGGTCTGTTTTTAATTGTGTAGCTTGTTACACAACGACCCTTCCGCCCCGCTGAGCGGAACTGATAAGGAGTGCATTGGTAATAATAAACCGTCTTTTGTACATAAGCAGTAAGTATTGTATGCCAGCCTACCGAGCGTGTCAAGTTGCCCTACAGGACAATGTGTTTTATAATGCAGCATGTCCGGCATGAGCAAACGCACCTTTTTTTTCGGCATAGACAGTGCCACCTGGGATGTTATAACACCCTGGGTACGCAACGGTAAGCTGCCCGGCTTTTCCCTACTCATGAAGGGAGGAACGACGAAACGTCTAGTATCGACGATACCGCCTATTACACCCGTTGCCTGGACTTCGCTGTATACCGGGGTTAATCCGGGCAAGCACGGCATTTATGATTTTTATCGGCTGAATAAGCGTCATGATATCGCGATTAACAGCACCGCCGATGTTAAACGCGAAACCATCTTTGATTATTTGTCACGGGCCGGTAAAAGAACTGCGGTATTGAATCTACCGCTTACGTATCCCGTCCGTCCCCTGAACGGAATTATGGTGGGGGGGTTTACCACGCCGGGCATTGACAGCGATTTTATCTACCCCGCATCACTGCGTGATGAGTTTTTGAAGCGTTTTCCTCGGTACTCATTTATTGAACGGGGACGCTTTAGCTACAGCACAGCATCGCGCAAGGAGTTTCTTGATGACCTGCTAACCAGCATTGATGAGCGCATTGCTCTATTTGATTGGATTGAACAAAAGGAGCGGTGGGACGTATTTGCGGTCAATTTTATGGAGGTTGACCATGCGCAGCATTGGTTTTGGAAATTCTATGACAAAAGCCATCCCGATTATGGGTATGATCAACACGGTAAAGACGCACTGTATAAGGTGTATAAGCGCATAGATGCGTATTTGCTTAAGACATTGCGCAAAGGCGCCTATAACCGGTACGTTATTTTTTCGGACCACGGAGCCGGCAAATACGTAAAGAACATCAATGTTAATTTATTACTGTTACAGGAGGGTTTGTTAAAACTTCGATCAACTCCCTTTACGCGCCTGAAGCGGGCACTCTACGGCCTGGGCGCAACACCCACCAACGCAACCAGGATTGCGCTGCATATGCGGGCACTTTCCGGCTCAAAGCCCGGAACCGGCATCGGTAAGGCGCAGGCGCTATTTTTGAATATGAGAGACATTGACTGGCATGCAACCCGCGCATTCTCGTTTGGCAGCTATGGGCAAATATACTTAGTTGATCAATCAAAGAAAACGCGTGAGCAGGTCATACAATTATTAAAAAATTTAGAGTATGAAGGAAAACCACTGATAACCGCTCTGTGGGAGCGTGAAACCATGTATACGGGCCCCTATGTTAAGCAAGCCCCTCATTTGATGTTTTCGGCTCAGGATTTTTCATTGGGAGCCTCTGCCATCAGTCCGTTTGTTGCCAACACCCTGTATTCGCATCCGCATACTCTGAAATCGGGCGAGCATCGTATGGAGGGTATTGTGGGCATATATCCCCGCACTAAGGTGAGGCGGGGAGATACGGTTAGTATTCCTGACATTTCCGCGACTCTACTGGATATGAACCATATTGCGATTCCCTATGATTGGGATGGGGTTTCCCTACTGCAGACAGAAAGTCTGCCAGCCTCGGAGGACGTAGACAGCATTTCGGTATAAAGCGCTACATATAACCCAGCTTGCGTAGTGTTCCCATGATGTTTTCTTTATCCTGCCGGCGGCCCGCTCGCTCTTTTATCTTGCTGAAATCCTGTTCCCACGCTGGCTTAACGTCAGCTTTGATGGTGGTTCCTTTGGCGCCCAGTGACCGGTAGCCCTGTTTGTACAGCGTGCAGTACGGTATTTTTTTATCCAAAATGGCGTCCCATATGGCGCGCTCGGTAAAGTGAAGAATGGGATGGATGCGCATGTGGGTGGGGGTCAGCCTCCCTTCACGCTTTGAGAAATACGTTTCATTGGCCCGTGCCTCCTGTTCATCCCACCGTATGCCGGTAATCACGGCAGCATACGGATGTTTTTCAAGATAGCGGTTCATGGCAACGGTCTTCATCAGATGGTTGCCCACAAATGATTCGGGTTCAAAGGGGAATGTTTTTTTCTTAAATCCCAATCGTTTCACCTCTTCTTGGTTGCGCGTATCAAGCTTTGCAACAACCACCGGCGCACCAATCTCTGTTCCCTGCTCCAGTACATTATCGTTTCGCACCTCCGTGACGTTCAGTTTCCACTTTTTGGTGATCTGTGCCACAAATTCTTTGATTTCCTCAAACACATGCCCCTCATTGATAAACAGACATCTTGGCATAGGGACCTTGTTTTTTTTGCATGCTTCGCGAATCATCCATAAAATAAGGGTAGAATCTTTTCCTCCGGTCCAGGCAACCACGACGTTTTTGCTGCCGTAGCGCTTAATAGCCTGCATCATCACCCACTGGCTTAGGGCAATATTGTCATCAACGGTTTGTGTAAATGATTGTTCTTCTGTAATTTTTTGCGCAATTTGGTTCAGGAGCCCTTCCATATAGGTTTCAATGGGTTGTTTTTTTTGGCGGGCACGTGAGAAGAAAACAGGAATAAGCCGATCCGGTATGATATTTTTCATGTAAGTTTTGATTATATCCAATCTTTTGTGGAAAAAATAGGTATAATGAGCCCACTATAAGTTATTAAGCAGCAATTATGGCAAAAAAAGCGCTGATTACCGGTATTCTTGGTCAGGACGGTCCTTATTTAGCACAACACCTGTTATCCGAAGGGTATAAGGTATACGGCATGATCCGCCGGTATTCCAACCCTCATTTTGAGAATTTGGAGTATCTGAATCTTATGAACGAAATTGAATATGTGGATGGTGATCTAACCGATGAGGCTTCGCTTATGGGGGCTGTTAAGTTTATCCGTCCCGATGAAGTATATAATCTGGCGGCCCAGTCATTTGTGGGTGGATCGTGGGAACAGGCCAAACTCACAACCGAAGTAAACGCGTTGGGCGTGCTGCATTTGCTGAATGCCATTAAATACTTTGCTCCAATGGCCCGTTTTTATCAGGCTTCAACCAGCGAAATGTTTGGATTGGGACAGAATAAGCATGACGGCATGCAGGATGAGCATACTCCATTTCACCCCCGCAGCCCCTATGGCATAGCAAAAGTATATGCCTATTGGATGACGGTTAATTATCGTGAATCATACAAAATGTTTGCTGCAAACGGTATTCTGTTTAATCATGAATCTCCTATTCGTGGTATCCAGTTTGTGACACGCAAAATTACCGACGGAGTAGCACGCATTAAATTGGGCCTTTCCAAAGAGCTCCATTTGGGCAATATTGACTCAATGCGCGACTGGGGCTTTGCCGGAGATTATGTAAAGGCAATGTACCTCATGATCCAGCAGGATGAGCCGGATGATTACGTGGTTGCAACGGGTGAAAACCATAGCGTCAAGGAATTCGCAGAGCTGGCGTTTAAGCATGTGGGCCTCAACTGGGAAGATTACGTAAAAACCGATCCCCGCTTTCAGCGCCCCGCCGATGTTCCTAACCTCAAAGGCAATTCGGCAAAAGCACGGCATAAACTGGGATGGGAACCAAAAGTATCATTCCCGGATTTGGTAGCCATGATGGTTGACGCCGATCTAAAGCGTGTTGAAAAAAGAAACCGTTAACGATATGGATACCCATACGGCATACACGTTTAAGGAGCTGCAGCGAGTATTAAAGGAACGTTCCAAAGATCTACGGATCGAGTTTACGAGCCTTACGAAATGCGAGAAGGATATATTGGCCAAAACCGTTAAACTGTCTGAGGAGGTAGGAGAGCTGGCAAACGATATTTTGGCAACGATGTCGCTGCAGCGCAAATCAAAGCTTGAGGCTTTTGATAAGCAGAATCTGTACGAAGAGTTTGCTGATGTAGTGATCGCAACCTTTGCCTTGGGCATTGCCATGCGCGTCGACATGGACCGCGCGCTGCGGGAAAAGCTGGATAAGATTCTTACCAAATATATCAAAGACAGAGAATAATGAAGCGAGCCATTATTATAATACTGGTGATAGTGGGTATTATTGCCGTTCTTGCCTATGGCAAGATGCGCAATTTGTACTCAAAAATTTACAAAGGAAATCTATCCTCGCAGCAGACGCGCAAAGAACGGGATATTTTAACGGTGTTGCTGATGGGGTATGGCGGCGGCGTACATGAGGGAACATACCTGACTGATTCCATGATGGTTGCCCGCGTCGATCTGAAAAAGAATACGGTTGCCCTTATTTCGATACCCCGTGACCTGTGGGTAAAGGTTCCCACAAAAAATAATGAATCGTTTTACCGGAAGATAAATGCCGTGTATCAGTTGGGGTTGTTTCCCAAAGACTATCCTAATGTAACGCTCCCAAAAAGCGGTGAGCCGGGTGCGGCGCTGGTGAAGCAGGTGGCGGGTGAGATTCTAGGGATTGATGTCCATTACTATCTGACGGTTGATTTCGAGGGATTTCGAGAAGCGATTGATACCTTGGGTGGCGTCACCGTCAATGTGCAAAAGACCTTCGATGACTACGAATACCCCATAGAGGGAAAAGAGGCTGATTTGTGCGGAAAAGAAGAACAGTTTGTACAGATAGAAAAGTATTTCGGAAATCCCGCGAGTCCGGAGGCAACAGATGAAGAAAAAATAGCATTTTTTAAAGATAAGCCCGAGTTGGCCGAATTTTTGAAGCAGATCACCGAGGATCCGGTGCTGGCATTTCCCTGCCGGTACGAGCACATTCACTTTGATAAGGGCCCGATGCTTATGGATGGTGAGACGGCCTTGAAGTATGTGCGATCGCGCCATTCACTTGATGACGGTGGGGATTTTGGTCGAGCGGCACGCCAGCAGCAATTTATTGAAGGAGTAAAAGATAAAGTGCTGCAGGTAAATTTTGTTTCAAAAATAGTACCGTTAATGGATAAGCTGAGTAACCATATCAGCACCGATATGCCGGCTGATGATATGCAGCTTCTGATTAATGAATTTCCACAGGTTACCCAGTACACGCGCAAACAACTGGTATTATCAACCGACAACGTACTGGAAAGCTCATATTCCCCGGACGGACAGTATATATTAATTACCGCTGAAGGAATCAATAATTGGCAGCCATTGCATGCATTCATTAAAAGGTCTCTGACACCTCCTTCACCCACCTATGCGCCGGCAAGTCAGTAAGCCGCAGGTGGCTGAGTTTATGTTTATTGGTGCGTTTTGTTTGTATCTTATCCACAGCAATCAATCCATATGGCTTGATGAAGGAGTAACGGCGCGCGTGATGCGGGACTATGGCTTTTTTGATATCATAACCAAGTTTTCACCGCTGGATTTTCACCCTCCCCTCTACTATGTATTCATGAAAGTATGGACTACTGCTGCTGGGCACAGCGAAATTGCACTAAGACTTCCTTCGATGCTTTTTGCACTGTTAGCCGGTGGAGTAGTGTATTGCATTGCGAAAGAACTGAAGTTAAAACACGCCCTTTCTGCCGCTTCCCTTTTTTTATTGCAACCGCTCATCGTGTATTACGCCCAGGAGGCGCG
>Ga0066639_10006096_pt1 | contig 10069 bp, 8 predicted proteins | sample CryGeyCG2114_010_2_FD_59504 | JGI IMG/M metagenome (GOLD analysis project Ga0066639, IMG submission 59504) | Groundwater microbial communities from aquifer - Crystal Geyser CG10_big_fil_rev_8/21/14_0.10 | ecosystem: Environmental > Aquatic > Deep subsurface > Groundwater | place: USA: Utah... | reverse complement strand
AGCTTTATAGTTTTCAGTAACTGCTTAAGTTTAGTTTCCATAAACCTTATCCTCCTGGGCAGGAAAATAATTATCTTAGATTAAGATAGCAAATCTTTATGGGTTGTGTCAACGTGATCAAACTAGACTATTATGCGAGGCTGAGGGGATTCGGACCCCTGATCTTCTCCGTGACAGGGAGACGCGTTAACCAACTGCGCTACAGCCCCTTGCAAACATACATTTTATCATAAATTTGCTATACTGTGCCTGTATACAAAAACATTAGGAGGGTCCGTTATGAACACATCAACTATACTTGTTATCCTGGCAGTAGGCGTAGGCTTATATCTGGTCTCGCTGTACAACTTCTTCCAGACAGCGTTAACCAGGATCAAAGCCAGCATTCAAGAAATTGGTAATCAACTCAAGCGTCAAGCAAATTTAATCCCAAATTTGGAAGCTAGTGTCAAAGGTTACCTCACTCACGAAAAATCTATTTTAACTATGCTCGCAGATGCCCGCAAGGCAGTCGCAGGTGCCGCCGGATCTAGCGATCTTAATCAGCAATCCAAAGCTGCGGGGATTATGGGTGACCTCCTCCCACGCTTAGCAGTGATTGTCGAGTCCAACCCCGAGCTCAAAGGCAATACTACTGTTATGACTCTCATGGAAGAACTCCGTGATACCGCTGACAAGGTCATGTATAGCAGACGTACTTTGATCGATCTCTCCGCAGACTACAACGTTAAAGTAGTCACTTTCCCCAGCAACTTAATAGCAAATATGTTTGGATTCAAAGAACAAGCAGGGCTCAAAGTAGAGGGTATGGACTCAGCCACTAGCGTGACCGCTGCAGAAACCAAGTCACCGAAGATCAGTTTATAATATGTTAAACATTTACGAACAAATAGACGCCAATAAGCGTCGTAGTTTCTGGGTGATTACCTTGTTTATCGCCTTTGTCTCGGCCTTTGGTTATTTTTTCTCCTATCTCTACGGTTACGATTGGACGTTCCTTATTTTTGCCCTCCTCATATCTGGGGTAGGGGCGTGGATTAGTTATTATAATTCTGACTCAATCGCATTAAGTTTAGCAAAAGCTGAGCCAGTTACGCGCAAAACATTTCCACAATACATAAACATTGTAGAAAATCTAGCTCATGTTGCCCAAATACCTACTCCCAAAACGTATATTATTCCTAGCGCTGCTTTAAACGCCTTTGCCACAGGGAGAGATCCAGAGCACGGGGCAATCTGTCTCACTCAGGGTTTACTCGACAAAATGACAAGGACTGAGGTAGAAGGAGTCGTTGCTCACGAACTTTCCCACATCAGGAATTACGATACGAGGCTAATGACGGTAGTCGCCATTCTAGTCGGCTCAATTGCTATGGTTATGAACTGGAGCTGGCGCATGAGTATGTTTGGTGGGAGTCGTCGTAGGTCAAACAGTAATGACAATGGCGGTAACGCCATAATCATGGTCATCGGGATTATTCTAATTATTCTGGCGCCAATTATCGCCCAGCTTATCCAACTAGCGATATCTAGGAGGCGTGAGTTCTATGCCGACGCAGCAGCTGCAATGCTTACCAGACAGCCATCAGGACTCATTAGTGCGCTCAAGAAAATAGCTTCCAGTGAAGATATTGTGTTAGAGAGCGCCAACACTGCTACAGCACATCTATATATTGATGATCCAATGACAGTAGAGACTCATGGATCTTGGATAACCAAAATGTTTAGTACTCATCCTCCCATCGCCGACCGCATCAAGGCTCTTAAGGGTACTTCCTGACATCGCACTCTCTATCTGCTAAACTATATGCCAAGGAGCTTTTCATATGACTAACAACCAAATAACTAATCAGGACGTTCAGCACCTTGCCAAACTCGTTAGTCTCCCCCTCACCGACGATCGCCTCAACAAATTAGTCGACCAGATCACGACCACCTTCGAATATATCAACACTCTCCAAGCTATCGACACCGACAGTACCCAAGAAACCAACCAGGTTACGGGACTAGAGAATATTATGCGAGAAGACGTCGTAGAGGAGAGTCGGATGCTCTCCCAGAATCAGGCTCTCCAGAACGCCAAACACACTCACAATGGCTATTTCCTAGTACCAGCTATCTTAGAATAAACTCTATGCTACTTGATCTCTCTCTCCAAAAACTACTAGCAGGTTATCGAGACAACTCAATTGACCCCGTAGAGGTTATTAGAGAGGCTTATCACAATATCGAGAATCATAGTCAGGAGCTCAATACTCTCATTACCGTTCGCGACCAAGCCGAGACGCTAGCTTATCTAAAAACTCTCAACAAAACTCTCCCTCTCTATGGCTTGCCCTACGTCCTCAAAGACAGCTACGCCACTACTGAGCTTCGTACTACCAGTGCCTCCAAGATTCTCGATGACTACCTCTCCCTCTACGACGCCACTGTTCATCGCAAGCTCAAAGATGCCGGCGCCATCCTCATTGCGAAAGGAAATCAGGACGCCTGGGGCCATGGGGCTAGTACCGAAAACTCAGATTACGGGATGGGCAAAAACCCCTGGGATCCAACTCGCGTAGTGGGAGGCTCCTCCGGGGGTCCCGCCGCGGCAGTTATAACCCGAATGTGTGCTTTTGCAATCGGCGAAGACACGGGTGGCAGTATTCGTAACCCAGCTGCCTGGAATAATATCAGCGGTCTCCGCGTGACTTATGGAAGAGTCAGTCGTTATGGTTGTATCTCCTACGCTTCCTCGATGGATACGGTTGGACCATTTGCCAAATCAGTCGAGGATCTTGCTCTGGTTCTCTCCGTGATCGCAGGTGTCGATAAGTATGACGCCACTACCTCTCCCAAGCCGGTTGATGATTACCTTGCGAGCCTCGCAACCTCACCTGTCAAACTAAGAATCGGGATTGCCCCTGAGATGTTCGCAGATCGCCTTGACTCAGAGATCGCCACCAATACCAAGGACTTTGCTGACAAATTAGCCAGTCTTGGGCACGAATTAGTCGACATTTCTCTCCCTGTCGCTAAGATGTCTCTCGCCACCTACTACATCCTCGCTCCGTCTGAGACTAGCTCCAATCTAGGCAGATACGACGGGATCAGGTACGGCGGGACTCGCGCTCTATTTACTCAAGAGTCGATGCGTCGGATCATGATGGGTAGCTACGAGCTCTCATCGGGCTACTACGACGCCTACTACCGTAAAGCCCTCAAGATCCGTACTCTCCTCCTCCAAACTTTCCAGGATGCTTTTAGTAAGTGCGATGTCATCCTTCTCCCTGAGAATCCGGTTATGCCTCCTTTGCTAGGAGATCTTATCGGTGATCCGCTCGCCAACATGCTAGCTGACCTCTACAACACTCCCGTCAGTCTGGTCGGCTCTCCCTCTCTCGTGATCCCAAGTGGCTTCCATAAGAATGGTTTACCCATAGGGGTCCAGCTAGTTGGTCCCAAGTTCTCAGAGTCACTTCTCTTGGCACTCGGCCACCAATATCAGCAGAATACCGCTTGGCATACCAGGAGTCCCCAACTATGACCTATCAACTAATCTGTGGCGCTGAGATCCATGTCGAGCTCAAGACGAAAAGTAAGATGTTTTGTGGCTGCAAAAATGACCCTTTTCACGCAGCTAAACCCAATATTTACACGTGTCCTGTCTGCCTGGGTATGCCAGGCGCCCTCCCCGTACCCAACAAACAAGCCATCGAAGATTGTATCCTGATTGGACTCGCCCTGGGCTGCAAGATTGCCAAGGTCTCCAAATTCGACCGCAAGCATTATTTTTATCCTGACCTCCCCAAGGGCTACCAGATTTCTCAGTATGACGAACCCTTTTGTTTCGAAGGATTAGTTAAAACTAGTTTTGGTCCAGTCCGCATCACTCGGGTTCACATGGAAGAAGATACCGCCAAGATGCATCATGAGACGGTAGACGGTAAGAAGGTTTCCCTAATCGACTTTAATCGTTCCTCCGTGCCTCTTGTAGAAATAGTCACCGAACCAGATATCAAAAGTCCCGAACAAGCCAAAGAATTTCTTAAAAAAGTTCGAGATATTATCCGTACACTAGGAGTTGCCGATTGCGACATGGAAAAGGGTGGAATGCGCCTAGAAGCCAATATCTCTTTGTCTAGAGACCTGTCTGCACAAGCAGGTGGTAACTTACCTAACTACAAAGTTGAAGTCAAAAATATTAATTCGTTCAGGTTTTTTGCAAACGCACTTACTACCGAATTTGCGAGGCATTCCGAGATTTTGGATCGAGGCGAGGTTCCCGTTCAGGAAACAAGGGGTTACCGCTCAGATACGAGTACAACGGTCTCGCAAAGAGTCAAAGAAGATGCAGCAGACTATCGTTATTTCCCCGATCCAGATATCCCTCCAATCGTTATTTCTAATGCTTGGCTTACAAAGATTAAATCACGCTTACCAGAGCTCCCAACCTCAAAGATAGAGTATTTAATCGCTTTAGGAGTCGTTGAAAGTACTGCCAAAATAATTGTTGCTAACCAGGTAATGATGGAATATCTTGATCAAGTGAAAACACTAGATCCAAAAATGGTTTCGCAAGCCGCCAAAGATCTCGTCAATAAGAAAGTTGATTATCAAAAACTCAGTCCGGAAGAATATCTCAAAACCAAATCTGTAAGCAAAATCACCGACAAGTCTATTCTCAGACCAATCATCGAAAAAATACTCTCAGACAATCCCATCGCGGTAGCAGATTACAAAGCCGGTAAACAAAACGCGTTCGGTTTCTTTGTCGGCGCTGTTATAAAAGCCACCTCAGGCCAGGCTGACCCAAAAACCGTTCACAATATATTAACTGCTAGTTTATCGATATGATTGATTTTACCCATCTCCACGTCCACACCCAGTACTCCCTTCTCGATGGTCTTTGTAAAGATGAGGATCTAGTCACCGCGTGCAAAAACTATGGTATGGACGCCCTCGCCATCACCGATCATGGAGCCATGTATGGCACCATTCACTTCTACAATACCATCCGCAATGCCGGGATCAAGCCCATTATCGGTATGGAAGCCTATTACACAGCTGGTAATCGCAGTGACAAGTCTCGTGAGTTCAAAACCAATCATTTATTATTATTAGCCAAAAATCTCACAGGGTACAAAAACTTAATTCAGCTCACTTCTATCGCCCACCTAGAAGGTTTTTACTACAAACCTCGCATAGACTGGGAAACTTTGGTCGCTCACCGCGAAGGACTTATCACTACCTCTAGTTGTTTACGAGGAGAAATCCCCCAATATCTTCTCAAAGGAGAAATTGACAAGGCCGAACTTAGACTCAAAGACTTTTTAAACCTCTTTGGTAATGACTATTACCTTGAGTTACAGCGTCATGATGGTCTAGAAAAAGACCTAGTGCCTCTAAACAAAGAGTTATTAAAACTATCTCGCAAATTTGGCGTCCCCATCATCGCTACAAATGATATCCATTACGTTCGGCAAGACGATGCGCGAGCCCAAGATGCACTCCTTGCTATCCAGACACGTACCACTCTAGACGACAAAAATCGTTTTACTATGTCTGAGTCTCAAACGTACTACTTCAAATCCAAAGAAGAAATGTCAGATCTTTTTGCCGACTTACCAGAAGCTATCAGCAATACCAGGAAAATTGTGGACAAATGTGATCTCACAATACCGACAGGCAAAATGATTTATCCCAAGTTTTCTGTACCAGATGGCATGACCCCAGAGACATTCCTCCAAAAGATGGTCTACGACAAAGTCAAGGCTCGCTACCCTCATCCAAGTCCAGAGATTATGACTCGGATAGATTATGAGTTGGAAGTTATTAATACAAAGGGTTATGCCTCATACTTTTTGATTACCCAGGACTTTATCAACTGGGCTAAAAGCAATGGAATCCGGATTGGACCAGGTAGGGGCTCAGCTGCAGGCGCTATTGTATCCTATATTCTACGTATTACCTCCATTGATCCGCTTGCTCACGGGCTCCAGTTTGAACGCTTTATGAATCCCCAGCGTCCCAGCCCCCCAGATATCGACGTAGATATCGCCGATGTAGGTCGTGATCGCGTCATCGAGTATGTCACAGAAAAATACGGAGTCGATAGGGTAGCTCAGGTCATCACTTTTGGAACCATGGAAGCTAGAGCCGCTATCCGCGATATTGGCCGAGTTTTAGGTCTCCCATACTCCGACCCAGATTTAGTGGCCAAGCTCATTCCCCTGGGATCAAGTATCGACGAGGCACTCACTACCGTTTCAGAACTTCAAGACCTTTACAAAAATCCTAAATACAAAGAGCTTCTAGATCTTGCCAAAAGAGTAGAAGGAGTCGCGCGCCACTCTAGTACTCACGCCGCCGCCGTCATCATTGCTGACGCACCTCTTACCAATTACACTCCCATCCAAAGAGATACCAAGGTCGGCAAGATCACGACTCAGTACGACATGTACTCAATCGACTTAAACGTCAAACCAGACGCCATCGGTTTGCTCAAAATGGATTTCCTTGGTCTTCGCAATCTTACTATTCTTCAAAATGCTATTAATTTGATTAGGGCAAATGGGAATATGATTGATTTATCGGATTTGCCACTTGATGACAAAAAAGTTTTTGAGATGCTTAGTCGTGGTGAAACTACCGGGGTCTTTCAGATGGAATCAACCGGGATGCGACGCCTGGCAAAGCAGTTAAAACCTGACGTCTTTGGTGATATTGTCGCATTGATCGCACTATACCGCCCAGGTCCAATGGCACTCATCCCCGAATTTGTCAAAGGCAAGCTAGAACCAGAGAGTATCAAATATCTACACCCAGATCTTAAACCCATTTTAGGCGAAACATATGGTATCGCCGTCTACCAAGAGCAAGTCTTAAAGATTGCCAATGTCATGGCCGGTTATTCACTCGGAGAAGCCGATATTTTGCGACGTGCCATGGGTAAAAAATCTCTCGAAACCATGAACAAAGAGCACAAGAAATTTATCGCTCAAGCAGTGGCACTCAATTACTCAGAAGGCATGGCCGAGAAAGTCTGGGCATTTATCGAGCGTTTTGCCGGTTATGGTTTCAACAAAGCTCACGCGACCAGTTACGCCATGATCGCCTACCAGACAGCCTATCTCAAATCTCATTATCCAGTTGAGTACATGACAGCTTTTATGTCTGCAGAGTCAGGGCGTGAAGACAAGATGGCTCTCTCACTTGAAGAATGTCGCAACATGGACATCAAAGTTTTACCTCCAGATATCAACAAATCAGCTGCCAATTTTATAATCGAAAAAGATGCCAAATCGCTAGAAAACAAAGCCATCCGTTTTGGCTTTAGTGCTATCAAAAACGTAGGTACTGCAGCCATCGATAATATTCTTATGGAACGTACGGGGGGAGGGGATTACAAGAGTTTTACAGACTTTATCGCCCGCGTAGATACACAAAAATCCAACAAAAGAGTTCTCGAAAGTCTGATCAAAGTAGGGGCCTTTGACGCTTTTGGTAAACGTGCCGTGATTCTGGACGAAATTGACAATATCAGAAACAAAGTCGGCAAAACTAGTGCCGAAAAAGATAGTAATCAAGGTGGTTTATTTGACAATCTGATTCAGGCAGAAGTTTCGATCGTCGACGACTGGAAATCTACCAAAGACGAGTTCAGCAATAGACAACTTATTGAGATGGAGCGCGAACTCCTAGGGATTTATCTGCGTGAGCATCCCAGTCAAAAACTCCTCAAAAAAGCTCGTGACAATTGGTGCAAACCTCTATCTAAAATCTCCGATTACAAAGGTCAGAAGATCTCGCTGGCCGCGATCATCAAAACCGCTAGGACGGTTGTCACCAAAACCAAGCAACAGGAGATGGCTTTTCTCCTTCTTACTGATGAGGGCGGTGAGATCGAGGCAGTAGTTTTCCCTAAGACGTATGTCGAAGTTAAATCATTTTTGATCCCCAACAGTGTGGTGATTGCCAAAGGTAAAGTCGAGGAGAGGGAAGATAGATTGTCATTTATTGTCGATACCATAGAATTGGTACCTAATCCCGACACGTCTTCCACCTCAGTGGTGCAAGATCCCAACACTATTATTGTTCCCCGTGGCACGAGCAAAGTGACTCTTCTGGCCCTCAACAAGCTCCTACAAGATAACAAAGGGGATGACCATATCACTCTTGTTTTTCAAAATCTACATGACGCTCGCGAACTCAAACTCCCCTTTGGCATCAATTATTCACCATCACTAAAAAACGAAATTGCTATTCTTTTGCAAATTGATAAGGTTGAGTAGACCGTGGGGATTGACTTCGTCCTAACTTAGGTTATATAGTTATAGCATGATCCAAAGAATATCCGAACCAGTCTCTGTGATTTTGTCCTCCGTAGGGGCGAATCATCATTCGCCCGCACATATCCGCCCATTGTCCTTGCGTTGGGGTCATCACGAATATTCTGTCTCCCAGGTCGGTCTCCGCCACACCTACCGTGACGGCATTACTCGCCACCATGTGTTCTCTGTTCTCGGTGGCAATCTTTTCTTCAGATTAAATCTAAACTCCGACAATCTTAGCTGGACACTCGAAGAGGTAAGTGATGGCTTGCCTGATTAGGGGTGACTCCTCTTGTGATCAGAGGTCTGTCCTTAAGAAGAATTCCCGGCTACAAGCCGAGAAGAACTCGTCGGCAGACGAAAGGACAGACCTCATGGGTACTCAAACATTCAACCAAGCTCCTCCACGTATCATGCACATCGATCTCAACTCTTGCTTTGCCAGTGTCGAGCAACAGGCCAATCCACTTCTTCGGGACAAACCTATTGCCGTCGTCCACTCTGACGCACCCTACGGCTGTATTCTAGCCCCAAGCGTGCAAGCTAAGCTTTGGGGTGTAAAGACAGGGATGACATTACAAGAAGGGAGAGATCTTTGTCCCTGGCTTATCGCGAGGGTTGCCGACCCAGACAAATACAGAGAAGTACACGCCAAACTTGCCAAATTATTAGATGATTATTCAGACCATGTCATCCCCAAATCCATCGACGAATTTATGATGATATTGCCTTCAATACAAGGCTCAAACCATTGTATGGTTGCCCATGAGATTAAATCTCACATCAAATCAGAGATTGGCGATTATCTCCGCGTTTCAATCGGTGTCTCTACCAACCAAATTCTAGCCAAACTCGCTTCAGGTCTGCACAAGCCAGATGGTTTTGACGTGATCGATTCCCACAACTTTATGGATATCTATGACAGTCTTCCTTTGCAAGAACTTTGTGGAATAAATGTAAGAAACGAAGCTAGACTGCATAGGGTCGGGATCTTTACAGTCAGACAGTTTTATCAGGCAGACATTCAGACACTCCACTCAGCCTTTGAGTCAGTTCTTGGGCGGTATTGGTATATATATTTACGTGGTTATGAAGTAGGGGCGGATTATCATTCACCCGTAAAATCATTCGGCCAGTCTTATGTTTTACCTCGTCCTATGGAGATACAAGAGTGGCGACCCATCCTAGCCAAGCTCGTAGCCAAAGCCGCTCGTCGCCTACGTGCAAGCGGTTTTTCTGCCAGCAGTATCTATCTCGCTCTCCGCTTTGGCGATGGCACCTCCTGGCAAGCTAGTCACAAGACAGATAATTTTATGTTTGACGACGTCAGCCTCCTGACATCTGCCCTAAATTTATATTACCATTCTGTAGGGGTAGATTATCATTCACCCGTAAAACCAGTCAAAAAGATTACCTTTACCTGTTTTGATCTCGAAAATGATTTCGGTCAGCTCAGTTGTCTACGTGATCTTGTTAAAGAAAAGTTACTGACTGAGTCTCAAGATAAAATTAATGATAAATGGGGAGAATATACGCTAACTTACGGTTCTATGATTGGTTCACAAAACCACGTCCGCGATGCCATAGCCTTTGATAATTACGAACCCGGATCGGAAATGTAATATGCCGTTAAGAAAAACACTCCTAATAACAGGTGAGCACTATCACGTTTTTTCTAGAAGTTCGCAAAAACGTGAGATTTTCTTAGGTATTGACGCAGACATTTTCCAAATCTGTCTTAAATTTTATACAAG
>Ga0066639_10006094_pt1 | contig 10070 bp, 8 predicted proteins | sample CryGeyCG2114_010_2_FD_59504 | JGI IMG/M metagenome (GOLD analysis project Ga0066639, IMG submission 59504) | Groundwater microbial communities from aquifer - Crystal Geyser CG10_big_fil_rev_8/21/14_0.10 | ecosystem: Environmental > Aquatic > Deep subsurface > Groundwater | place: USA: Utah... | reverse complement strand
ACAACGGTAATGAATGGATGCCGCAGGATCTGCTAAACGCACGCCGGAAATTTTTTTTAATCCCCGCCGGTAAAGATTAAAAATATCCGCCCGGCGTTTGATAAATTTATTGATTTTTTGCAATTGACTCAACCCCAATGCCGCCTGCAAGTCCGGCATTTGGTAAAAATAATTCCCGCTACCGGCAGTATTATCATGGCCGTTAGCATTAAATATTAAAGCGCCGCCATCGCCCGTGGTAATCACTTTGGTGGCGTAAAACGAACAAACAGTGATGTCGGCAAATTTTCCCAGCTTCCGGCCAAGGTAAACTCCGCCGATGGCTTGTGCCGCATCTTCTATCACTGGCACTTTTAATTTTAGAAACCGGCCGATATCTTTTACCGGATTGCCAAATAGATGAGGCGCGATTATCGCTTTCGTGCGGGCTGATATTTTTTTAACCGCATCTTCATAATTGATATTGTAATCGTCCAAATTAATGTCAGCCGCCACCAGCTTTGCTCCGGCCGCCTTAACCGCCCAAACAACGCTCTCGCAAACATAAGCCGGTATAATAACTTCGTCATTTTTGCCTATCTTCAAAGCGCCTAACGCCAATCTTATCGCTTCTTTGCCGGAAGGAGTGAGAAATACTTTTTTGGCTTGAAAAAAATTTTTTAATTTTTCGGAGAATAAAAAACTCATCCGCCCGGACGCTATCTGTTTGCTTGCAAGCGTCCGGCGAACGGCTTTGATGTCGTCGGCTTCAATTGTCGGGCATGAATGTTTTATAATCATAAAGGTTTGCGGCCACGGATAATGTAATAAAATTCAAAATCTTCAAACAACAGCGACTTGGAAAATCCGATTTTAAGATTGCTGAACTTTTTAAACATTTCTTTAACCTGCTTTTTATTTTTAAAAGCGTACACGAAACAAGTGCGTTGCGAATCAACGCCGGGAGAGTAAAGGTTGGCGGCTATTTTCTTGGCGCAAACGGCATGCTGGTTCGATACGGTTGAACAAAGAAAACTGCCCCCCGGTTTTAAGGTTCTAAAAATTTCAGCGAGTATTTTCTGATATCCTTTTTTATCATTATAAAAAATTGACTGCCAGGCCACAATCGCGTCAAAAAAATTATCGGCGAAAGGCAAACTGTTGGAATCAACTAATTTTAACATTGCTTTCTTGCCCGTTTTCTTAAATTTATTCTGAACTAACTTAAGACGATTGCCGGCGATTTCCGTACCGAAGCAATCAAATCCCTCGGTTGCAAAATAAAGCAGATTGGCTCCTTCGCCAAACCCGATATCCAACAGCCGTTTGTTTTTGCTCTCGCCCAAAAAATATTTCCGGCATCTGATTAAATTTGTATCCGCGTGCATGTCTTGCGAGGGCATTTTATTCCACGCCAGGCGATTTTGGGCTATTATTTTTTCCGGGATTATTTTTTTTACGTTAGTCATCTCGGCAATATAATTAAAAACTAATAAGTGAGGCGTTTAGTTAATAACCGCCTGTTAATTTTTATGTTCTGTAAAACTTTTGCCACCCTTATTCCACATTTTCCGTCACCGTACGGATTCCGGCAATTCTGAACTCTTTGCCTGAATTTTTTGTCAAACAGCGCTTTATTTATCGCTTTTTTTATTTCGCTTCTGTCGTGGCCGACAAAAATTTTATTGCCGCCGTGTTCTCTGATTGATTCCCGGGTGCCGATATTCACCGCCGGCAATTTAAATGAAGAGGAATCAATGGAACCGCTGCTGGAATTTCCCACCATCACGCTCGCGTACTTCATTATACTTAAATATTCTCTTCGGGGCAATGATTTAAATGTTTTTAAAAAATCGTACTTTTCGTATTTATTTATGACTTTGATCATTCTTCTGCCACCCGCGTCCGAACTGGGATAAATCAGAACCGTCTGCTCATTAAGTTCTTTTAACGCTTCCAGAGTTTCTTTAATCTGCCCGGCCGCTTGGTCCATTTGGCTTGGCGTGGAATGCTGGATGACCAAAAATAGCGGCCGGCGCAAACTTAAATGATATTTTTTTTCAATATATTTTTTAGAATATAATTTTTGCGCGATGATATCGTCCAGCGCCGGCGAGCCGGTAACATAAACGCGCCACGACTCCTCTCCCATTTTTATAATCCGGTTTGCGCTCTGTTTCGTAGCCGCAAAATGAATATGGGAAAATTTGGTAATCGCATGTCTGGTCAGATCGTCAATATGGGCGCCGTCGTCGCCTTGATCGCCGCCATGAATGTGGGCAATGGGAATATTCGCGTGCGCTCCCGCGATCGCTCCGGCCAAAGCTTCCGCCCGGTCGCCTAAAACCAAAATGATATCCGGTTTAATTGATTTTATCGCTCTGGTAATCCCAATGATGCCCGCTCCCAGCGCTTCCGCCATCGCTGTTCCGGTGTCTTCTTTAGGAAAAAGCGCGTTAACTTTTTTTCCGATTTTAAATCCGTCCCGCTTTATTTCTTCCGCGGTTTTTCCAAACTCGCTCGCCAAATGCATTCCGGTAACTATTAGCGACAAATCAAATTTTTTATTTATTTCCTTTAAAGCGTTTCTCATCATGCCGTAATCCGCTCTGGTTCCGGTAATATAGCAAATTTTTCTTTTTGATTTCATAAAATATCGCTCCATTTTATTAAATAATCTTTGGCTATATTTTTTTTTGCTTTTCGGCCGATTATTTTATTTAAAAACTTCGGCGGAATGCCGGTGCCCGGCCTTTTAACGGCTAACATTTTTTTATCAATCACCATTGCTTTATTTATACCGCCGACTGTAACAATGCTTTTTCTCCCTATTAATTTATTCTTTTTTTCAATTTCCGCTGGTTGCTTTTTGGCGCTGCCCATCGCTATTTCCGTTTCTCTGATTGCCGCTACCATTCGCTTTAATTCCGCTGGTTCTAATGAAGCTTTATGGTCCGGACCCGGCAAATTTTTATCCAAAGTGAAATGCTTTTCAATAACGCAAGCGCCTAAGGCGGCGGCCATTACCGGAACAGTGACGCCTAAGGTATGGTCGGAATAACCGACCAAAACCTTAAACTCGCGCATCATGGTTTGCATTGCTTTTAAATTCACTGCGCTGAAGGGGCAAGGATAAGCAGTAGTGCAGTGTAAAATGATTATTTTTTTGTTGCCCGCCCGCTTGATTACGCGAACCGCTTCCGCTATTTCTCTCAATACTGACATGCCGGTGCCTAGTATCATTGGCTTTTGATATCGGGCGGCGTAACGCAACAAGGGCAAATTGGTAAGGTCGCCGGAACCGAATTTAAACGCAGGCACTCTTAAGGAGTTTAAAAAATAAACGCTTTTTTCTCCGCCGTGAGGAGTGGACAAAAAAATTATTTTTTTCTGGCGGCAATGCTTAATTATCGGCTGGTAAAATTTTTCGTTTAATTCCAATTTTTTCAGCATGTTTAACTGACTTTCGGTTTTGCCGATATTTTTTTTCTGGTAGTCGGCCATTGCTCCTTGAGCCGTAACCACTTCTTCCGCTTTGAAAGTTTGAAATTTAACCGCGTCGACGCCGGCGGCGGCCGCAGCGTCAATTAATTTTAAAGCGTTAGTCAAACTGCCGTTATGGTTAACGCCGGCTTCGGCAATTATAAAAATCGGCGACTTATAGGAAATTCTTTTGTCGGCAATAGTTATCATAAAACGATGGTTTTTCCCGTTTGGTTGCTTTTTTCCAAAGCGAACAGCGTTTTTAATAATTGGTAATCTTCCGCGAAGGTGGCGGGAAACTTTTTTTTGCCGCGCAAAGCGGCCAAAAAATCTTTTATTTCCAAATTATGCGAGTCTTCGGGCGTATCGTAATTTTTTTCTTTTTTTCCTTTTTTTAGCTTAATCGTCCGCCAGCTTTTGTTTTTTGCCGAAAATAACCTGATGGCATAGTCTCTCCATTCCCAGTCAATAATCCCCTCACTGCCGATTAAGCGCAAAGTTATTTTGGAATCTCTCGCCAAAAGGTCAATGATTACGCTGCCGATAATTTTATTTTCGTATTCCAAGGTAAAAGCGTAAATGTCGTCGGCCGTCATTTCCAAATCGGAAACCTTTCTCGCAAAACCGGCAACGCGTTTGGCTTTGGAACCCATGATTTCGTTAAGCCATTTTAATTCAAACGGCATCATCTCGCGGCAGGCGCCGGTAGATTTTTGCGCAAAATAAAACTTACGGTAATCGTCCCAGGAGTGCCAGTCGGGCAAATACTGCCCCGAGTGGTATTGGAACGCCAAAATTCTGCCGATTTTTTTTTCTTTGACCAACTGCCTGATTTTTTGGACGGCCGAAATATACCTTAAGCTGCAGGCGGGCGCGGCGACAAAATCGCCGTTCAACAGCGGCAATAATTTTTTGTATCCCCGGTCGGTAGTTCCGGGCTCAACAAAAAAATGTTTTTTATTTTTCGCGGCGTACAAAAAATACTCACTGTGCCTGTCCGGCGGAGTGGAAATTATAAAAACATCCGGCTCAAACTCCCGCACGGCTCGGGCAAAATTACTGTCAGTTTTAATTCCATATTTTTCGGCGGCCTCTTGGCAGCGGGCTGAGGAAACGTCAAAACCAAAAATTTGATTTCTTTTTATTTTATTAAAAAGCAAATTTCTGATTCGCCTCGCGCCCATTGAACCCAAACCGACTTGCAAAAATTTCATATTATGATTATTTAAATTTTTTTATTTTGCGCTTTAACCGGCTGTAATTTTTGTAAATTAATTCGCCGACGACGAAATCCTGCGGCTCGTCCAGGTCAACCGCCCGCCAGCGTTCCCCTTCATATCCGATTAATTTTCCGGCCCTGTCCGACCTTTTTTTTAGCATCAATTCCGTCTTGGTCAAAGAAATCATGCAGCCGTCCAGTTTATAAACCGCCGGCAGTTGCTGGCGATTTTGAGAAGACAAAAACTCGGGGTTTAAAATTTTTAATTTGTCCGTTCGGTCTTTGGTTAAAAGCAAATTTTCCGTCCGGCAAACGCTTACCAGGGAATCGACCCGGCGCTTAAAATATAATTTAATCGCCTGTTTTATGTCGGCGGCGGTTCTTAAAGGCGAGGTTATCTGCAAAGTCATAACGTAATCCGGCCGATATCCCTCGTCTTTTTCCAGTTTTTTTAACAGGTGAATGGCGGCGTCAATAAACTCGCTATTATCTTTGGCCAAACTTTCCGGGCGCAAAAAAGGCACTTCGGCGCCGTAACGCTCGGCAATCCGTTTTACTTCTTCGCTTTCGGTTGACACAACAATGCGGTTAATATAAGGTACTTTTTGCGCGGCCTTAATGGTATAAGCAATGCAAGGTAAACCGTTGAACGGCCTGATGTTTTTATGAGTAATGCCTTTGCTTCCGCCCCGGGCGGGAATGATGACTAATATTTCCATAATTTTTGCAAATTAATTGATATTATTTAGTAATTATCCTAACATTTAAGCCGTAAAAAGTCAAAAAAATACGCACCGTCTGCTCGGTTATCAGTCGCTTTTTCCGCTCACGGCTTTTAAACCGCCGCTTTGACGATAGCAAAAAAAACTTATATAATTTTACTGTAACACTAATTTTTATAATTTTAAAATTATTATGAAAGGATGCTTTTTTCTCCAACGCAATTTTGCCAAAGTCGGACATGCCATGGCGATAGACCTGAAAAAAAGATACGGGCTTAAAGAATGTTGCGCTTTTGTCTTCACGCGGCAAAGTTATGATTTCTTAAAAACCCAAACTGACGTTAATTATACCAATTTACTCTTGGAGGAAGATGTCCATGATAAATATAAACAGGAAGAAGTGAATTTAGATTATTTAAAAAATATGGAAAAGGAATACGGCATTCCTAACCTTTGGCCGTATGTGCTGATTGACCGGATAGTGATGCAGGGGCAATTATTGCGGGAATACCCTTACGACCGTCCGCAATACAGCCACGAAGAAATCCTCAAAATATTTCAGGCCACCGCCAAAGAAATTATTTCTTTTTTGGAGCGAGAGCGGCCTGATTTTATTTTTTTCTCGGTAGTCGGCACTATCGGCAGCTATCTCTTATATCAAATCGCCAAGAAAAAAGGCATTCAAATATTTTTTGGCGAAACCTCGCGTTTTCCCGATAGCTATATGCTTACCGATGATTATTCCTGTTTTCACTGGACGGAAGAGCGCTGGCAAAAATTTCAAAATCAAATTGAGCGCCCGGACGAAAAAAAAATTGGACAAGCAAAAAAAATTATTGCTGATTTTGTACAAGAACCAAAGCCATATTTGGCGGAAGCTTCGCCAACGCAGCAGCCGATTTTTCGCCGCCGGCAATTTAAGTTTGCGTCGCCTTCGCAATGGAAAAAAACAATCTACTGGGCCTGGCGCACCTGGTACGACTATTTCAGCGGCAGCCACCGCCGTGATTACTCCACCATTAAGCCCTGGTTTCATTTTTGGGACCGCTGCCAAAGAAAATTAAGGGTATTGGTCGGTTATGAAGATTTATACGACGAGCCAAAAAAAAACGAAGATTTTGCTTTTTATCCTTTGAGTTTTGAACCGGAAATGTTTCTGTTGCTCTACGCCCCTTTTGCCACCGATCAGCTTTATCTTATAAAACAGCTGGCGCGTTCTTTGCCGCTTTACTACAAACTTTATGTTAAAGAGCATCCGTCAATGGTCGGCTATCGCACCCGAAAATTTTATCGGGAATTAAAAAAAATTCCCAATGTTAAACTAATACACCCGAAAACGATAAGTTTTGATTTAATGAGGCGAGCTAAGCTGGTAGCTACCGTTACCGGCACCGCCGGCTGGGAAGCGCTCTTTTTTAAAAAACCGGTGATTACTTTCGGCTACAATTTTTTTAACAAATTATCCATGGTCAGATATTGCCAAAATACGCGCGAACTTCCTTACTTAGTGAAAGAGCAATTGGAAAATTACCGCTATCAAGAAACGGAATTTGTTAATTTTATCGCCGCATTGCTTTATGATACGGTGCCGGTTAATATGGACCAGCTCTGGATTCATGAAACGGAACTGAATAAAATTGTTGCCGGCGTCGGTCCGCTGACTGACCTGATCGCCCAAAAACTTAACCTGCCATTATGAAAATGATTTCTACTCTGCGAACTATTTATCGCCGGTTAATCAACCTGCCCTAGCTGGACAAAATAATTTATAAAATTTTGGATGTTCTCACAGATGTTTATTGTTTTTTGCGGCGCTGGCATTTTCCTCGAAATTACCTCCGGCGTTGGAAACTGGATATGCTCGGCGGATCATACGAGCCGGAAACTCGAGAGCTGTTTAAAAAAATAATAAAATCGGGCATGATAATTGTTGATATTGGAGCGCATATTGGTTATTTTACCCGGCTGTTTGCCAGTTTAACCTGTAAAACCGGCGCGGTGTACGCTTTTGAAGCCGACCCGGAAAATTTTTCATTGCTGGCAAAAAATACCCGGCATTTTAAAAACATAAAATTATGTCCTCAAGCCGTCTCCGCTAAATCCGGTTCAATTAATTTTTACCATAGCGAAGACAAAACCGGCTGCCACAGCGTCATTCCGGCGGATTTCAGGCAAAAAAAAATTACCGTGCCGGCGATAACGCTTGATGATTTTATTCAGGAAAAAAACATAAACAAAATTGACCTCATCAAAATGGATATTGAGGGCGGAGAATTAGCGGCCTTAGAAGGGATGCGCGTTACGGTTTATAAAAACCCTTCGCTTACGCTGTTGGTTGAGTTCAATCCGGGATGTTTAAAACTCGCCGGCGTTGATCCCATGGACTTTGTGCGCCGGCTTAATGATTTTGATTTTGAAATTTTTACCGTTGGAGAAAAACAATTAATCAAAATACGGCCGGCTGAAATTGCGCGCCCCGAGGATATTTTGGGCGGCGCGGAATTTATCAATTTTTATTGCGCGCGGAAACAACCAAACGCATAATCTGTTCCATTCTCACTGTTAGTTTTTTATAATCCAATTCTTTGGCTTTAGTTAAAATATTATTCGCTAAACTGCTCCTTAACTCGCTGTCGTTTGCCAATTCCTCTATTCTCTGCGCTAACGAAACGGCGTCGTCGGCTTCAAAAGTCAAACCGCCTTTTTCGGCGAGCCACTCGAGCCCTCCTCCCTTAGGAATAATGCAAGGCAAGCTGTAAGCCATCGCCTCTATTAATAATACCGAGGTATATTCCGGCCACCATCTGGGCAGGATAAAAATGTGCGCTTGCCGAAAAAATTTTTCCAATTGATTTTTTTCCACCCAGCCCGGAAAAGAAAAGAATTGCCGCAACCCCAAATCAGCCGTAAGTTTTTGCAAACGTTCGGCATCTGGTCCGCCGCCGCTCATGATTACTCGCAGGCGGCTTTTATCTTTGATTAAGCTGAATGCTTTGATAACTAAATCAAAACCCTTTTCAACAATCATCCGGCCGGAGCAAAAAATAATAACTTCGGACGGCGTTTGGTGTTTGTTTAAAAATCCGGTAGCTGAACTTTGTTTATCAATTATCTCTTGCGTATTGACAAAATCGGGAATAACGTTACTGTTTGATTTTTTAAAACCAAAATCAAGGTATAGTTTTTCCACCATCGGCGTGGTAAAAATAAAAGCGTCCATCCGGTTGGCTATTTTCACTCCGATGTATTTTTCAACCAATAGTCTGACCCTTCTTTTAAGTTTGGCGAACAGCGTCTGCTTTTTTTTATAATTATCCTGTGTGTCCGACCAGCAGCTTAATTTAATGTTAAAAAAAGCGACCACCGGCGCTTTGCCTACGAGTATCCGAAACATTCCCCCGCCATACAAAAAATTATTGCCGTCAATATAAAAAATATCGGCTTCACTTTCATGCTTTCTAAGTATGTGATAGACTTTATATTGAACGCTCGCGAAACTCGCGGCCGCCACATTCTCTTCTTTAACTGCGTAAGGCAAAGGTTGATTTATTTTGTTGGCGCCGGAATAAGCGGTAATTACCGTCACTTGATGGCCCAATTCAACTAATCCCTTGGCTTTCAGGTGCAAATCCACGACTGAACCGCCGGCGGTGACAAAATTAAGTTTGGAGGTGATTAAAATAATGCGCATAAATATAATTAACCTTGACAAATGATGAATTCGTTATAATATGCAAAATAACATGCAGCCGAAAATAAAGCAAAAAAATCTATGAAAAAAATTTTAATCACCGGCGGCGCCGGGTTTATCGGCTATCATCTGGCCGACCGTTTGCTCAAAGACAAAAAAAATCAGCTGGTTTTGGTTGATAATCTGCAACGCGGACGGATGGACGAAGATTTAAAAATTTTACTAAAAAATAAGCGGGTAAAATTCATTAAGGCCGATTTGACCGACCCGAAATTTTATAAAAAACTGGACAAAGATTTCCGGCAAGTTTATCATTTGGCCGCGATTAACGGCACTAAAAATTTTTATACTATGCCGCAGGAAGTTTTGCGCATCAACACTTTGACTTTGGTTTATATCCTGGAGTGGCTGAAAAATTTAAAAACCAAACCGAAACTATGCTTTACCTCGTCCAACGAAGCGTACGCCGGCGCGCTGGCGGCATTCGGCCAGTTGCCCATTCCTACTCCGGAAAATGTGTCTTTGGTTGTCAGCGATACCTATAATCCCCGCTGGTCTTACGGCGCGACCAAACTGATCGGCGAACTGTTTGTCATTCATTACGCGAAAATTTATAATTTTCCGGCGGTAATCGTCCGGCCGCATAATTTTTACGGTCCGCGCGCCGGCTACGACCATGTTCTGCCGGAGTGGTCGCAAAAAATTATTGCCCGTGAGGAACCGTTTGTTATTTATAGCCCGCAAGAAACCAGAACTTTTTGCTATATTGACGACGCGGTCAAAGCGATGCAAATGCTGATGGATTCCCCTAAAACCAACGGCCATCCCGTGGCAACGGTCCATATCGGCGCGACCGATGAAATTACTATGGAAAAACTGGCGGACAAAATGTTCAAACTGGCAAATTGGAAACCCAAAAAAATAAAATTCAAACCCTCCCCTGCCGGCAGCGTTAAGCGCCGCCTGGCGGATATCA
>Ga0066639_10006093_pt1 | contig 10073 bp, 10 predicted proteins | sample CryGeyCG2114_010_2_FD_59504 | JGI IMG/M metagenome (GOLD analysis project Ga0066639, IMG submission 59504) | Groundwater microbial communities from aquifer - Crystal Geyser CG10_big_fil_rev_8/21/14_0.10 | ecosystem: Environmental > Aquatic > Deep subsurface > Groundwater | place: USA: Utah... | reverse complement strand
GTTTATTTTAAAAATGAGTACAACTGTAATAAAAAAATCCAGAGCGGGGACGATGGGACTCGAACCCACGACCTTCTGCGTGACAGGCAGACGCTCTAACCAACTGAGCTACGCCCCCGCTCTGGATTTTTTGAGAAACACCCGCTAATCGGGTTTATTTTTTAAGTTCTTGAACAATTGTTTGGAAAACCTTGGCTTGTTTAGCAGCTAGCTCAGACAAAACTTTCCGATCTAATTCTATTTTATCTTTTTTCAATAAATTAATGAATTTAGAATAATTCAAATCATACTGTTTGACCGCTGCGCCGATTTTAATCTGCCATAATGCTCGGTTGGTTCTTTTTTTCAATTTGCGGCCGGTGTAAGCATGAACGCCAGCTTTAGTAATGGCGGTTTTTGCTAGGGTAATTAATTTTTTCCGACCCCATTTAAAACCTTTGGCTCGGCTAAGTATATTTTTTCGTTTAGCAACGTGGGCTTTCCCTCTTTTTACTCTTGGCATAGTATTTGATATTTAGTGTTTAACTAATTATGAATAAGGCAATTGTCTTTTAATATTTTTTATATTAGTTTTGGCTACGGTTTTATCTTTTCTTTTATTGCGGCCAATTTTGCCGGTTTCTCTAGCATTAAAATGATCTTGACCGGAAGACTTTGTGATAAATTTATTGTTTTTCTTTTTTTTACTGTTTGTTACCTTGATTTTTTTTGCGGTAGTTTTATGAGTTTTTAGTTTCATATGATTTGATAGAATATAAATTATTATTTGTAAATTAAAAATCCAGCGTTAGCTGATAGTTTGGCCCTAGTGGCGCTTATTTTAAAAAATAGATATTATTTTTTAGCCACTAAAATCGAAATTTTTCCGCCCTGCAGGTCAATCGGCTGCTCCACTACCGTCGGGATCAGCTGGTCTAGTGAATCAATAAATTTTTTAATGATTTCTTTGGCTAAATCTTGATGCCGTTTTTCGCGGCCTTTCAAAATTAATTCTATTTTTACCTTATTATCGTGTTTTAAAAATTTTTCTGCTTGCTTAATACGAACTTCTTGGTCATGATCGCTAATACGCAAAGACAGTCTTATACCTTTAATCTCAACTTTTTTCTGTTTAGCTTTTTCTTTGCGTCGCTCTTTCTCTTCACGATATTTCATTTTACTGAAATCTATAATTTTTGCAACTGGTGGTTTGGCTTTTGGAAACACCTCAACTAAATCCATGCCGCTGTCTTGGGCCATTTCTAGTGCTTTTCTGGTTTCAATAATTCCGATATTTTCTCCAGATTCATCAATCAGCCTGACTTCAGGAACATTAATGTATTGGTTAATCCGATACTTAGCCGGTTGTTTGATATTATAACCTGGTTTTTTCCTTGAAATTCTCAAGATCGTAAGATTAATATTAAATAAGATGGTGGAGATGAGGGGATTTGCACCCCTGTCTAGAAAGGAATCCAGACTATGTTTACAAGCTTAGTTAGCTTTTTGTCTCAACCGGCAGGTAAAAAACTAACCAAAGCCTGTCCAGTTAAAGTCTTTTAATTTAAGCGAATTATTAAGACGATAATTCGTCGATCCTAATTTATGACACCGGTATTCGGTTATTAGGAATCTCCGGTCCGATGGCTATTGGATTTAAGCAATAGCAGGTACTAAGGCTAGAGAACTGAAAGCTCCCTTAACTTTAGCGACAAGTGATTTTACACTTAATTTGATGAAATTTGATATTTACGAGCCAAATATCAATGCTCGGCTTGAATAGAATTTATTCCTGATTCTATCGATTTTAAACATCCCCTTGGTTAATTGGGAAAAGTTGGTTATCTACCCCTGAGGATTCGCTTGATTTGCCGATCAACGTCGCGCTTTTTAATACTTTCGCGTTTGTCGTATTTCTTTTTCCCTTTGGCTAATCCTATTTCTAACTTGATTAGACTTCCTTTAGTATATACAGAAATAGGTATAATTGTCAAGCCTTTTTCTTTCTCTTTGCCCCGTAAATAATCAATCTCTTTTTTATTTAGTAATAATTTACGGTTTTGGTCGGCCTGGTAGCTGTTTTGGCTTGATTTTGCCGGTTTATAGGCGGAAATATGCCCTCCGATCAGCCAAACCTGGGATTTGTTATCAATCGTAATGTAGCTGCCCTTCAAATTAATTTGACTGTTTTTGACGGATTTTACTTCCGGTCCAGATAGTACTAGCCCGGCTTCAAATTTTTCCAGAACCTGGTAGTCAGCCAAAGCTTTTTTGTTAGTAGTCAACGTCGGCATAATTATTTAATGTCATATTTTTTTGGTTATGCTATAATCTAAGTATAACATGTCTAGTATAAAATTGTTTGTGTACAGTTTGTTGCACCAGTTAGAGATTTTTAGTATAATTAAGTGAGGTTATAATTATTTTATTTAGTTAGTTCAACTATGGACGGGAACAAAAATATCAATATCAGTATATCAACCGGGACGGTTTTGAAAATAGTCGGAATTTTTTTGTTCTTGGCTTTTGTTTATTTTATTCGGGATATATTGATGACGATTTTTGTCGCGATTATATTCGCGGCCATTATTGAACCATTGGTTAATCGGCTGGAAGAAAAAAAGATTCCGCGTGGCTTAGGGGTGTTGATCATTTATTTTGGCTTAGTTATTTTTTTTGTTATTATATTTCAATCTTTAATTCCGCCGATTATTCAACAGGTGGAGTTGCTAGTAGATAATTTCCCGGATTTTTGGAGTCGAGTCACGGAGAACTTTGAAAGTTTAAAACAATATTCACAAGAAAAGGGGTTGTCAGGGAATATTCAGAATGGTTTAAAAGAATTGCAATCTAGTCTAAATCAAGCGGCTAGCGGTGTTTACTTCTTTATAATTTCAATTTTTACTAACTTAGTTAGTTTTGTGGTAATTTTAGTGGTTGCGTTTTATTTAGTAATGCAGAAAAATGTTTTAAGTAAGGTTTTAGAAAATATTTCTCCTCAAAAATATCATGGCCATTTAATAGAGTTGGCTTTGAAAATTCAAGATAAAATTGGCAGTTGGGCCAGGGGCCAGTTGATGTTGGCCTTGATTATTGGCGTCATGTCGTTTTTGGGTCTAATTTTTCTTTTACCAAAATATGCTTTAGTTTTAGCATTGGTTGCCGGTGCGACCGAAATTATTCCTTACCTAGGCCCGATAATCGGTGGTATCCCGGCGGTATTTTTAGGTTTTACCGTGCCGCCGTTTTCTTTATGGCGCGGATTGGCAATTTTGATTCTATACGTAATAATTCAACAATTAGAAAATCACATTATTACTCCTCAAGTTATGAAAAAACAGGTTGGGCTTAATCCAATTGTGATAATTATCGCTATGCTGGTTGGTGCTAGAGTCGGTGGTATTGTTGGAATAATTTTAGCGGTTCCGGTCGCGACGGCGGTTGGTGTAATATTCAAGGATTTTTTTATAAAGTCAGATTTTTCAGAATTAAAAAAAGATATTTAATTAATTTAAAATAATTTTAATCCAGCGACTTAGTGCTCTGGATTAAGGAGGCTCTATGGCATATCAAGTTCCTAATTTACAGAATAAGCCCTCAGTTTTAAATTCTTCGCCAGCAGTTAAAGCGGCTCAACCAGCAAAAAGTTCGTGGTTTAAGAGTTTGCTGACTTTAATTATGGTAGTCATTATTGTTGGCGGTGGAGTTTATTTAATCTCTGATTACGCCGGGCTTAATTTGTTTGAAACTGGCGCGATCAAATTAGATGCTCAATGGCAGGCGGTATTTTTAACTAACGGTCAAGTTTATTTCGGTAAGGTTGGCAAGGTAACTAGGGATTCTGTATCTTTACGCGACATTTATTATTTACAAGTTGTTAGTGAGCCGTTACAGCGCAGTCAGGAAGGCGAGGTACCAGTGGTAACCGATAATCAACAGGCTGAACAACGATTAACCCTAGTTAAGCTTGGCAATGAAATTCATGGCCCGGCCGATGCTATGTTAATAAATCGGAGTCAGGTGGTTTTAATTGAAAATTTAAAGGATGACGCCAAGGTGGTTCAAGCGATTAACGATTACATCAATACGAAGAAATAATCACAATAATCATTCGACTATAAAGCCCCGGAATTATTTCCGGGGCTTTTGCTTGGTTTCGATTTTTTTAGTATAATAAAATAGTAAATAAAGCTTAAAAATCGAATTATTTAAAGTGAAATGAAAAATCAAATAAAAATTTATTTTTTAATAATCGCAACGATTTTGTTTTTTAATTTGGCCATTGGTTGGTGTCGGACGGAATCCGATAATTATATTATTTGGGCGGATACGTTTAGCGTAGGTGGCAGTGAAAGCGACAACTCAACTAATTACAAGATGCAAGATACGATCGGCGAAGCTATGGCGTGGTCGGCAACCAATACCGCCGCTACCTATGGAATTAAGGCTGGCTTTCGTGAACTGTATCCAGATCAATTTTTAACTTTTTCAGTTGATGCCACGGCTGTTGATTTGGGAAAGATGGACTCGTCTCGGCCGGGAACCGACAGTCATACCATGACAATTGACACTAATTCCACTCTCGGTTTTACGATTACAGTTTCTGGTGCCGGGCTTAAATCAGGCGGCAATGAAATTGATGCTATTGGGGCTGCTGCCGCCGCATCTACACCCGGAACCGAGCAATTTGGGATTAATCTAGTCGCTAACACCTTACCTATTATAGGTGCTGATCCGACCGGGGATTCCCCAGTTGGTTCAGCCGCCGGTCAATATGGCTTGGTTAATAAATTTGCTTTTTACAGCGGCGATACAGTGGCCTCAAGCTCCAATGATATTAACTCCACCGTATTTACGGTTTCATATATCGCCAATATTTTGGCTAATACCCCGGCCGGCAATTATTCAACCACTTTAGCTTATTCAGTTACTGCTAATTTTTAATTATTTCTGCATGAAAAAAAGTATTTTAATTTTTATAATTTTTTTAGCATTTTTTATTTTTAATTTTAAAATTGCTCAAGCTACTACCATTTTTTCACCGATTATTGAAATGGAGATGGCTCCGGGTGAAATTAAGGCCGGCGTTGTTAAGATTTATAATGAAACTGATGAGCCGGTTTTTTTAAACGCCAGCATTGAAAGATTTACTTCGGCTGGCGAAGGTGGCCAGCCGCAATATATTCCCATTGATCAGCAAGATTTATTTTTAGATTGGTTTAAATTGTCCGCCACTGATTTAGTTTTACAACCTAGCCAAGTGAGTTTAGTTCCTTTTACGGTTTCAGTCCCTGCTAACACGGCGCCGGGCGGCTACTATGCAGTGATTTTTTGGCAAAATATTTCTGAGTCAAATTCCATTGTGCCGAATTCGGAAAAAACCGTTCAAATTTCCGGTCGAGTTGGGACATTGGTATTAATAACCGTTGCCGGTCAAGTTATTGAACAAGGATCGGTATTAGACTTTGCCGTTTATCCCGATAAAAAATATTTTTTTTCTCTGCCAATTAATTTTTCGGTCAGATTTGAAAATTCCGGCAATATTCATCTTAAACCGTCGGGTGAGATTAAGCTGACTAATTGGCTGGGTTATAGTACATATTTACCAATCAATCCAACTCAGCGCAATGTATTGCCGCAAAGCATCAGAAGGTTTGAAGCCGGTTTCGGCGAAGTCAATATGGGTAATTGGTTAGAAAAACAATTTTTTGGGATTTTAAATGAGCTTAGGTATTTAGCCGGTGGTAAATATAAAGCAACTTTGAATTTGAATTACGGTTCGGTCGCTACCGCGACAGCTGTTGATGATTTGTACTTTTGGCTGATTCCTTATCGTTTGATTATTGCCGTAATCACCTTGGTTTTATTTTTTAGAATTTTTTTTAAGATAAATAAAAAAATAAAAAATTTAAGTGGTAAATAATAACCGTCAAAAATTAATTTTTTTCTTCAGTTTCGGCTTAACTGTCGGTTGTTGTTTTATTTTAATTAAGCCGTTGATTCCGGCAGCGTTTGCCGCTGATGTTTCAGTTTCGGCTTGCGTGCCAACTATGGAAAATTGTACCAATGGCGCTGATGACGATTGTGACGGTTTGACTGACTGGGATGATGACGATTGTATTTTTGGCCCTTCTCCACCACCGCCGCCACCTAAATACTGCGGTGATGGAACGGTCAATCAGGTTACCGAAGAGTGCGATGATGGTAATGTTGTGTCTGGCGACGGCTGTTCAGCGGCTTGTCAGGTTGAAGTCGGTTGCGGCGACGGTGTTTTGGCCGCTGGTGAGCAATGTGATGATGGTAATACCGTGTCCGGCGATTGCTGTTCTTCTTTTTGTCAGTATGAATTATTAATTTCCAATGTTTCTGAATCGGTTACTAAAACAGCCGCTATAATAAATTGGACAACCGCCTGCCAGTCAACTAATTCAACTTTGGATTGGGGCTTAACCCTGTCATTGGGGCAAGGCAGTTTTAGTTCCTCCGGCATTAATTATAGCCATACAATTTCAGCCGGCTTAACGCCAAATACGGTTTATTATTATAAAATTACGGCTTTCTACGGCTCGCTTCAGGCTGAACATAGCGGATCATTTTTGACTTTAGGTGGCAGCGAAAATTGTACCAACGGTATTGACGATGATAGCGACGGATTTTGTGATTATCCAGTCTCAACCTGTTCAGACGGTTCGGTCTCCGGTGATTCTGAGTGTGTTTGTCAGGCTGATTTTGTTTGCCAGCCAGGGCCTTGCCAAGCGGATAATAATTGGACGGTCTCGTGTGTTGATCAGTCAATACCAAAATGCCGGGCCGATTATGAATATCAAGAACAATGCGAAGTTTGTCCGGGTGTTTTTTGCGGCACTTGCCAGGAGTTGGATGAGCAGAATTGTATTTGTACCGATTTAAATAATTGTTGCGGAAACAATAGTTGTGAATCACCGGCGGAAGACCCTTATAACTGTCCAGGCGACTGTCCGGTTGATTGTTTGTCTCAATGGGATTGTTCTAATTGGCAGCCGGAAGAATGTCCGCCATCAGGTTTTCGGATCCGCGACTGCTTTGATAAAAATGCTTGTGAAATTCCGATTAATCCGCCAATGGTTCAGCAAAGCTGTTCGGCGGAATGTCCGGGGTTAAGCTGTGGCACCTGTCAAGCGATTAATGTTGATCAATGCCTTTGCGAGCAGCTTATTCCGTGCTGTGGCAATGGCGTTTGTGAAACCGGCGAGAGTCACCAGCAGTGCCCTCAGGATTGTATTACGCTTTGTCAGCCAAATTGGACCTGTTTAGGTTGGGGTGCTTGTCAGAATAGTATTACTCGACGAGAATGTTATGACTTAAATAATTGCGATCTTAATTTAAATCGGCCGCCGGAAATTCGTTCTTGCGATTTTGATTGCGATGTCGCCTGTAGTACTTGTCAGCAGATAAATTTAGCCGGTTGTCGCTGTGATTCAATTGCTTTTTGTTGCGGCAATGGCGCCTGTGAACAAGGCGAAACCGTCTGGGCTTGTCCGGTTGATTGCGGCTTGCCGCCGAATTATCGATTTACTTTAACCCAGTGCCTTGATGGCTTAGATAATGACAAAGACGGATTAGTTGACTATCCGATTGATCCAGGCTGTTCAAAGCCAGCGGATAACAGCGAACTGAATTTAACCGAAGTTTTAGAAAATATATCCGATTTTTTGCAGGATAAAATTTTTGATAATCCGGCCGTTGAGACTATTAATGAAAAAGTCGCTGCACCGGTTGTAGCCGTCACGGTGGTCGCTAATAGTGTTGCCAGTTTTTCATTTTTTAATTTTCTTTCCTATTTGCGTTATCTAACCACTCAGCCACTGGCCGCCTTATTTAGACGTAAAAGAAAGAAGTGGGGCGTTATTTATAATTCTTTAACTAAGCAGCCGGTTGATTTGGCAATTGTCCGACTATATGATAATTCAACCAAAAAACTTGTTCAGTCGCGGGTAACTGATAAATTCGGTCGCTATACTTTTATAGCGCCGGCCGGTAAATATTATTTAACTGTCACTAAGCCAAAGTTTGATTTTCCGTCGTCAATTTTACAAGATAAAAAAGAAGATGTTAATTATCTTGATTTATATCACGGTGAGTTAATCGACGTTAATGAAGATGGAATAGTAATTACGCTTAATATCCCGCTTGATCCTCAGGAAAATTTTCAACCGGCGAAAAAACTTATATTCCAATATTATTTGCGCAAAATTCAATATGCGGCGGCATTTTCCGCTATTCCATTGGCTGCGGTTTCATTGGCCGTCAGTCCAGGTGTATTTACTTTTACTTTGTTTATTTTTCATTGCTTGCTTTTCATGCTGTTTAGGCGCCTGGGTTACCAACGGCCGCCGAAAAGTTGGGGTGTTATTTATGATAAGACGAATAAAAGTCCGATTGGTCGGGCCATCACTCGTATTTATGATAAGAAGTACAATAAATTATTAGAAACCAGGGTTACCGACGCTAAAGGCCGTTATGCTTTCTTGGTTGATAATAATGTTTATTATTTAACCACCGAAAAAATTGGGTATAAGCCGGAAGAAGTCAAAGATATTGACTTAGTCACTACCAAAAGAGATGAGATTGTTGATTTAGATATTGGTATGGTGAAGGGTGGAGAGAAGGTTGAAAATGAATCTTTAAGCCAGCCATCATCTGATCAAATTATTTCCAACAATCAAGGTCGGCCGGTTAATGATCAAGAAAATACAATAGCTGTCAAAGAAATCCAACCCGAGATTTCAAAGCCACTGGCTGACATTAAGTCGTTTACTCAAAAAACCGATCAAAAAGTTGACGGTTTTGGTGTTGGTCGTGAATCATTGGAAAATTTATTAAAAGACCGTCAATCGGTTGATAAAATTAAAGCTGATATTAGCGAGGGAAAAGAAAAGATAGAAAAGTTAGAAGACAAGGTAGAAAAAATTAATGAACCGATAAATGAAAAAATAGAACAGAAAGATCAGTCTTCCAATTCGGTTGGAGTAACTGGGCAAAAAGAGCCGCTAGAAAATAATTTTCAAGTCAGTGAAGACAAAACCAAAATATCCAAAGATGATATTTTCGGCTAACTTTTTATGACTACTGAAACCAAAAGACAAATCATTCATATTATTCTCTGTGCGCCGGCTTTTTTATTTAAATATTTAAGTCGTTGGCAGGCGGCGACGTTAGTTTTGTTTATCTTAGTGATTGTTTTAGCGGTTGTTCCTCATTCAAAATTAAAATTTCATCTTTATCGCCTTGAAGAAACCAAATATTCTTATGGGGCGATTATGTATTTTTTCGCCATATTATTTTTAATTTTGTGCTTTCCTCTATTTATAGCGGCGGCAGGCTTGGTGGTGTTGGCGTTGGGCGATGGTCTGGCGACATTAGTCGGCCAGCATTTTAAAACTAAAAAAATGCCGTGGAATCAAAATAAAAGTTATGCCGGCACAACCGCTTTTATCTTAGGTAGTTTTTTAGGCATCGTCATTATATTGCATTGGTTCCGGCCAGACTTAGGTAAAAATTTTGTTTATTTAGTTGCTCTAAAAACCGCCATGATTGTTGCTATTGTTGAGAGTCTGCCTTGGAAAATTAATGATAATATTTCGGTTCCAATTGCCAGCGCTTTATTATTAAATTTAATGGTTAGTTAATCATTTAGATATTTTTGAATAACAAAATAAAACAGGTTTTATTGGGTAGAGGTTCTAAGTCTCGATTTGATGAAACCTGTTTTATAATCCTTATTTAAGATGTGATACAATGAATTCTTGAAAAAAAATTCAGAATCAGCTAGACTGTAGAGTAGATATCTTAAATACTATTTTTCAATTTTATGACCGAAAGCAATATCATGGAAAAAATCGTTTCATTAGCCAAACAAAGAGGTTTTATATTTCAATCATCGGAAATATACGGCGGTTTAAATTCTTTTTACGACTATGGTCCTTTAGGGGTGGAACTCAAAAATAATGTTAAGCGTCAATGGTGGCAATCAATGGTTTATCAAAATCAAGATGTCGTCGGACTTGATTCGGCAATTTTGATGCACCCAAAAATCTGGGAGGCCTCTGGCCATA
>Ga0066639_10006092_pt1 | contig 10073 bp, 9 predicted proteins | sample CryGeyCG2114_010_2_FD_59504 | JGI IMG/M metagenome (GOLD analysis project Ga0066639, IMG submission 59504) | Groundwater microbial communities from aquifer - Crystal Geyser CG10_big_fil_rev_8/21/14_0.10 | ecosystem: Environmental > Aquatic > Deep subsurface > Groundwater | place: USA: Utah... | reverse complement strand
TGGTAGAGCAGCTCGCTGTTAACGAGTTGGTTGTAGGTTCGAATCCTACCCGCGGAGCCAAGCAGTGTATCCTGGCGATTCACCTAGTGTAAGAACAGAATCGAACGGTTTCTTAAGCGAGAATTCGAGGCTTTTCCCATTGACTACAGGGTTCTGAAGTAAAAAATTTAAAATTGCTCGTTTTTCATCAACTTCAGAACTTTCAAAAATCTCTCCAATTCTACGAGACAAATTTAAGACAGTATTTACATGAATATGATACTGGTAATCAGCTTGGGTGTATTCTTCAAGTTCTATGTTGAGGCGATACTGTTCATCTTTTAATTTCTGTAGCTTTTTGTCATAGTCATCCGGAGTAATACACTGGCTGAGCAAAAAAGAAAAAAACTAGCAGGGCTACCACTAGCTCTCTAAAAAAAATTATACGAGTGCCTGTTCCTTGATTAGAAAACCAACGAAACAGCATATGTTTTGATTATAGTCTTTTTTCAAGATTCCAAGAAACTCTTTGGGGATAAGAAATGTATAATGCAAATTATTACTCTCTGTACAAAATATGAATTCTGAGAATCCGACAGAAATCTTTACCACCGACTCTGACTCAATTAATATTCTGGGTTCAGAAACGACTCATGAATTTATACGCTATTTTGTTGCATCAGGAATTGCACTTACTGTAGATATAATTTTACTTTGGATCTTTACCGCCTTTCTGTCCATACAGTACCTAATTTCAGGAGCACTATCGTTCTTTGTAGGTTTAATTGTAATTTACGTTTTGAGCGTTGTCTGGGTCTTCCGAACCAGAACTGTAACTAATAGAAGGAAGGAATTTTTTATCTTTGTAGCAATAGGAATTATAGGTCTTGGTTTAAATGAAATTGTGTTACTAGTATTTACTGGATGGCTTGGTTTATTTCTTTTATTTTCAAAAGTAATCAGCCTCGGGTTTGTTTTTTCATGGAATTTTATTGCTAGGAAAATTATCCTATTTTCAAAAATATGAGTAAGAAAAAAAGAGCAATAATCATTGGGGCTGGACCAGCTGGACTTACAGCGGCGTATGAACTACTCAAACGAACTGACGTTCACCCTATTGTTATAGAACGTGACCCAGAGTATGTGGGGGGCATATCACGAACTGTAAACTACAAAGGAAATAGGATTGATATCGGGGGGCATCGCTTCTTTTCAAAATCTGATCGAGTGATGCACTGGTGGAGTGAAATTTTGCCCGTACATCTTCCAGAAGCATCATCAAACCAAATTACCTATCAAAATAGCGTCCGAGCGTTGACCGAGGGAATGCGTCAAGCTACAGCAACCGATGGAGACGATGTCATGACCGTTAGACCCCGTAAAACAAGGATAATTTATAAAAAGAAGTTTTTTCCCTACCCTATTGAACTTTCATTGGATGTACTTTTAAAGCTCGGCCCCATTAAAACAATAAAAATTGGTCTTACATACATACAAGCAAGCTTATTTCCCATACAAAAAGAAAAAACATTAGAGGATTTTTTCATTAATAGGTTTGGGAAAGAATTGTACGAGACGTTCTTTAAGTCGTACACAGAAAAAGTTTGGGGTACCTCATGCAGAGAAATGTCAGCAGAATGGGGTGCTCAAAGAATTAAAGGTCTTTCTGTGGTGAAGGCAATTACACATGCAGTAAAGAAGCTGACACGCATCGGACCACTCTCCGGAAAGACAGTTGAAACATCTCTTATTGAGCAATTCCTCTACCCCACTTTTGGACCAGGACATTTATGGGAAAAAGTTGCAGAAAAAGTGAAGGGAGCTGGTGGTGAAATACTGATGGGGACTGAAGTAATCAATGTTAATTTTCCTACGAAACATACTGTATCAGTGAAAGTAAAGAACGGGACTAAAGAAAAAGAAATTATAGGAGATTACATTCTTTCAAGTACCGATGTACAAATGCTCGTTAACATAATGGGCATTGAGATTCCGCAATCAGTAAAGAAAACTGCAGAAAATCTTGAATATAGAGATTTCTTGACGGTAGGAATCCTTTTAGAAAAACCACCAACAGAAAAAAACGGGAAACTAATGAGCGACACGTGGATGTATGTCCATGAAGAAGACGTCCGAGTTGGTAGAATCCAATTCTTTCACAATTGGCACCCAAAACTCGTCGCAAGCCAAAATCATGGATGGATTGGGCTCGAATACTTCTGCAATGAAAACGACTCACTTTGGAGCATGGAGGATAGTGCACTTATTGAATTAGGTAAAAAGGAATTAGAATTGATAGGGCTCCGGAACAACATAAAGGTTTTAGATGGCACAGTAATACGACAAAAGAAAGCCTATCCAGGCTACTTTGGCGCCTACAAAAACTTTAGCGAAGTACGAGACTTTCTCAATACTATACCGAACCTGTTCCCTATCGGCAGAAATGGGATGCATCGATACAATAATCAAGACCATTCAATGTTGGCAGCAATGAAAGCAGTAGATTTAATCGCCACAAATCAAACCGATAAAATGTCACTCTGGGAAATAAATACTGAAGAAGAATATCACGAAGAAAAATAAAATTACTTGTTTATTCTTGTCTTTATCAAACAAAGATTATCTGAACAACGTTCCTTTGTTGCGCTAACGTCGTTACCGTACCCTTCGCCACTATTAATAAATGCTGTCACATCGTCAGCAAAGAACTGGGGAAGTATAAAATAATCTGGGAGCGGAATCGCCTCGCTAAAGAGATAGCCTTTGATTTCTCTTCCTGCATAATATCTAATATTCGGATTTTGAAACCAAGATAACGCAAGTGGATTATCATTCGCAGTATAAATAGTTTCCTCAGAAGGGAATTCGCGAATTGACTCAATAAGTTTAATGTCCGTTTCGTTCCCCCATGAATTTACAAAAAGAAGCTGATTGTATTGATACATTGTAGTACCAACGGTAATGGCAAATGTTAGAAGGGCACACATAATGAAGGCACCATCACGATTTTTTGTTTTAAATTTAGAGGCGATACTTTCAACAACAAAAACAAGTCCAAGAGCAATGGGTATGGACCAGTAATACTGATAATACACATGGATAGCACTCGCTTGTGGCACCACAAGCATATAAGTAATACTTCCAAGGAAAATAGCAGTGACAAACACGGAGAGTTCCCAAAGTTTCTGGTCCTTTTCTTTTATTTTATTCCTAAGACGAGATAGTAAACCAAAACACCCTGCGAAAAATACTAGTAAGTTGAAATTTACGAGAATGAATTTTATCTGATTAACAGGCCAACTAAAAAATGAGAAGTTATCGGTATTCGCACCAGCCCTATATTTCCACAAGTTGATATACCCATTTATAAATTCATTAACTGAATTTGCAGCTGACTGAAGATAACTTTGAAAAAGGAACAATAAAAGCCCGATTCCTGATGCAACAAACGAGAAAGAAGAGAGGCTGATAATATCTAACTTTCTCTCTCGCCAACCCCATGCAACTACGGCTCCAAGAGCTGTTGCGAAAGCAAATACAGCACCTGACCAGTCAGAAAGCATCATTCCTAAAGAGCCGACAGTAACGAGAGTTAATGCAATTTTTTTAGATTTTTCAAAAAGTCCAATACCCCACAAGTGAATTCCCAAGAAAACCAAAAGAAGAACCTCTTGGTCTAACTTTTTTCCGTAAATGTAGATTATGGGCAAAGAAGCAAGAAAGACAGAGAAGAGTAGCGCTCTTTTATTTCCTATAAATGAACGGGTGGCTAAAGTTAAAAAGAGTGTGGCCAGCACGGTAAGAGATAACGCGAGTGCCCTTATTGACGCTTCGCTGTAGCCAAAGGAAGAAGTCCAAAGTGCAATTATCGGACCGAGTAGTTGAGGGTGACTTGGATAATCTTTGATTCCAAAATAGGTGGCTGGTAAACCAACTTCATTTATCGTTTGAGCATGCATCAACCAAAAAGGAGGTCCCCAATTGTAATGATATCTACCATCAATAAAAGAATCCCCGATATGCCAAAGACCAGCAAATATCTGGAGAATTAAAATAGCAGCTAAGGCAAAACCGAAGAATCTGTTGGAAATATCTGTCATGAGCTTGATTTTACTATACCAAGAAGTTTTTTAGCTTACCCAAGCTAACAGTTTGAAATCTTGTTGAATCCGCCGCCAATCTAAGGTTCTAAATGCATCCAACGCGGGGAGCAGTTATAGAAAATAAAAGCGACCTAGTGTCGTTTTTATTTTTATAACCTGCGCTCGTGGGCAATGTAATTACCCGCGGAGCAATCGTTGTTATTTCTTGTTAAACCTTGCTATTCTTCAGGCAATGAAGAAACAAAGGCGCGAACAATGGTACTTGGGATTTTTGGGTTTCTTTTTTCTCATTGGAGTACGAGAACTCTTGCAGTCTGATGCCGATATTCTTGATGCCTCATGGTTACTATGGGTTGTTTGGTTTGTTTATTTCATTCCCACCAAGAAGTCCGGAACCAGCACCTGATTTTCTAAAGAAGTTTCGAAGAGTAGGGATATTTGAATAAAACAATAGCGCCCTTGCGGCTCTATTACTTTTGAGGGCTATTTCTTCTTTTTCTTAATCCCTACGTTTTTTACTGCGCCTTCCATACGTGCTGCATGCCACCGTTTTGATTGATTATTATTTTTATCAAGTTTTTTACTCATATAATTTTATTATTATCCTGCAAGCCACCCACCGTCTACATATAATGTCGTACCTGTGATGTAGCTAGCCTCATCAGAAGCGAGGAACACCACCGCGGCGGCAACCTCTTCAGGTGTGCCAATTCTTTTTAATGAAGCGCGTTGCATCATGCCACTTAGTTCTTCAGGCTTCTTCCCTTCAGGGTTTGCCATAGGAGTATCAATTCCCCCTGGAGCTATGGCATTCACTAAAATATTGTATGGAGCCAAATCTACAGACATAGCTTCTGTCATTCCGATAATCCCTCCTTTTGACGCTGTGTAGTGGACACTTGCAGGTACTCCTACCCCAACTCCACCCGAGGAGATTGATGCAATATTGACGATACGCCCAGAGCCCTGCTTTTTCATTTCGTGCGCAACACGCTGCGCACACATAAATTGCCCTTTCAAATTTACGGACATTGTTCTATCCCAATCCTCTTCGCTCAAATCAAGAAAAGCTTTTGGTTGATATATACCAGCGTTATTAACAAGGATATCAATGTGGCCATATTTTTTTATTACCTCATCGCAAACACGATCAATGTCGTCTTTTTTAGTAACATCCATTTCAAGTGCAATCACTTCCCCACCATCACGCTGTATTGTTTGTACAACCTCTTCACACTGAACACAATCGAGGTCTGTTACCACAACCACCGCGCCCTGTGCGGCAAGGGCGCGTGCGTCTGCCGCGCCCATCCCTCGTTGCGCTCCAGTCACTAACGCAACCTTACCGCTGAGTGTAAACATAGTTTCAGTATATCAAAGAGCTTCTGTTTCGTATGTGATTGAACCTTATTTCTCTTGTTATATTTAAGAGACAAATTCTAGTCTATGAAGAACACAACGAGGATCATACTTGGGCTTGTCTGTATTGCGATTTGTGTGGTGTTGTTTTTAGCTTTCCCCACCTATTCAAAAAAACCTGAGGCATATGGTGGCAGTATGCATGTTCTTGAATTAGATGAGACAGGAGGTGAAAACACATTAGTGAAGCGTATAGCACGAGCACAATTTCGCATTATGAACGCAGATACGTATGATTTTCCCAAAGAAACCATTGCATATTACGTAGAAAAATTAGGAGCATTTGAAACGATTGCTCTTTTAAGTGAAGTAACTGACGGACTTTGTCATTACGCTTCTCACGCCATTGGTGAAATTACCTATGAGAAAACCAAGAGTGTTGCTACAGCAGAAAAGCTGTGTGGCGACGTGTGCTATTCAGGGTGTATTCATGGCGCAGTAATCGGGGCATTGAAAGAAGCTGGAGTTGAATTATTTGATAACAACGAGATTAGTTTTTTTGAATTAGCTGATTACGCAAAAAAAGTTTGTGAGAGTGAAATAACGGGTGCGTGTTTCCACGCGGTTGGTCATACTTTATTCTCATATGTCTATCCAAATATAGAAGAACCTCTGGAGGCGTGTGCTCACTACGAAAACAAAGGTATTCAACACTACTGTGCAACTGGTGTATTTATGGAAGTGGCAGAGCAAGGTGACATGGTTACAGGTGATCCACGCAACATGTATCCCTGCGACAACGCCGGGATATTTTCCGCTGCATGTTACCGATACAAAGTAGAATCTCTAGCTGAAGATTTGGGTGGCGTCCACGATGTAAGTGAATTAAAAAATATATGTAATTCACTTGAAGGTTCTGCACGGAGGGGGTGTTACAACGGGCTTGGTAAATTTTTCATCCCCACCATACGAGACAACATGCCATTCATAAATGAAGTGTGCAGTTCAGACCACAGCGAAGACGAGCATATATGTGTACAAGGGGCCATAGAGATGGACGCGTACTATGATGAGGAGCGTGCACTACGAATCTGCGAAGTGCTCACCACTGAGGAACTTAAAGAAACATGCCGAGCCTCTGCCCAAGCAGAAAATAAACACTTTAATATGGAAAAATCGTTTGAACCGTATTTTTAAGCTACGACGTGCTGTGGTTTTTTTCCTTCAAAAAAATCAATAATACTTTGTGCAGCCATAACACTCATAGCACTTCGTGCTTGTTCGGTTGCTGAAGCAATGTGCGGTGTCACAATAACGTTTTCTAATTCCTTCAAACCTTTGCTCAATGCTGGTTCGTGTTCAAACACATCAAGTGCTGCGGCGCGAATCGTTCCATCTTTGAGCGCATCAACTAATGCACTTTCATCCACCACTGGTCCACGTGCAGTATTTATAAGGAATGCTGTTTTTTTCATAACACTCAACCGCTCCTTGTTTATCAAGTGACGAGTTGAATCAAGGAGTGGTACATGAAGCGAAACCACGTCTGATTGTTGTAAAAGTGCTTCAAGAGATTCAACAAACTGTGCTCCCACTTTTTCGATATCGGCATTTTGCTTTATATCAAAATAGACAACGTGCATACCCATACACTGCGCCATGAGGGCCACACGAGAACCAATTCTTCCCGCACCTACTAAACCGAGTGTTAAACCGTTTAAGTGACTTCCGAGCAACAACATCGGGCCCCACCCTTCGTACTTCCCCGCTCGCGTAAATCTATCCGCTTCGGGAATACGTTTTGCCAACGCAAACATAAGCGCTACTGTATGTTCAGCTACTGCATCAGTAAGAACGTCTGGGGTGTTAGTCACCATGACGTTATGTTTTTTTGCAGATTCAATATCAATGTTGTCGTACCCAACTGCGTAATTAGCAATTATACGTATCTGGGGGAATGTCTCCATTAATTCAGCGGTGCACGCATCGTTCAGTGTGGTGAGTACCGCTTCATACGGATTTTCCTTGAGAGCAGCGCTTAATTCATCAAACGATAGAACACCATCTTTAGGTGAAACCACCACTTCATGTCCCGCCTTACGAAGTAGTTCTATTCCGTCGTGAGGAATTTCTCGTGTAACAAAAATATGTGCCATGACCTTAATTGTAGTAACACTATACCTCAGATGGGTACACTGAAAAAATTTTACGGCATCATACCCTTTGTTCGTTTTGCAAGATACACGGCCACATTATTATTTCCGCTGAATTCAAAAACAACCTTCTGAGTCGTGTGCTCAGGGTGCAGTACTTCGTTTTGTTCAAGGCACGCCTCAATGGAATACCCAATACGATTTTCAAAACAAGCATAGAACAAATAATCATCTCTATGGGTAACTGGAACTTTTCTAAAATAAGAATTGGGCGATTCATCTAACCTAACACCAAGTCTTTCTTCCAAAGGAAGCCAGAATAACAGTGGAGAGGAGGACAGGTCATTTTTACTCGCCAGCATGACATAAATATAGAAAAACGTGTAGTCTGTGTAACCGTTTTGAACCTGCAGAGAATTAATTTCATCCACCATCGCATCAACTGCATGCTCCATCAACTCATAGCGAGGCCTATCAAATAATCCGATATTCGGATATGTTCTCATAAGTCTATCGTCAGTGAGCGAAGAAAATACAAAAAGGGATAGCGTAGCAATTCCAATTATAGAAACAAACAGAGAGCGGCGAATAGGTGTAGCAATAAGCACACCGAGAACAACAGGAGCCATCCATAACACTGGTTCGAAGTGTCGCGGGATACCTTCGGGATCAAAGACAAGAGCCACTGCTATTTCTGCTGCAATAAAAATCAGCAGCAACACAAGATATTTTTTCCGTTCTTTTATTTCGTTTGAATGGAAAAAGAACCAAAAAACCAACACCAGCAAAAGCGCGAGGGCGAATTCAACATGAAGTTTGATAGGGTCGCCATACATACCAAACATATACGGAATACCTACGATTGTTTGATGGAGGCCTTCACCGAAAGTAATCGGTGAATCTTCAGTAATGCGTGTCCCCCATGCAAATGTGCTGAGATCACTCGCAAGAATTGGAGGGATGAATAACACTGTGGCAAAAACAAGTGATGCAATGAGTGAAATTCCATAGTGTTTAAAAGAAAAGCATATTTTATGTGTGACATATAACCCGATGCATGCATAAAGCGGGATGATGGCGATGGTTGACTGATGAATAGCCAGTGCCATAAGCATAAGAAGAGGGCTTACCATAACCATTGTTTTTTTACGGTCGCGATATCCAACCCACAGCGCAAACAAGGAAAGAATTACGAACGGAGCAGCAAAATATGGAGGCCAGATAAAAAACCCAGTCACATTTACTACATAATGAGGAGAGATAGCGAGTAGTAATGCAGCAACAAGTCCTACTCCTCTTCCAAAAACCGAGCGAGCAAAAAGAAACACGAGCAAAATAAATAGACATTGAAAAAGTACGTACATAAAACTTACTGATAAAAAACTCATGCCAGGGAGTGCCAATAAAATAACCAGATAGTAGTAGAGCGGGCTATTTTCGATTGTTGAAAGTCCGTTAGCGTGTCCTCCAATTGGCCACTCGCCATATAAAAGAGCATGTTTTGCTACAAAAAGATCCCGTAAACCTTCAGCTCCGTTCGTTGCAAGTGGATGATCAAAAGCAGCAAATCGCAACACAAACGCGACAAGAAGAATCGCAAGAACACATAATGCAGTAAAAATTGATTGCTTATTAAAAGTCATACAGGGAATGATTCGAAAGGAATTTTTACCAAGCGCATCCACTTATCTCCACTTATAATTTCTCCAGAATACCGTTTAAAAACCTTGCGTACTTCACTTCTGTGCAAAAGGAGTAACACCGCACCATTCGGAGTGATATGTGCACCAGCAGACATCAAAAAACGCTCGATGAGTTTCCATCGCTGCGTTTTAATAAAGAAAAATACTGTTTCTGCAATAAAAGGATTCTCTCGTGGAATGTACGATTTTATTTTTTCAAGTAATGCACTTCCCTTTTCTGATGAAGATCCATATGGAGGATTAAAAACAACATAATCAAATTGTCCTTCTACGGCACTAAACAAATCTGAATGAATAATGGGAATAGAAACGTGCTGGGCATGCGCGTTTTTTTGCGCAACACTACACGCCACACTACTGATATCACTCGCGGTGCATCGCCATCCGTTTTTTGCTGCAGTGATTGCAATGTATCCACTCCCAGTCCCTACATCGAGCAATGTCCGAGGAGTGAGCGAAGAAAGATATCGAGTGACAAGATATGTATCGAAGCCGTGATGAGAAACTCCAAGCGGAGTGTCTATTGATATATGTTCTGTCATATTACATATCATTATGGGTCAACTCGCGACGTTAGAAACGCCCTTTCCATATATAAGCATCAAAAAACAATAAATTTTGAATAGGTTATCCCCGCGCGAGACTCCTTATATGTACAAATGCGCTAGAAGTGATACACTAGCAGTGTCTCGGTTGCCGATAGACTGTATGTGACGGAAGGGCAGAAAACCCCTCAGGAGGCACATATTTTTTGTTCGGCAACTGAGGCGAGGTAC
>Ga0066639_10006089_pt1 | contig 10074 bp, 9 predicted proteins | sample CryGeyCG2114_010_2_FD_59504 | JGI IMG/M metagenome (GOLD analysis project Ga0066639, IMG submission 59504) | Groundwater microbial communities from aquifer - Crystal Geyser CG10_big_fil_rev_8/21/14_0.10 | ecosystem: Environmental > Aquatic > Deep subsurface > Groundwater | place: USA: Utah... | reverse complement strand
AATATTTGGCTTTTTGCTAGCAATATCATTTGGTTTTTCACAAATTACCTCAATTTATATCGCTATTGCTCTGACTTTTTCCAGCACCATTATTATTGTAAAATTGCTCTCTGATAAACAGGACTTGCAAAAACTCTACGGAAAAATAGCTTTGGGGCTATTGTTAGTGCAAGATATTATCGCCACTTTTGTTTTGATAATAGTGTCAGCGCTTTCAGGTGGCGGCACTATTTCAGAATTAATCGGAGCCATTGCTATTCAAGGAGTTGCTTTAATAATTTTATCAATATTTGTCAGTATTTACATTTTGCCATACTTAAGCTCTTTTTTCGCCCGCTCTCAAGAATTTTTGTTTTTATTTGCTATTGCTTGGGGTCTTGGGGTATCTACAATATTTCATAAATTCGGCTTTTCTATTGAAATTGGCGCTTTAGTCGCGGGCATCACACTATCTCTTTCACCATACAATATTGAAATAACCTCAAAAATGAAGCCTTTGCGCGACTTTTTCATTATCTTGTTTTTTATCATGCTGGGTTCAAAAATGAATATGAGCGGAATCAGTCAAATGATAACGCCAACTATAATTTTTTCTTTGTTTGTATTAATAGGAAACCCTCTGATAGTACTAGCATTAATGGGATCATTGGGTTACAACAAAAAAACAGGATTTTTAGCCGGACTTACTGTCGCCCAAATATCCGAATTTTCTTTGATATTGATTATTTTAGGTGTAAAAATCGGACATTTGGATGAACAAATTTTATCACTGGTAACTTTGGTGGGGCTAATTACGATAGCGGCTTCAAGTTATTTAATAATATATTCGGAAAAAATATATTGCTTTGTTGAACCGTTTCTCTCTTTGTTTGAAAAAAAAGACACACACAAAGAAAAACAAAAAAATGAATCTTACGATATTATTTTATTTGGACACAATCGCATTGGGTATGACTTTATAAAATCTTTTAATAAACTAAATAAAAAATTTCTAGTTGTTGACTTTGATCCGAACATTATAAAATATTTGACTAAAAAAAATATCGCCTGCCGCTACGGCGACGCTGACGACATAGAATTTTTAGCGGAACTAAATTTAATAAAAATAAAAATGGCTGTTTCAACTATTCCTGATCCAAAAACCACCATACTTTTGATTAACCAAATCAGAACAATAAATAAAAAAACTGTTATTATCGTCATCGCCCACAACATTAAAGACGCGGAATATTTTTATAAACTTGGCGCGACATACGTAATTTTACCTCACTTTTTAGGTGGCAAATACACTGCGAATTTAATAGCAAAACTTGGTTTAACAAAAACAGCCTACGCGACTGAACAAAAAAATCACAAAAACTATCTTAAAGAAAGAAAACTACTTGGACATGATCATCCCAAAAGAGAAGGCGAAAATTAATAAATAAACAAAAAAAGCCGTCTACTTGAGACGGCCTTTTGTATTGAAAAAAATTATTGTAACATTTGATCAATAGCCGATTTGAACTGCTCGTAGGGAACAGCACCGCTAACTAGAGTGCCATTAACAAATGTTGCCGGTGTTCCTTGCACGCCGGCCGCCGAACCTTCATTAATGTCTTGTGTTATTTTTGCCGCGTACTTACCACCATCCAAACAGCTATCAAATTGGCTGGTATTTAATCCCAAAACTTTTGCTTCTTCTTTCCACTTTGCCACACTCATTTCACCGGCCGCGTTATCCGCAAAAATTGCATCATGCATTTCCCAAAACTTTCCCTGCTCGCCGGCGCATTCAGACGCTTCAGCCGCTTTTTGTGCTTGAGGGTGTATTGATGTTAAAGGAAAATGGCGAAAAATAATGGCAACTTTATCACCATATTCATCGGCGATTCTTTGTATTGTTTCTTGATGGCGCAAGCAGTAAGGACATTCAAAATCAGAATATTCAATGATTGACACTTTGGCGTTTTTATCACCCAACACATAATCTCCATCAGACACTGGTTTAACAGAAGAGGCTGCCGCTTGTTGATTATCATCAACTTGCTCTGTTGGTTGATTATTATTTACAGCAACAACTTCTCCGGCGACTTTACTACCTTGCGCGTCTGATTTAAAATTTTGATTTAATAATACGGCAACACTGATAACGGCGATGCCTGCGACAAGACCAAATACAAAACTCGTCTTATCTACTGATGTTTTACTATCTGACATAAATTTATTATTAGTTTATTAACATGTATCATTTATTATATAAAAGTGAGTAAACAAACACAAGTTGCCATTATAATAAAATAATGGTATAGTGTATAATCAAAAAATAATATGAAAAAAATCATTATCAATAATTTAACAGAGGTAAAAAATTTAGCAATCAAAACAGCTGAAAATTTTGCGGGCGGAAACGTCGTGGCTTTAATAGGAAATTTGGGCGCCGGCAAAACAACTTTTACGCAATTTTTGGCCAAAGCTTTGGGAGTAACGCAAACAGTAAATTCGCCAACGTTCAATATTATCAAAACTTACAAAATTAAAAATAACAAATCTTGCCCGCCGGCAAGCAAATTACCAATTAAAAGTTTTACTCATGTAGATGCTTACCGTTTGCGTTCAGTGGAAGACCTGCGAGTTATTGGCGTAGAAGAATATTTTAATGATAAAAATAATATTACCATAATAGAATGGGCGGACAAAGTACAAACTATCTTGCCGAAAAACGCAACGGTCATTAAAATCAGTTTAATGAAAAATGGGCAAAGACGCTTTGAAATAAAATAAATAAATTTTCTGATAAATTTATTTATAAAAAATTCAATCAGTAAAATTTTTATTAAAGACTAAAAAATAATCTCTCCATTCTTTTAATTTTTTACCCTTGCTTTTTAAAATCGCGTTTTGCACCGTAATCAAACCAAGTAGCGCACATTTAGCACGGCGCTCGCTGACCGAAACTCCCAAATATTTTTTTACATCATCAAAATTCAATTTTAAAATCAAGCTTAAACTCTTGCCGATAATTTGCTCGCCTAAAATTGAAATGGCCGCCTGAGAAATAGCGCAGCCGCCGCCGGAAAATTTAAAATCAACCAGCTTGTTATTTTTTATCTTTAAACCAACTTTTAACTTATCACCACAACTCAGATTAGCTTCATTGTGGGTTACATCGGCGCCTTTAATAAAACCTTTGTTGGAAGGATTTTTAAAATGCTCTAAAATATTTTGGGCGTAAATATCCATGCTAATTAAATTTTTGATAAACTTTTTTCAACTCTTTAAAAAACAAATCTATTTCTTCCGTAGTGTTATAAAAACTCAAAGACGCGCGCAAAGTCGCCGAAACTTTTAAATAATCATGCAAAGGTTGGGCGCAATGATGTCCGGCGCGCAGTATTATTCCTTTTTGTCCCAACGCGTCAGCCGCGTCATGCGGATGAACTCCTTTAATGGTTAATGAAAAAACCAAAATTCTATCCTTAGAAATGGTTGGCCCATGCAAAACCGCAAAATCACATTCTTTTATTTTCTTTAAAAAATAATTGGTTAGCTCTTCTTCTTTTTTAAGAATGTTTTTAAAACCTGTTTTTTTAATAAAATCAACCGCCACCCCCAAGCCGATAGCGCCGGCTATGTTGGGCGTTCCGGCTTCAAATTTGTAAGGCAAATTGTTTTCACTGAATTTATTCGTAAAAACTTCACGGATCATATCACCACCACCCTGCCAAGCCGGTATTTTTTCCAACAGCTCATTTTTGCCATACAAAACACCGCAGCCGGTCGGACCAAACATTTTATGCCCGGAAAAAGCCAAAAAATCACAATTTAATTTTTTAACATTAACGACTATATGGGAAATTGCCTGAGACGCGTCCAATAATATTTTAATATTGTTCGCTCGCGCTATCTTTTGTAAAGACACGATTGACCTTGTTTCTATCGCGCCTAAAACATTTGAGCACAATGTAAGCGCCAATAGCTTTACCTTTTTTTGTGTTAATAAATTTTTGGCCTTTTGAATATCCAAATATCCTTTACCAGTTAGTGAAATAACATCTATTTCTATGCCTATCTCTTTTTTTAATTGCAACCAAGGAACAAAATTAGCATGGTGTTCAGCTATGCTAAGCACAACTATATCACCTTTTTTTAAATTTTTTCTACCCCAACTCTGCGCGATTAAATTAATACTTTCCGTAGCGCCTTTGGTAAATATTATTTCTTGAGTGCTGTTGGCATTAATAAATTCTTTAACTTTTTTGCGCGCGTTTTCATATTGGCGCGTGGCTTCTTCAGCCAAAGGATTAATTCCTCGATGAACGTTTGAATTATGTTTTGTGTAAAAATCAACCATAGAGTTAATTACCGACTGCGGTTTTTGGCTGGTCGCGGCATTATCAAAATAAATCATCGCTCTGCCGTTGATTTTTTTGGTTAAAATAGGAAATTGTCCACGGATATTTTTCATACAAAATTATTGATATCTTTTTTTAACAATGTTTAAAATATTTTTTTTCGTCGCGTCATCCAATTCGGAAACAAATTCCAAAAACAACCCTTCAACAATAAGTTCTTTTGCTTGAGTTTCACTTAACCCCCTTGAATTTAGATAAAAAAGATCTTCCTCACTAATGTGAGAAACTTTGCCCGCGTGTCCCGCTTTAATGTTGTTGGCTTCAATTTGCAAGCTCGGCACCATGACGCTTTGCGCCGTCTCGCTCAAAAGATAAGCTGATGCTTCCAAACGGCTGTCAGTTTTTTGCGCGCCCTTGTCTATCATAATATTTCCGACAAAATTACTTCGTGCTTTACCGCCAACAAAACCATTAACATTAAATCTGCCAAAACTTCCGGTGGAAATAAACTGATAGCTTTCATCAAGATAAAATTTTTGCTGACCGCTAACAAAAAAAACAACATTATGCTCAACTCTCGCGTTCTTGTTTATATTATAGTGCAAACGCGCGTTTATATCATCTTTACCAAAATAACAAAAATAAAATCGAGCATGGGCGTTTTCTTTCACGCTAATAACACGCTCTTGAAAAAACTCGCGCGCGTTATCAGACAATAAAAAAATATATTGAACATTAGAATTTTTCTTTATTTCAATTTCTTTTATTTTTGCTAATTTACTGTTATTGTCAATTACTTCTGTAATAATTTGTATTGAATTTTTCATAACTATTTTTGATAATTTTTTCCTCTGTCATTTTTCTAGCAGACAAGCTTACCTTCGGCAAACAAATTAGTAATGACACAACCATTGTCATTGCTAGGCGGATTCTATTTGCCAATCTAACCGACCGATCCTTCCATTTCAAGCTCAATCATACGATTCATTTCAACAGCATATTCCAGCGGCAACTCTTTTACAATCGGATCAATAAAACCGTTAACAATCAAGCTAGCCGCGTCTTCCTTATTCAATCCGCGAGAAGTTAAATAAAAAATATCTTCTTCGCTTAATTTACCGACTTTAGCCTCATGAGCAATAGTTGCTGAATTATTTTTTATTTTCATAACCGGAACAGTGTCAGAGCGTGATTTATCATCCAAAAGCAACGCGTCGCATTCTACATTGCTTAGGCAGTTTTGCGCGTTAGCTGAAATATCCAGTAAACCGCGATATATACTAACGCCACCGCCGCGACTAATACTTTTCATCACAACACGCGATGACGTATTGGACGCTTGATGAATGACTTTGGCGCCCGTATCCTGTATTTGTCCAGTATTGGCAAAAGCAAGACCTAAATGTTCCGCCCTTGAACCTTCACCGCGCAAAACAGAGCAAGGATAAAGCATTGTAACCTGACTACCAAAGTTTCCACCAACCCACTCCATGACAGCGTCGCGCTCAACAATAGCTCTTTTGGTGTTAAGATTATAAGCGTCTTTACTCCAACTCTCAACCGATGAATAGCGAAAGCGAGCGTTGTCTTTTACAAATATTTCCACGCAACCGGCGTGCAATGAATCCACTCCATAACGAGGCGCCGAACAACCTTCAATATAATGACCTTGCGCGTCCTCTTCAACAACAATCAAAGTATGCTCAAACTGCCCCATACCCTGAGCGTTCATGCGAAAATAAGCTTGCAACGGTTTATCAATTTTTACATTTTTTGGAATATACAAAAAAGTCCCTCCGCTCCAAATAGCTCCGTGCAAAGCCGCGAACTTATGCAAGCTTGCGGGAACGTTTTTCATAAAATATTTTTTTACCAACTCCTCATTTTCTCGCAAAGCAACATCCATATCTACAAAAATAACTCCCTTGTTTTTGAGTTCTTTTTTTAAACTGTGATAAATCACGGTTGACTCATACTGCGCGCCCACGCCCGCCAAAACTTTTTGTTCTGCTTGAGGAATTCCTAATTTATCAAAAGTACTTCTAATATCTTTTGGCACGTCCTCCCACTTCTGTGCCTGCCTGTTGGTAGCGCGCGCGTAATATGTAATATTATCCAAATTTAATTTGTCCAAACCGGGTCCCCAGTCAGGCAATGACATTTCTGTGAATAATTTTAAAGACTGCAGACGATGTTTTAACATCCACTCAGGCTCGTTCTTGTCTTTGGAAATTTGCCGTACCAAACTCTCATCAACGCCTTTGCGACTTTGTGACATATAAGCGGATTGATTTGATTCTTCCCATGCTTGCGCGGTTGTGGATTGTTGTCTGCTTTTTTTATTCATAATTTTATTTTTGTTATTGCAAATCCAAAACGAAGCGAAGATTAAAACTTTGTTTGATTATATTTTTCATAATACTAAATAAACTTGCCAAATCCTTCCTTTTCAATTTTTTTTATCAATTCCTTGCCACCGCTCTTAACAATTTTTCCGTCCACCATAATATGCACTTTATCAGGTCTGATATAATCCAAAACGCGGTTATAATGAGTAATAATTAATATGCTGTTATTTTTATCTTTATAATCATTAACCGCCTTACCGACAATTTTTAAAGCATCAACATCCAAACCTGAATCAGTCTCATCCAAAATTACAAATTTTGGTTCAAGTATGGCTAACTGCAACATTTCTGCTTTTTTCTTTTCACCGCCGGAAAAACCAACGTTTAATGAGCGTTGTAAAAATGCCGGATTCATTTTTAATGCTTTTGCCTGCACCTCCAACCTTTTATTAAAATCAAAAACAGACAAATTTTCTTTTGTCTTTTCGCGCGCTTTCATAACAGAGCCATAACACATATACAAAAATCTATCCAGCTGTACGCCCGCGATTTCGCGCGGATATTGAAAAGCCATAAACATCCCCAAAACCGCGCGTTTTTGCGCGTCCAAATTTTTTATATTTTTTTTATCAAAAATAATACTTCCACCGATTATTTCATAATTAGGATTGCCCATCAAAATATTAGCCAAAGTACTCTTACCGGAACCGTTCGGCCCCATAATAACATGTACTTCTCCCTTTTTAATCGCGAAGCTAACTCCGTTAAGAATTTGTCTATTTTTGGTTTTAACCAAAAGATTTTTTATTTCTAACATGAATATTGATTTCTAAACAATTTTTAAACGTGTAAATTTTAACTCAACTTTCTTAATTTTTTTATCACCTTTGGCAAAACCACAAGCACATGCTCAATATCTTTTTTGTTTGTATTTTTACCCAAAGAAAAACGCACCGCCTCCGAGCTTTTTTTCTTTCCCTTGCCACAGGCGAAAACAACATAACTATATTCTTCTTTTAAAGACAAGCAGGCAGAACCGTTGGAAACAGCAATGCCGTTTTTATCCAATTCCAAAACCAATTGCTCGCTATTAACTCCGGTAAAAATGAAATGCGCGTTATTGGGTAAGCGCTTATTTGGATGCCCGCCCAATTCCACTTGTTCAATGCTGGCCAAAACTCCGGTGATTAAAAAATCTCTTAATTCGGTCATGCGTTTATTTTCTGTTTTATTATTTTTATGTAAAATTTCAGCTGCTTTAGCAAAACCGACAACTCCTGAAATATTAACACTGGACGAGCGCAAACCGAACTCCTGGCCACCGCCATGAAGAAGCGGCGTAATTTGAACACCGCGGCGGACATACAAAAAACCAACTCCTTTTGGACCATAAATTTTATGAGAGCTTGCTGTCAACAAATCAATACTCATCCTGTTAACGTCAATCGGCAAAGTTCCAAACGTCTGCGCGGCATCGGTATGAAACAGCACTTTTTTCTCTCTGCAAATCCTGCCAATATCAGCTATTGAATTAATTGTTCCCACTTCATTATTAGCGTGCATTACAGAAACCAATAGCGTATCTTTTTTTATCGCTTTTTTTATATCTGCTGAACTTACCATACCAAATTCGTTAACCGGCAAAACAGTAACATCAACGCCTTGAGTCTTAAGCCACTCGGCCGAGGCTAACACGCAGGCATGTTCAGCCACGGAAACAACAAGATGTTTTTTTTTGGCATTGCTTGCCCAAAAAACTCCCTTCAAAGCAAAATTATTCGCCTCAGTCGCGGATGAAGTAAAAATAATTTCATCAGCGCCGGCGTGGATAATATCGGCTATTTTTTTACGGCTTTCAATCAAAGCTTTTTTTGCCTCAGCGCCAAAATCATGAATAGCTCCGGAATTGCCAAATTTTTCCAATTCATATATTTTCATCACTTTTAAAACATCCGCATTGATCGGAGTGGCAGCCGCGTAATCCAAATAAATTTTCTTTTTTTTGGGCATAATACGTTTTTTATAAATATAAAAACTTTATTTAATTTTTTTTACCAAATCAAATAAAGTTCTTTGGGCTAAAGCATTTTGCACATCTTTAACAATTATCGGCCAAACTTTTTTAGCCTCGCAAACATTAAAGCCTTCACAGCATTGAGAATCGTCTTTTAAACATTTGACCAATCTTATCGGCCCCTCAAGCGTTTGCAAAATTTCCAGTACCGATGTTTTTTTCGGATCTTTTTTTAAAGCAAACCCGCCGCCTTTTCCCTCTTTACTCTCCACCAAACCCGCTTTTACCAATGGTTGTATTATCTGCATTAAATATCCGGCTGACAATTTTTTGTCATTAGCTATTTGCGCCAAAGAAATATGGCCTTTTTGATATTTTTTTGCCAACTCCAGCATAATGATAAAGCCATAATCTGATTTTGTGGTGATGTTAAACATAAATATATAAAAAAATTATTAAGCCATATTATCTAACTATTAGTCAACTCATTATAGTTAAATATGAACTTTTGTCAAATAGTCATACTATACTATTATTATAATACTATTAATTATTTAAACATAGCTATGTTGGTAAATATTATAAAAACATTTTTAAAAAAAATAACCCAAGGCAACTAACTTAGGCTTGCCCTGTTTTTTAAAATCAGAAAGGTGTTTAAATTCATCCGCTAAATTAATTATCTTTAGACAATTATAAACACATTGTCTCCAGCCCTTGTTTTTTTATCAACTTTTATGCCAACTTCTTCACCTTTTTTCGCTTGTTTAATTTTCTTTCCTTCTATTTCCATGGAAGTAATTTTTTGTTTGAGATAAGTTTTGTTTCCTTCAATATAAATATCTTCTTCTAATTTCAACCCTTTTTCCGTTAGCTTTATTAAAGCAACATTTAATTGTGAATAAAATTTCGTCACAATACCAATTCTAGTTTTTTTAATTTTCGAAACATTATCGCTTTTGTCATAAGTTACCCCTTCCGGCCCGGGAGTTCCGAAGAAAAATCCGGTTTCAAAACCTCTATTATAAACACCCTCCAAATCTTTTTTCCATGTTAAAATTTTTTCTTTTGTATAAGTTCCGGCAAAATAACTATCAACCGCTTCGCGATAACAACGACTTACTGTGCCAATGTAGCGCGGGTCGCGGCGGCGGCCTTCTATTTTAAAACTATCAATGCCGGCTTTTATAAGCTCGGGAATGTATTCAATCATGCACAAATCTTTTGCGCTCATATAATATTTGCCTTGATTAGCTATCTTATTGCCTTCGCTATCTGAGAGAATCCATTCTTTGCGGCAAGGCTGTCCGCAAGAACCGCAGTTAGCGGACTTGCCATAAATTGCGGCTGACAAAAGACATCTGCCGGATATTGACCA
>Ga0066639_10006087_pt1 | contig 10078 bp, 11 predicted proteins | sample CryGeyCG2114_010_2_FD_59504 | JGI IMG/M metagenome (GOLD analysis project Ga0066639, IMG submission 59504) | Groundwater microbial communities from aquifer - Crystal Geyser CG10_big_fil_rev_8/21/14_0.10 | ecosystem: Environmental > Aquatic > Deep subsurface > Groundwater | place: USA: Utah... | reverse complement strand
GTTTCCCATAACCCTGCATTTTAGCCCATACAGGTGTTCGGATTCCATTTAGAACTTAGATTAATTGCTTGCGATTCATCTCTATGTTACAATTGGTGTTTAGAACCTGACGGTTTCCTGACACAAAAATCTATGTCGAGTGACTATCAAGAACGTATTATTCTTTCAGTTGGCGGATCACTTGTGGTTCCCAATGGGGGTATTGATACCAAGTTTCTTGAGAAGCTCAATCGTTTTGTACGAAAGCAACTGGCGACACATACAAATCGCCAGTTTTTTTTGGTAGTAGGAGGTGGCGCAACAGCAAGGCATTACCGCGATGCCGGAAGAGAGGTCCTAGGCCACGAACTTTCCCGAGATGATCTTGATTACCTTGGTATCCACGCTACCAAACTCAATGCACATTTGGTCAGAACTGTTTTTCGCGATATTGCCCATCCATACATTATCAAACATTATGAAATCATACGAAAAGCTTCAGAACCAGTGGTTGTTGCTGCTGGGTGGAAGCCTGGATGGTCAACTGACTACTGTGCAATTCTCCTTTGTGAAGATTATGATATGCGAACTGTGGTGAACCTTTCAAACATTGATCAAGTGTATGATAAAGATCCACGAAACAATCCGGATGCCAAACCATACGATCATATGACATGGGAAGATTTTCGTAAACTTGTTGGCGATGAGTGGATTCCGGGAATGAATGCGCCGTTTGATCCGGTCGCTGCCCAAAAAGCTGAAAAATTAGGCGTCAAAGTTGTTGTGATGAATGGAGATAATTTTGAGAACTTGGAGAACTATTTGGATGGGAAAGAGTTTGTGGGAACGGTGATAGAATAGAATTGTCATTGCGAGCGAAGCCGCGTCAGACGCGGCGAAGCGTGGCAATCTCATCCGCTTTTGCAAGCCTTTGGGGATCCTCACGTCGCCCTACGGGCTCCTCAGGATGACATATAATCAAGGAAATGATTATCTCAGACTTAGTTATCCAAAACTTCAGATCCTACCCGCAGTATCACCTCAAGCTTTCTGATGTTACAGTTATTGTCGGTCCAAATACTGCTGGGAAGTCAAACCTCATTGAAGCGCTTTTTCTGTTGTCTTCTGGCAAAAGCTTTCGAGCTGAGAAAGATTTTCAAATGGTACGGTTTGGGCAGGAGATTGGGAGAGTAAAAGGAAAAATAAAAGACACTGATGTCATCCTGATCCGCCAGCTGGCGGAGAAGGATCTTATTTCCAAAAAAGAACGCAGAGATTCTTCTCCGGCTTCGCGGGATCAGAATGACAATATTTTAGAAGTCGTTGTTGCAAAAATCAACAATTCGTACAGCAAGCGTTTTTTCGTCAATAATGTTGCTCGTCGACGTGTTGACTTCATGGAACACTTCCACGCGCTGTTATTTGCCCCAACGCACTTAGATATTGTCAGTGGGTCACCTTCAATCAGACGGCGTTTTTTGGATGAAGTGCTTGAGTCTGTTGACAGAGATTATCGGCAGGCGTCGATTCAATATGAAAAGGTCCTTCGCCAGAGAAATGCGCTACTCCACGTTGTTCGTGAAACAGGAAAGAGGGATCCAAAAGTGTTTGAGTATTGGGACAACTTACTTATAACAAATGGGCAGATTCTGACAAAGAAGCGAGAGGAGTTTATCGAGCTTTTCAATTCCGCGGAAAAAGATCTGATTCAGTTTGTGATCGAATATGACAAAAGTATTGTGTCTGGAGCCCGGCTTGAACAGTACCTACGAGCTGAGGAGGCATCGGCTGTGACACTCGTTGGCCCACATAGGGATGACTTTTTGATACGAATTTATTCGAATGAGAATAACCCGCCTGCCGGCAAGGCAGGTTCGGATGCATCCGAAATACAAGATGCTAAGTTTTTTGGTTCTCGAGGTCAGCAGCGCCTCGTTGTTTTGCAGCTCAAACTCTTACAGCTTACCTATATGGAGCGAGTGCTTGGCCATCGGCCAGTGCTGCTTTTGGATGATATTTTTTCAGAACTTGATGATCACCATATCGAGGTCGTGATGGGCATCGCCGACAAGCAGCAGACGATTATTACAACGGCACACGAAGAGTTTATCCAAAACAAAACAAAGGATGCTGCTGTGATAGAATTGGAAAAGAATGACTGAGTTTAATCCAGAAGAACTAAAAAAACTTTATATTCCTCCATCTGATTCTCACAAAGGGCAGAATGGGAAGTTACTTCTGGTCGGCGGTTCGGAGCTTTTTCATGCTGCCTCGTTGTGGTCACTTAAGGTTGCTTCTCGAATCGTGGACATGGTGTTTTACTCCTCAGTGCCGGTGAACAACCAAATTGTTTTGGAGGCGAAAAAAGAATTCCGGGATGGGATTGTTGTTCCACGGGAAAATATTGAAGATTACGTTGAGGAGGCGGATTGCATCCTCATTGGTCCTGGTATGGTCCGTACGGAGCATGGAATGTCAAATATCAAATATCCAATTTCCAATATCAAAGAAATAGATCAGCTCCAAGATGAAGGGGAACAGACCTGCCATTTGACAAAATACTTACTCACTAAATATCCCAAGAAAAGGTGGGTGATTGATGGAGGAGCTTTGCAGATGATGGAACCTGAGTGGCTGAGGGATATGCCGGAGGTGATTGTGACGCCACACCATAAGGAGTTTGAAAGACTTTTACATAACGTCATTCTGGGGAGGAGTGAAGCGACGACTCCAGAATCAGAAGAAATCGATCCTGGACGCACTTCGTTTGCTCGTCTCGCTGAAGCTCCTGCGAAGCGGGCCAGGATGACGAATAGGGAAGAGAATGTGCAAGAATTCGCTCAGGAGTTTGGGTGTGTTGTCCTTTTAAAAGGGAAGGAGGATGTTGTCGCATCACCTGATCAGTCGGTTATTATCCGTGGTGGAAATGCTGGGATGACCAAGGGCGGAACCGGAGATGTATTGGCTGGACTCGTGGCAGCCCTCGCGTGTAAGAATAATTTGTTTCTATCAGCTAGTGCTGGGTCGTATATCAACAAGAAAGCAGGAGAGGTTTTGGCAGAGCGTGTTGGTGTGTATTTTAATTCCTCAGACCTTGTTGATGAAATTCCTCATGTTCTTCATGCTTTCACTTCTTAGGCTTTAGGGATTTTAAAACCCAGAAACGCAAAAACAACTGTTGCAAAAAAAGTTACTCCTAAAATATTTGTGACATCTGCGTCACTTCTTGAGATGACAACAAACGCTGTTGCAATCCACTGCATGACGATGATAATTGCAACCCAGGGGTATTTGGTATAAAAATTTAAAAATGTATCAATCATGCTTCGACTTATGTATCAATATTACTATACCGTGCGATGTAGGAATGTACAAGCTTGTAAATGTCAGGACGAACTTCAATAAGATATGCCATCCAATCATTGAGTTGTTGAATCGCCTTGTCACGACTTATCCTACGATATGGTTTTGCTTCGTAATTGTTCGGAATGGTATCTTCGGGATGAAGCTCAAAAAACCGTTTAAAATCTTCAGTGAGGCTATAGTCAGGGTCCATTTCTTTTGCGACAAACCCTAGGGTACTGAATGCCTTAAGAAAAATAGTCATATCCTGTGGAAGTTTTATTCGATAGATTTCTGCAGCGCCAATAATTCTCATAAACATTACAGTCCAGTCGGTTTTCATTGCCTTAAGATCTTTGGAAGAAGAACGTGCCGTTTGCTCAACAACATCTGAAAAATCAGTTGTCAAAATCCGAATAAACTCGTCAACTTGTTTTTGCTCAATACTTGCAGGGAATGCACTTTGGATCATTTGCTTTAAATCTCCTGACACAACATCGGCAAAGTATTCTGTCGCTTGTTTGAAATTAAAATCGCCGACACTTTTGGCAAAGCGGAGAAATGACATTTGGTTGTTTGCAACCCATTCACCCATAATCCCAAAATCAACGAGTCCCACCTTGCCATTTTGAAGGAGGATAATATTGCCTGGATGAAGATCTGCATGGAAAAACCCGTCAAAGAAATATTGATGGAGGATTTCGTAGGTGAGGATATGAGGTATGTCTTTAAGATCTACGCCCAGATCGAGAAGCTCTTCGCGAGTTATTTTCCCTTCCTTGAGACCTCGTAAGACGCGGGTTAGAGGGAATCCATCAATATACTCTTGAACAAGGATGCGTTTTGTTGAGTATCTTGAATAGATTTTTGGGATAATGATTTGTCTATCTGCTTCAAGTGTTTTAAGGAGCCTTTCTGAGTTTTCTGCCTCTTTATGATAGTCGATTTCCTGAAGCGTCCATTTCTTAAACTCTTTGGCAAATCCTTTCCAGTTGAGTCCTGAGATTTTAAAAAAGGTCTGTCCGATTGATGATGCAATATCTACCATGAGAAAATCAGCTTGCAATTTATCATGTAATCCAGGACGAAGAATTTTTACTGCAACAATAGTATCATCCTCAAGTTTGGCCGCATGCACCTGCCCAAAAGCACCTGATGCAAATGGTTCTTTCTGAAAATCTTTAAAGATTTTCTCAGGCGTTGTACCTAGATCCTCAATAAATATTTCTTTGACATCATCGTAAGGGAAGGGCCGTACATGATCTAAGAGATCAAACATAGCCATAGCGTATGCTTTGGGGAGCACATCGACTCGAAGAGCGAGAAGTTGACCAAATTTGATAAATGATCCTCCGGCTTCTTCAAAAAATTGCTTGAGGAATGTTTTTTCTGATTGTTTATAAATGCCGAGCCGGAGCAGAAGAAGCAGGAAGCCGAATTTAAAAAGGACAGTCCAGAGATAGATAAATCGAATCATTAGTTTCTAGCAAACCCCAAGAGAAACAATATGAGGACGGTCACAGACGCGTAGATAAATATGGTCGTCGGCTCAACGATGTCAAATGAAAGGACCGCAAGTGTTGCAATCCATACGCCAGCAATTGAGAAACATACCCAGGGATAACGCATGAAGCTATTATAGAAGCGAGCGTATGTAAACGCAATAAAAAGGGAAGAGTGTCTATGAAAGAATCGAGGCGAATCTCAACGCATCTGATCTGGTTGAGGAGATACCTCATGTTTTTTCAGCTCTTGTTCATACTTCCCAACTCCCCAGTAAATCGTAGCGGCTTTGTCAAGAATTTTCCGAACTCGTTTATTTGAAATGTTATTAATACCACGTTTGATTTTTCTATCAATTTGTGGATACAGATCTCGACGATCGTAAGAAATTTGATAAGGTTTACCTTCATCACTGTTGAAAAGCCGATGTATTCCAAGAAGAAGAATGCCTTCAAAGCCAGTAATGAGTGAAACGTGCCTTAATGTCTTATTTGTCGTCTCTTCCTTTTGAGCATTAAGAGCTTCTGTAATAATACTTGTGCCGATTAGCCCCGCTCCTTGACCGGCTAGTACTCTTAAGACTGCTCTTCTTGTTAATTTTGTATCCATGGCTGACTGTTCAGGTAGAGAAGGAGGTAACAGTTTTTTTTCTGGTGCAGACTGAGAAGCTGATTCAGGTCGTACTTCCATAGCGCTTAGGTTATACTCTCCTAAGCCTATTTTGTCAACTTTTTTTGTTTTATCAATAATACCATCTCAGGGTTGTAATTACATCACGACGCGTTGCATTTTCTCGGGAAATCTGCAAGAATTGGATTCAAATGTATTCAAATAATGGCTATTCGAATACGTTCAAATAATTGTGGCTGAGGTTGCACAAGCGGAGCTTAGTTATCAAATAATGGGGTTGTTATTTGAAGTTCACACCCGTTTAGGAGGAAGCTTTGAGGAAAAATACTATCAACGAGCATTCGAAAGACTTCTCCTAAAAAGTAAGATTCCTTATAGTTGTTGAACTTAAAACAGTTCCGAACATTTTGCCAATCCACTATAGGCAAGTAAAATCATATCTTATTATTAAGAGGTTGCAACTAGGAATTTTAGTAAATTTTAGAGGAGAGAAACTCACCTATCAAAGAATTTTGAACTCTGGATATTTGAAATAATTAGAATTTACTATTTGAATTCATTCGAATGTATACACCCAAATATACTATTTCCAACAAAATTCTTCGTAACATCGGTATTATTGAGGCTGCGAAGGAGGTTATTGACCACGCTCCGCTCCTTCCGTACTACGAGAAAAAATTTCAGGATGATGCAATGGTAAGAAGCGTACATCATGGGACCAGAATTGAAGGAAACGAGCTTGATTTGACAGATACTGAGAAAGTCCTTATGGGCCAGGAGGTGGTGGCTCGTGAGCGAGATATTCAGGAAGTCATCAACTACAGAGAAGCGATGAAGTATCTTGATGAGGTAGACAAAAACAAGATAACTGAGATCTCCTCAGTACTTCTCAAGATGCTTCATAGAATCACAGTCTCTCAAATTCTTTCACCAGAGAGGTCAGGAATTTATCGAAAAACGCAAGTTGTTATCAAAAACAGCAGTACAGGTGATGTCACATTTAAACCGCCTCTTGCGATCTCTGTTCCATACCTGATTGATGATTTAACTGCATATCTTAATAGCTCGACAAAAGAAGATATTCATCCAGTTTTGATGAGTGGAGTTGCTCATTATGAATTTGTGAGGATCCATCCGTTTTTGGATGGAAATGGCAGAGTAGGGAGGCTTCTGTCTTCGCTTATTCTCTATCTTGAGGATTATGATATAAGGAAGTTCTTCTCGATTGAGGAGTATTTTGATTCCGACCCCTTAAGTTACTACCAAGCTCTTCAGTCTGTCGAAAAACACGACGGTGATCTGACGTACTGGCTTGAGTACTTCACAGAAGGATTGGCAATTGAGCTGAGTCGAATTAAAAAACGTATTGAAAATATTTCGATTGATGGGAAACTCAAAGAGCGCCTCGGTGGATCAGCGCTTCTACTGTCAGAACGACAGCTCAAGATCGTCGAATACATCCAGAAAACTGGGCATCTGCGAAACAACGCGTTTAAGAGTTTGTTCCCCATGGTTTCAGAAGATACAGTCCTCAATGAGTTGAAAGCGCTTATCAAATCGGGTATCATCCGAAAGGTTGGAAAGACAAAAGCAGCCAAGTATGTAATGAGCTAACATTCCTTTTAACCCTCGACCTTGATGGGAGAGGGAGGTCCATAACCTTGCAAAATGAGGCAATTTCACCTAGAATCATTGGTATGAACAGGCTTGTTCCTTTTAAAAGAGTTTTCGGTAAAAATAAGATGGCAAAATCCCTCTCCGGGACATCTGTTGTTGTTGATGAGAAAGGTATTCCTCTGGGGTTTGTGTTTGGGAGGGATGCATTCATCTCGTTTCTTGAGCATATTGATGACGAATTTGAAGGGAGCGTTTCTGATCCAAAGATTGCCTTTCATAATCCAGCCGGAAGACTCATTGATGTTATTGAAGATAAACTTCCTTTGCGAGAAGAGTTTGTCGCTGAGTTGGAAAAGTCGATTCGTAAAGGAAAAAAAACAGATTGGATTCCGTTTGACGAAGTAAAGCGTTCTCTTCATGTTTGATATCCAGTTTACTCCGCGTGGGAAGAAGGATTTTGAAAAACTCCCTCGTGACATTCAGAAGAGAATTGTGATAAAGATGCAATTTTTTTCATCTCAACAAGACCCGTTTTTGTTCTCAAAGCCATTAGTTGATCTTCCACCAGCAACACATAGATTCCGCGTCGGAAATTATAGAATCGCTTTTTATACTTCTGAAAAGACAATTATTGTTGATAAAATTAGACATAGAAGTGAAATATATAAGGATAGTACGTAATATGACATTCTCACATCTTGCGGTATACTTCGACAAGCTTGAAGAAACTTCATCTCGTCTTTCATTGATTGACATCCTTTCAGACCTTTTCAAAAAAACCACCAAAGACGATATTGATAAAGTGATTTACCTTCTCCAGGGCCGTGTGGCGCCGTTTTATGCGCCGATTGAAACTGGCATGGCTGACAAAATGGTTGCAAGCGCTCTTGCTAAAGCGTTTGATGAGGATAGAGAAAAGGTTTTAAAAGTATATGAGACACGTGGTGATATGGGTTTGGTAGGGCAAGAGCTAAGTTCAAAGTTCAAAGTTAAACGTTCAAAATTAACTGTTGGAAACGTGTTTGAGACTCTCCTGGAAATTGCCACAACAGCAGGGGATGGGAGCGTGGAGAAAAAAATAGACATTCTTTCAAAACTTCTCAAAGAGCTTGATTCAATCTCAGTAAAACATTTAGTTCGAATTGTTTTGGGGAACACGCGTTTGGGGATCGGAGACCCGACGGTTCTGGATGGAATAGCCCTTGGAATTTTGGGTGATAGAAGTAAAAGAAAAGTCTTGGAAAAAGCATACAACGAGACGTCGGATCTGGGGCTTATCGGTAAAACGCTGTTGTCGGGGGGACTTAAAGCAGTTGAAAAATTGACTGTCTCGATTGGTCGGCCGATCAGATCAGAACTCTGTGAACGGCTACCAAATCCGGTCAAAGTGTTTGAGAAGATGGTTCCTGGTTATGAGAAGGGGAAAGAAAGAAATGTTGGCGTCCATGCAACGGAAAAATTTGACGGCTTCCGTGTGCAGATCCACAAAGACGGCCAGAAAGTCTCCATGTTTTCTCGAAACCTTGAGGATATGACGCACATGTTTCCTGAGCTTATTGAGGGAACACGAAAGCAGGTGAAAGCCAAGACAGCGATTCTGGATACTGAGGCATTAGCATATCAGCCAGAATCTGAAGAGTTTCTGCCGTTTCAGGAGACAACCAAGAGACGACGGAAACACAACATCGAAGAAGTCGCCAAAACACTGCCTCTTAAGGCGTTTGTGTTTGACATGCTCTATGTTGATGGGAAGCCTTTAGTTGATAAACCACTCACAACACGGGTTACGATGATTGAGAAGTACGTAAAACCCGATGATACGCTTATTTCAGCGCCGGGGAAGATTCTCCATAAACCAGAAGAACTTCAGGTTATGCTTGATGATGCCATATCAAAAGGTTTGGAAGGTGTTGTCGTCAAACGTCCTGATTCCCTCTATGAAGCAGGGGGCAGAAATTTCAACTGGGTCAAACTCAAGCGTCATTCATCAGGCGAGTTGTCAGACACAATTGATTGCGTAGTTCTCGGATATATTTACGGCAAAGGCAAACGAACAGCGTTTGGCGCGGGGGCGCTTCTGGTTGGCGTCTATGATCAGGACAAGGATGAATTCGTCAGTGTCTCGCGAATCGGCACGGGTCTAACAGACGATGAATGGCGATCAATCAAAGAAAAAACCAAAGGACTTGAATCAGATCACAAACCTGCACGAATAAATTCACTGATTACACCAAGTGTCTGGGTGAGACCTCAGATTGTGATTGAAGTTCTGGCAGATGAGATCACCAAAAGTCCTTTGCATACAGCAGGAATGGACATTGGTCATTCGTCATTAGTCGTTAGCAATAAGGAAAAAGGAGCTAAAGATCAAAGTCTAAAGACCAAAGACCTTGGCTTGGCGCTTCGATTTCCGCGTCTCGTATCTTTCAGAGACAAAGACAAAAAGCCGGAAGATGCGACAAGTGTGAAAGAACTTGTGGAGATGTTTAAGAGTCAAGGGAAGAAGTAGTTTTAAACTAATTGTGGTAAGGGGAGCTGTTTTGATTCAAGAACTGTTGTTAAATTCCTTAGTTCTAGTGGGCGAAAGTCTTCAGGTACGACTGTTTCGAAAATAGATGAAGTATCTGTAAGCGTTAAAACTGGTGCTAATATGTCTTGAGTAGTCCCATCCGGTATTCTCATTCCCGGTTTCCAGCGAAGGATCTCTGTGGTGAACGTGTCATGTACGACTACACTCATGGGGAGCGGAAGTTGGATAAATACATCTTCAGTTTGTGGTATCGTTCGTGGAGATGGTGGAGTTCTTTCTCTTGCATTTGCAATTCGTGCTTTTACTGCTCCAATAGCTTCGAAAGTAGTATGAGCAAGCCTGGCTGGCAAAGGGAGATTAAAATGTTTGGCATGCTCCATCAATCATATTGTAATAAATCTGTAAGAAACAGTAAAGCTCCCGTATTCTAGGAACGAATGCAACCGTTAGGGTTGATTCAGGTAGAAGTCAAAGACT
>Ga0066639_10006084_pt1 | contig 10081 bp, 10 predicted proteins | sample CryGeyCG2114_010_2_FD_59504 | JGI IMG/M metagenome (GOLD analysis project Ga0066639, IMG submission 59504) | Groundwater microbial communities from aquifer - Crystal Geyser CG10_big_fil_rev_8/21/14_0.10 | ecosystem: Environmental > Aquatic > Deep subsurface > Groundwater | place: USA: Utah... | reverse complement strand
TGTCTTTGGCTGTTCTTCTTTTCCGACAAGTTCCTGGAAAAGTTTAATTGTGTTGAGGTCTGCGGAGTGACAGGCGATCCTGGTTCTGAAATTCTGAATCAGTTCTTTCGTTGCCTTGTCCCTGCCTATGGCATTTTCCAGCGTACTATAAGACTGAGTGGCCGCGATCGTGATCGTATTGGCTTCTCTTCCTTTTGCCAGACATTTCTCATCGCCGATAGTTGAACCGGACGAAACGGTCACGACATCCTGATACTCGTCGATGATGATAACCCCGCTGACGGACTTATCCCTTTCGGTATCTGCAAGACGGTTTAAAAGAGCCTGTTGGTAATGAAGTTTGACAAATGTTCCCATTGATTTGGCCAGTGCGGGAGTTGTAATGTCAAAAAGGATCATCTTGCCGGAATCGACCAACTCATCCATTGATTTGATCTTGAGGTCTTCCTTTTTCGGACAAAAAATCTTGGCTGCCCTGTATTCCTGAAATTGGTTTAAAAAACTTGTGCTTGTCGCTAAGATCCCGGTTCGCACTTTGTCTTCAAGCTGCCGGTATTCGTTTTGGAAGTATTCAATCGCACAATTAATGTTGTAGATTTCTTCCGGTCCCAGCTTTCCGCCAGTCGATTCGTTCGATTCATTTTTTAAACCGGCTCTTTTCGCCTCGATGAGATCATCCCAAAGGTTATCTTTGTTCGCTCTGATAATGACTTCGTAGAGATCCCGAAGGGTGTAATACTCTTTCACTGCCGCACAATAGACCAAGGCGTTTTTCATCAGATTGAATGCCGAAATTTCCCAGAAAGGAGAGTCAAACTGTTTTCCGATGTAGTTGGTGGCCGCGGCTCTTACCATCTGGGCAACTTCTAAAAACCTTGACCGTTGCAAGGCATTTTCAACGTAAATCGGGTTAAAAGTGACGTCTCCATCCAGATGGATATGGAACATATTTTTTTCGAGTTTTTCATTTTCAATGATCTTTTTTGCTGCTTTCAAAAATGTTCCTTTCGGGTCAATCAGCAGTAGTGACGGCTTCGGACTGAAATTCTTCAAGATCTGCTCCAGGTAAGGTAAAATCGTGCCGGATGTTTTTCCTGAACCGATAGATCCGGTAATCAATATATTTCCATTGAGAGCGCGTCTGTTTAACGTAGCCCAGCCAACTTTTTTAAGGTGTCAATCTCACAAGCAGCCTCGTTCGTCGCCCCAAGACAGATGCCGTTTTCAATAACCGGCCTTGATGGTATACGATCACAGGAACTCTTTGTGCCTTGGTTCCGGAAAGAAAAATTTGACTCTAGAGCTTTAAAAAGCGCAAATGCCGTCAAATAAAAATTTCCGACGCAGAAAACTGCCGCGTGATAAGTGTCAAAGCTCAGGCCAAGATCTCTCAACCCCTCGAATATTTCAAACTCTACGACCTGAGAGACGATGTGGATGATGCCGGAAGATAAAAAAAGTACCGCAAGATTACTTGCCGTTTTCATTCTATTAAGGCTTCCGTTTTCACCTTTACTTCTCAGACTTTTCAGTTTTGCGCCTTGCTTGCTCAGTGCCAGAACTCGTCTCAGATATGAAGTGACAAGGTATAAATTCACCACAATGGATGCCGACAGAGCTGCTAAAAACACTTGATGGGTTATAAAGAGTCTTTCAATCAGTTTGATGTTCTGTTCATTGAACCCATCGTTAGTCGCCACGGCAAGGCCGATCAGTACGACAATTAACAATAAAGCTGCCAATGGTGCGGGAATATCATTACTACTTTTGTTCATTACAGACCTCTTTGTACTTTGTCGCCGCATCGAAGCGAGCGGCCAGACCCTTTAGTCTCTCAATGCGCTTGCGCAATGATTTGCTCCCTTCAAATTCGATTGGCGACAGTTGCGCTTCAAACTTTTCAATCAATTGTTTAAGACTTTTTTTCACCGACACCTCCCCCGGTTAAGCAACCGACACTTTTTGCCCTTTAGCCGATACCCAGTAGGCTCGGTGCCTCAGTTTCTCTTCAACTCCTACAAATCGACCGTTATGAAAAACAAAATTGAATCCACCGTGGCGGAAATCGGAACGGTACTTCTTCCTGAAACCTTTCTTCAGCCGTTCAGCGATATAGCCGTAAAGCTCTTCGTCGGTTAATTCGTTTAGAATCGTCACTTTTTCTTCAGTCATCATAACCCCTCATTTTCAAAAAAATTTTCAATTTCCTGAATCGTTGCCGATAAATCCCTGTTGAGCACCAGTTCCTCAACGCTCAGGCTTCCGTAAATTTCACGAAATTCATTTCTGATGGTTTCAACGAAATGCTTCATATTTGATCGTCCTCCCAGGCGGCTAAAAGATATATCGGTTCAACGCCCTTAACTTTTGCTTTTCTTCTTCCAGTCGTTTTTCAGCTTCCGATTGCGTGAAAAGTGAATCCAAAATCTGCAAAAATGATCGACTCACTTTTTTAAAACTTGAAGCGCAAGTCTTCGTAGATTCGTCATGCGGAACTTGATGTGATTTTTTATTACTGTTCTGGATTGATTCACAGTTATTCATGATTACGCTCCCTTCTGAAAAATGAATGTCGAGAGTTCTTTTTCGCAAAATTCAGAAAATTCGCTGAATCCATGGATCTTCTTCTGGATCAGTCGATTTTGCTTTAGCTCTTTCTCACTGATGAGTCTGAAAAAACGATTGATTTTTCTGAAGACACTTGCCGAGCTTTCGCCGGATGAATTCTGGCTTAATAAATCGGCTTCAATTTCTTGAGCCTTCTGTATGAGCTTCGGATTACCGCAAAGCTCGTCCACTGAAAGACAGAAGCAAAGATCAGTGAACATACCCGCGAGCTTCTTTTTTTTATTTTCCACCGTACCCCCAAACCGTAAATGCGTTTGCTTTTGTTACAGGTGGAGGCCTATAGCAGCCGCCATGCCAACTTTTTCCGCTAAATAAAAGTTATTTTATAAATGTAATGATTTTAGATATTTAGACGCCAAATTTTTTCTAAAATGGGGTTTTGAAACCTCAAAAACTTCAAAAATCGCTCCGATTCGGAGCACTTACGGAGCACCTTGTATTTTTTCTATGCTCCGCTACGGAGCATTTGCGGATCGCCTTAAAGTATTTTAATAGTTATTTCGCTGCACAGTTTTTGGGCAGCTTATTAAGGCGGGGAAATGAGAAATCCTTCTTTAAATATACTCATAGTTGAAGACGACAAGCTGGCGGCGATTTCACTGCAAAAGCTTCTTCAGAAAAGCGGCCATAAGGTATTTTGGGCCGACTCGGTAAATTCCGCCCGCAAGCTTATGTCCGATTCTACTTTCCAATTGGCTTTTGTGGATCTTGACCTGGATCGTAACTCCGAAGGCTTTGAGTTGATTCCCGCATTGAGAGAAAATGGAGTTTACACCGCAATTGTCACGGCACATAGTGCGGACGTTTTTATTGAAAGGGCCTATGACGTTGGCTGTGACGATTACGTGACGAAGCCCTTTCACTTTGAATCAATCGAGAGAGTGATAAGTAACTGCTCAAATACACCTATTTCGGAAGCGAGATTTGATAAGCTGATCTCTTCTGAATTTCTGACAACGGACCAAAATCTTCTGAAAGAAATTGACAGACTGAAAGACAGTTTTCGAGGAAGCGCTCCAATATTCTTTTACGGTCCCAGTGGTGTCGGCAAAACCGTTTTGGCCAATATTCTACATCGCGCCAAATTTGGCAGCACCAAAAAGTTCATAGAATTGAACTGTTCCGCGATCCCGGAAGATCTGCTTGAATCCGAACTTTTCGGTCATATGAAAGGGGCTTTCACCGGGGCAGATAAGGACAAGGTCGGTAAACTCGTGGAAGCCGACGGAGGCACTCTCTTCTTGGACGAAATCGCCACCATGCCTCTGAAGGTCCAGCAGAAGCTTTTAAAAGCGATTGCTGAAAAGAGATTCAGTGCGGTGGGCTCAAACAAAGTGATTGAATCGGATTTTCGTATCATGAGTGCTACCTGCAATAATATTTTTGAACTTATAAAAGAGGCAAAGTTTCGTGATGACCTCTTTTACCGGATCACGGGCACCAACGTAACAATTTCGGGTCTTGCGGAACGAAGAGAAGATATCGGTCTTCTTATCAGCCATTTTAAGTCAAAAATGGGACGGGCTTTCGTTATCAAGCCGAAGGCTGAAGAGGCCCTTCTAAAATACGACTGGCCCGGCAATGTCCGGGAAATGGCTTCGTTTTTTGAGAGCATTAAGGGCATTAAGAAGCCGATAATAGATTTCAACGATCTGCCGCGAGATATTCAGACAAACAATAGTCCGTTTAGAAAAGACGGCACCCAGTTACTCACCAAATCCCAAGTTCGGTATATCGAGAAAAACGGATTGAATGCCCTTGTGGAGCAACTTTCTTTTGAAGCCTTTCAGGCATTTGATAACGGAAACATGAGACAGACCGTGCGCAAGCTGGGTGTCGGCTTTAATCGGTATTATGCGCTCAAAGAAAGAAAAAAGAGGAAGACATGGCAAGCGACGAGCCCGTAGAAATGACGAAACTAAAACATGATTTTCAATCGGACTTGCACGCCATTCTTCATGCGATCAGGACTATTCAAGATAGTTTTGAAGAAGATCCAGCCTTTTGCAAGGAGCTTCTTGAAGAGATTGGAAAGCGCGAAACCGTTTTGTGTTCGAGATGGGAAGAAATAAAGAGAGTTCTACCGTAATGAAACTTATAGATAACGAGAAATTTAAACAAATAAACGATTTCAGTGGTCTGAACTATTCAGGACCGCTGAAGAAAGGAGCCGTTCATGTTCAAGCGAAGACTGAGGAAGTCGCTGCGAGGTTCATACGACTTCTAAGCACCCGTGTTAGAGGGAGTGCCTTGGCCGACATCGAAAAATTCGAGAAAGCTGTGGGCGCTCTCTCTAATACTTTTTCTCATCATGCATTGTTCTTTTTAAGACCACTTTTAATTCATTTGGATCTTGTCTATGAGCGGCCGGGCGACTCCACCCAAAGCCCTCTATGGACGAGGCTTCTGCATAAGAATTTAAGTTTAAGGAAAGTTTCCGCAGAATACTCCTCATCCGCTGATAATCTCTTTAAAGCTTTCGGTATCAAATCAATAGCCCAGATATTATCATTAAATAAGACAGACTTTCGGTTTGCGTACAATATGGGGCAACTCGAACTGGCCGAGTCTCTGGTAGAGAAAAATGAGACCAAAGATGAAAAGACATATTGTGAGAAAATTTCCGTCATGAAAGGACTCCCAGTTGATTGGACCGCCCTGAACCTTTCTTCCAAAGCGTTGTTGCTGGCCCAGGAGACTCAGCAAAATAAGACCATTTCTAGCGACCTTGTTAATGCGATTGAAAATGAAACTAAAAAAGTTCTATCCATGCCTTTTGAAAGTGATTGCAACCGAATGACCGTCACCCATGTCCTGAATTCGCTCAATCTCTTTTACTTTAAAGCCGGAGACCTGTGCAAGGTGAATGATAATTTGGTAACAGTTGAAAAAATTGCCGAGAAAATAGAAAATGCGGACGCCAAAAATCACATCATAGGTAATTTCTATTTCCACCGTTCGCAAATGGAAACAGCCGATGCCCAGGAAATGTCGTTACTTTTGAAAGCGGAAGCCCACGACAGCGGTTACTTTGATTATTTTTATCGAATTGCGGTGTTGCTCCATGACCGTGGAGATGTTTCAGCAAAGAATTTTTATGAGTCTTCTCTGGCAGTTTCTCCGTTCAATTTTTCTTTGGTCAATGACTATGGCTGTTTTTTGAAAGATTTTGGTTTCCAAGACGAGTTTGGGGATTGGTGCCAGCTCATAGAAGGAATTGCGCTTTTCCCATGCGAGTCAAAGGATGAAGATGAGCCAAGCTAAAGCTAAATCTAAAACTAAAACTAAACCTAGCGTATTCTTTCTTACATCACTGCTCGTGTCTCTGGTCGGGAATGCCATATCGGATTACGCCATCATGTGGTACGCTATTAGCGAATTCAACCTCACGCCGTCGTCATTGGCACGGAATTCCGTCAGTCTTTTCTATATCGGACAGGCGATTGGTGTTATTTTTCTTGCACCTGTTTTGGCGGTCATTTTTGACCGTCACTCAAAACGTATTGCCAGCATCACAGTCGACTCCAGCTATGCCTTTGTTCTTATCGGAGTGGCCGCCACTTATAAATTAGAACTACTGAGCCCCTCCGTGATTTTAATCGCAACAGTTTTACTCAAAGGTCTTTCGACATTGCATTTGAGCAGTGTGGTTTTGTCGGCCATCAAAGAAATGTCTTCATCAGAAAACAAAAATCGGCTGATCACAAATTATGTGGCAACCATTACGATATCAACCGCTGTTGGCGCGGGTATTTCGGGGATAGTTTATAAATCTCTCGGTTTTGTGCCTTGCATGATGACTGGCGTAATAACTTTTATACCGGCTCTGTATTGCTACTTCCGTATTTTTCCGGCGAAAAAAATTCAGCTACCGCAGGTAGATCGAAATCTTTTGAAAGAGTATAAAGAGGGTTATTCATATCTGTTCAAGGACAAGATCTTAACCGGAACGGTATTGTCCATAGCCGCCTTTAATATTGTGGGATCTCTTTTTCCGGCGATGTTGGGAATTTCTTTGGATGCCACATATCCTGGTAACAGCCAGCTATTTTCGATCATTATCGGTTTCGGTCTTTTGATCGGCGTTTCGCTTAAAAACATCTTTGAGCGGGAATCGCTCAAGGTCGGTGTTCGTTTCATCGTGCCCCTATCGCTCCTCCCGTGCATTATTGCTGGCGTGATAGCCTTCTTTTTCCCTCATCCCATGGCTTTTGCGGCTCTTTATATTTTGGCTTGTTGCGGTTCATCTTTTAGAAACTTTGTGACTGGAAGTTTAAGAGTCAATCGGGTCGAGCAATCCATGATGGGCAGAGTCAACTCGGTGTATATGGTGATCTTGTTCTCAGGGCAGGCTCTTGGTGGTCTGCTTGTTATCCCGCTTTTTCAAAGGGATATACAGAACGGGCTGCTATTGACGATTGGCATCTGTATTCTGGCAGCGTCTATCTCTCTTATGGCCTTACCTCGAACAAAGTTAAAAATACTCACCGAGGAGTCGGCATGATTTCATTTGTTATTTTTGCTCTCTTTTATTCCCTGTCTTCAGTTGCGGCTCAAACGACGGTTTCAGTCCCATTACGGTCGCTACCCCAGTCTCTACAAGTGGATCGTCTCGTTCAAGTTGATCAAAATAGGGTTTCCAATCTTATGGTGGACAGTCTTTTCAAATTAGGTACGAATTTTCGCTTAACCCCGAATATCGCCGAATCAGTGACTTGGTCAAAAGACGGCAAGACAGCCACAATCGCCTTGAAAAAAGTAAAGTTTAGCGACGGCACAGTGGTTAAAGCAAATGATATTGTTACGACATTGAGTCAGTGTATTAAAATGATTGAAACTGGAATCAACGTCAGTTTGCAAAATATCGTGGGCTTTAAACAGTTTCGTCAAGGTAGAGTGAAGGCTCTTTCCGGAATCAAATCGGCATCAGAGAAGACCATTGAGATTCAGCTTGTCGAAAAGACACCCTTGCTTATTGATGATTTGTCACATACTGCATGTTCGATTGTGAAGAACTCAAAAGGCGGCAGCAATGATTTGTTCAATGGCGCGGTCGGAACCGGACCCTATATTTTATCGTCGCGTGATTCGCAGAAACTTGTTCTAAAGAAAAACAAGTTTTTTCACGGAAAGAATGATGGGCCGGATCAGGTTATTTTCCGTTCCACTCAAGACTATGGGGATCTTGAAAGCTTAAAATCATGGTCGGATCTCATTCTTGTGGACAGTGAAACCCCTCCTCAGGACGGGTTCAACCGCTTCCCACACTCCGAACTTGGCAGCTATCATCTGGTATTTAACAATTCCAAACCGCCGTTTGACAGTGAACAGAGAAGAAAAGCTGTCGCTCTGGCATTGGATTTTGAAGCTTTGTCTTCTGGTATGAGCTGGGATAGTTCCAGACTTCAGAAGGGCTTGTTTTCATATGGAATGAGAGGCTTTCTGCTTCGTTCTGATTTGAAGCCGAAGACCAAAGAGGCCAATGAGATTTTGCGCAGTCTTGGCTACAGTAAGGAGAATCCGTTCAGCTTTACAATTTATCTGGCAAAAAGCGACCATTCGGATGCTGAAGCGAATGCGTGGCCGAAACTTTTTCCAAACGCTCATATATTGGTAAAGGCCGAGGTGATTAGTCAGAAAAAACTGATGGAACGCCGGGACGCCGGTAATTTTGAGGCCTTAAAAATCGGCAAAGCTCCGGGCTCCGTTGATCCTTATCTTATATTGGCATCTCTTTTTAAGGGATCGCGCTATAACACACCAAAGGCCAATCAACCGCACTGTGATGGCCTCACTCATAAGGCTTTGCGTGAGTCAGATTCAGATAGCCGCTTCCAATTGTATAAAGAGGCCGAATCCTGCTTTCTCGCGCACCATGTTTTAGTACCTCTGACTTCCCTGAACCCCGGTTACGTTTTTCTTCGTCAGCCTTGGCAATTGACCAGAACGAATCAATATCTGTTATACCCCTATAGCGTTAATGAATGGACCAAAAGTGAAACACGATAAATCAAACGCATCCAATAGTCTGGTGTACCGACTGCGCGTTGGTATGGCGCTTGTTCTGGGAGTCGTCGTACTGCTTGGGGCCGGAGGCTTTCATTTTTTCGTCAAGCAGTTTTATACAAGTGAACGACATAGTTCGGTCGATTCATTGGGAGATCTGCTGGTCAGGTTGATAGAGCGTCCGATCAGCCAGGGGGATTACGCCAAGGTTGAGGGGTATTTGCAGTCTCGGTCCCACCCTTCTTATTTGAGAAAGATTGACGCCATAGATCCGTCCGGGAACGCCATTGCATCTTATGTAAATTCCTCGTCACAATGCTCAGATACCGAGGAGCGGACTTTTAATATTCTTTCCAATGACTATATGGCAGGCTCTTATGGGAGCGGCAATATCGGCCAAATCACCATGTCTCTAACAAATTGTGATTTGGCTGTGAAAACGAGAAATATCGCGATAACTACAGTCGCTGCCGGTGGTCTTATCTTTTTTATTTTCTTTCTACTCACTGGGCGGTCGATTTCAAGTGCTCTCAGGCCTCTTACCGAAACTGTCCGCAGGAGTACAAAACAGTCATCTAACATTGAATTTGAAAAGGATTTAATCAACGCCAGTCCTAAAGAGATTCAACCGCTAATGACTCAACTCCAAGAGCAATTCAATACGGCCATTAAAGGCCGGATGGCAGAAGAGGTGTTTCACGACCTTATATCTCCCTTGATCTCTGTCGAAAATTATATTCTTTCTCTACAGGATAAACTCGGCGAAGAGGAGTTCTTTTCATTGCGACGAAAGATTCGTCGGCCATTGGATCTTTTGAACACTCTCCGCTCAAGAAATCTCAAGCTTTCCGGCGAGAACGCCGCCAAGGAAGTTTACCTGGATATTCTTATCGAAGAGCTGCTTTCGGAAAAACAGGTGCAATATATGAATGACTCTATGACGATTGAATATGACCGTCAGCGCAGTGATTACGGAGCCTTTGTTGCGTTCGATCCCTCGCGCTTAAGCCGGGTCATATCGAATGTCGTTGATAACTCTGTCGAAGCCATTAAGACGTCCGGGCGGAATTTTCGTGGACAGGTCACGATTCAAGTCAAAAATGAAGCCGACTTTGTCGTTTTGTCGGTGAAGGATAACGGATGCGGCATAGCAGAATATGATTTTGAAAAAATCTTTGATAAAGACTTTTCAACCAAAAAAACAGAAAAGAAGTCCGGTATCGGTTTGCATAGTGCCAAACAATTTCTAACCTCGGCGGCTGGTGGTATTCGAGTCAGCCATTCTTCGGTAGATGGCAGCACCATAGATATACTATTGCCGAAATCAATGCCACCAATTTGGTTTTTGAAAGCGATTACTGTTCCGATTAACACAACCGTCGTCATCGTCGATGACGAGCGGTACATTTACGATGTGCTCTCCCAAAGGTTTTCTCGGCTTGGCATT
>Ga0066639_10006083_pt1 | contig 10081 bp, 9 predicted proteins | sample CryGeyCG2114_010_2_FD_59504 | JGI IMG/M metagenome (GOLD analysis project Ga0066639, IMG submission 59504) | Groundwater microbial communities from aquifer - Crystal Geyser CG10_big_fil_rev_8/21/14_0.10 | ecosystem: Environmental > Aquatic > Deep subsurface > Groundwater | place: USA: Utah... | reverse complement strand
GACTTTAGAGACCAATGTCCCCGGCGTTTTTGCAGCTGGCGACCTGATTCACTACGGCTTCTCCATTGAGCAAATCGCCTCAGCAGTTGGCTTAGGCGCAAGAGCAGCAGCTACAGCATTTTCTTACCTTAAAGAAGGTAAGAAAGTTCCATCTGTCTGGGGTAAATCCACCATCAAGCGCTAATTGCTTCGAGAAGCGGGTTCTCTAAGTGGTCTGTCAGTACGGGGGTTTGCAGATTTTGGTAATTGTGGTATATATAGTTATATTCTAGGTAAACTATCTTCGACATGATTAAACTCAAAAACGTCTCCAAACAATTTGGCAGAGCCACTGCAGTAGACAATGTTTCAACAAGTATAGGAAAGGGAGAAGTAATAGGCTTTCTAGGTCCCAACGGAGCAGGTAAAACCACTACTATGCGCATGCTTACCGGATACCTTACTCCCACATCGGGAAGTGTTAAGGTTGGAACCATTAACCCTGCTAAAAACCGAGTGCAAGCCGCAAAACTCATTGGCTACCTACCAGAAAACAATCCACTATATAGTGAGATGAAAGTAGGGGAATATCTTAATTTCATTGATACAACAAAGTCTAGCAGTAAATCTAATTACAAGGATATTATTGCTGTATGTGGGGTAAAAGATAAACTAAACGACAGAATCGAAAATCTATCACGCGGATACAAACAACGCGTTGGACTTGCTGCTGCAATGTTAGCCGACCCAGAAATACTCATACTAGATGAGCCCACATCGGGTTTAGACCCTAACCAGGTGGTAGAAATTAGAGGCTTAATAAAAGAACTAGGTAAAAAGAAAACAGTCATTCTTTCAACTCATATCCTCCAAGAGGTAGAGGCAATGTGCTCCAGAGTTATCATTATTAACAAAGGCGACATTGTACATGACGATAAAGTACCAAAGCAAAAAGGCAGACTAGAAAAAATATTTCATGACGTCACACTTAAGAATGAAAAACATTAAAACAATCGCTAAAAAAGAGCTCTCTTACTATTTCAATACGCCGGTTGGGTATATTATTCTTGGTATCTTAGGCGCTCTGGTTAACTTTCTGGCAATTCGAGACATTCTAATTCGTGGACAGGTAGACTTAACGCCAATATTCTCAATTTTTCCTTGGTTGCTACTTATTGTTATTGCGGTAATATCTGCTCGAACCATTGCTGAAGAAAAAAAGACAGGTACTTTTGAGGTTCTCTTAACGCTTCCGGTAAAGCTAGAAGAGATAATAATGGGTAAATTTGTAGGATTAAAAATCTTCTCTAGCTTAGCAGTTTTAACTATTCTACCTACAATCATCGCTGTATTTGTACTGGGTAAACCGGATCCAGGTGTAGTCGTTGCTAGTCTTCTTGCAGCTTTCCTATATGCTCAGACGCTTTCTGCTATCGGCATATATATCTCTGCCAGCTCTAAAAATACTCTAGCCGCTGTATTTGTTACCATTATCACTTTCTTTTTAGTGATGATTATAGGTAGTCCGCTTATCACCGACCAGTTTCCCCGCGTTTTTCAGTCTGTATTTTTCTTTGTAAGTCCGGTAGCGCGCTACCAGAACATGGCCAAGGGAGTAATAGACCTTAGAGATGTCGTTTATTTTGTTTCAACAATTGCTGCATTTTTATACCTAAGCGTCCAAAAACTAAAGCGTTCTAGATAATATGAAAAAACTTAATCAATACCTTAAAACTCTTAGTAACACCGGGCTCGTGATAGTAACCCTTGGTATCCTCGTGTTGCTAAACTATATTCTTTCATTTTTCCCCATCAGGTTAGACCTAACTCAAGATCAGCGTTTTTCCTTAGCACCCGTAACTAAAGACATATTAATGAAAACTGACGACATTGTTACCATTAAGCTATATATCTCATCAGAATTACCAAACCAGGTCTTACCGATTAAGCAAGAACTGGATAGCGTGTTAGCTGAATTCGAAAGAGTAGGCGCTGGAAAGATTCAGGTTAATTCAGTCTCTCCCGACTCGCCAGATATAGAACAAGAGGCAGCCAGCCTTGGTATCCCAAAGCTTCAGTTCTCTGGATATGAAAAAGAGAAACTACAGGTTCAACAGGGTTATTTTGGTGGAGTGCTCCAGTATGCTGGTAAGTCAGAAACTATCCCAGTATTTGAAGATGGAGCTAACTATGAATACCTATTTATCTCAGCAATCAACCGCCTTACTCGCACCGACATTCCAACCGTTGCTTTTAGCACAGGACACGGTGAAAATAGCCAGCTCCAGCTAGCTAACCAGGTACTGCAGCGCGATTTTAACGTCACAACTCAATCACTGACAGCTACCAACGACCAAAACATCTCCATTTCTGAAAACGTAAAAACTCTTATAGTTGCTGGCTCAACCTCTGACTGGCAAGAGCAGGAGAAGGCAGCTTTACAAGATTTCGTCAAAAAAGGTAAGTCAGTGCTTCTTGCAGTAGAGGGAGTTACCATTGGGGAAGGATTACAGGCATTTCCTGCCAGCCACAACCTAAATAGCACCTTTTCTAGCTTAGGCTTAACACTTAACACAGACCTGGTAATATCTGCCTCCAACGATATTGCACCCTTTCGTACTGCTACTAACACTTTTTTAACTCCCTATCCTTTCTGGGTTCGTATCCAACCCGAGGGTATAACCCAAGACAATCCCGCGCTTTCTCAACTTGAAACAGCCCTATTTCCTTGGGTGAGCAGTATTTCTACAAACGGTAGCGCAAAACCACTAGTGAAGACGGTTCCCAAAAGCTATAGCACGACTTCAAACTTTAATTTAGATCCCAACCAAGACTTTAATCTAGATATTGAGACGGGAGCTAAGACAGTTGCAGCAGCAGCCGAATCTAGCAGCGGAGGGAAAGTAGCCTTAGTTGGAGATAGTGATTTTCTGACCGACGCCGGATTCCAGAGAGAGCAAGCCAATGCTGTCTTCTTTATTAATCTAGTAGATTGGCTAAGCTCCGACGCTGCTCTCTCATCTATTCGTGCTCGTGGAGTAAGCTATAGGCCGATTGCCGAGCTAACCGGGTCTCTAAACGACATAGTTAAATACGGATTAACTGCTCTTATTCCAGTTCTAGCATTAACCATAGGTTTTATTAGACTAAACAAGAGAAAGTAATGCGCAGTCTAAACAAGCGAGTTATTGTCATTGTCCTTTTCTTAATCTTATTAGTCATTACCATCATTCTTCGCAATCCTAGTTTGCTTGAATTAGATGCCCCCCAGAGTATTATCAAAACCGAGGGAGCTACTGAAATAACGATTAACCAAACCAAACTAACAAAAACTCAGGATAGCTGGGTAGTAGCTTCTCAAGACAACTTTCCTGCGGATGAACTGAAGGTTGAACAGTTATTATCTGATCTATCTCTCTTAACCAAAGATAATCTTGTCTCTTCTAATCCAGCTAATCATAGTCAATACGGAGTAGGCGCCGAAGGAGTAACTCTTAAAGTAGGTGCCGAAACATTAATTATAGGAGATACTGGGCCATCTTTTAGTACAAACTACTTTAGACTAGCAGCTGAGGACGAAGTATATCTAGTAGACGTTAGCTTCGAACCAACAGTAAAAGATCCAGAATGGCGAGACCTTTCTCTTAGTTTTCCACCATCCATCGACCGGATCACAATCCAAAACAACAATGGAGAATTTGTATTTGAACAAAAAGATAATAACTGGAACATTACCAAACCCCAACTTGAAAATGCTGTAGACACCCGCATTAGTGACCTTGTAGCTCGCATTAAGTCCATGCGCGCAGAAGACGCCACAGTATCTGGAGAAGCGGGTTCTCCAAGCGTTACAATAACCGTTAAAGGCGTGGAAGGGGAAGACACCTTGTTCATCGGCCAAAAAGAGGATAACGAACGCCTGGCAAAGCTAGATAGCCTTCCCTACATATATTACCTTGCCCCTTCAGAGTTTGGAGTATTTCTCGAATTAAATAATTCGTATTTTACTGATAAATAGTTTATAATCCAGCCTATATTATGGGTTTTACCGAACATGAACAGATAACTCCTCCGCCTTTTTTAGCTACTTTGGTAGAAAATAATGAGCCAGGCAAACCATGCGAAGATGCGCAACCGCGCTGTTTTTCAATTAACAGTCAAATATTTATTATAATTGCCGATGGTGTAACCAGGAGTAGAGCCCCAGATGGAAGTTACCCTAATCTATCACCAGCTAGGATGGCCGCAGACATTGCGGCTATGAGAGCCCAAAGATCAATATATGATCAAGCTCTCGGAGGGGCAGAAATAGACCGAGAAGCATTAGCGCACGCAGTTGAAGAAGCAAATGAAGCCGTAGGTAGGTTTAGTCAACAAGAGGGCATTACTCCTAAAAGCACAGACTACATGTTTCATGATTTGCCTGCAACAAGTATAACGATCGCTGCCTTTAGCCCAAGAGAACGTATTTTAAGATACGCAGCTGTAGCAGATTCACCAGTTTGGGTATTAAATGAAGAAGATCACGTAATGTTAACGAGCATGCAATGTAATAACAAAGACAAGGAAAAAAAACGAAGAAAAGAGATGGCACAAGCTGCTGGAGTTAAATTTGATAACGAATGGTGGAGAGCTTTTTATAGAAAAAATTATAGAAACAGAAAAGATGCTACGGGAAAAATAGACGACACAGAATTGCCGATGGGCTATGGAGCGCTAACGGGGGAAGATGGAGCAATGGATTTTCTTCAACTGGATAGGGTTATTGTACCAAAACACTGCTGGATAATGGCTGGATCTGACGGGTTTGCTGTACTAGAACCAAATCAAATGGGTGCGAGAGCACATCAGTATCACGAAAGACCAGAAATGATTCTGTCGATATTAGCTTCTGATGTAGCCGAAACAATGAGGGCCAAAGGAAAGCCGCATGATGATTTAAGCGCCGTAATTATCCCTGTTTAAAGCTTGCTTACCCAAACATAAAATAGCTAGTTACAGTTACCAAGAGGAAGACAAAGCCCATTATCAAAGGTACCCAGCCTGATCTATCTGACATAAACTTATAAACCCCCTCAAAAATCATAGAGAGAGAAAAGAGAGCTGGTAGAACCAGTGTAATATATAACATCGATGGATCAGTTGTTGTTAGCATATTTTAAGCCAGCACATAACGAGATGCTTTAGTGCGTCCTCTCTTTTTAATTATCCCTTTTTTAACTAAATCCTTCAATTCTCTAAGCACCGTATCGTCAGATATATCTGGAAACACAGCCTTAAAAGCAGAGTTCTGCATAAATCCATGCTCCTGGATATACTCAATAATCTTTATCTGTCTGTTGTTCAGATAAACCTGTCCACCAATAACGTGCTGGAACTTAAGATCACGGGAGATCTTCATTACTTTCTGTTTTACCCGCATAAACTCGATTGCTAACCCTTCACAAAAATACTTCAACCAAGGTGTAAGGTCATCCTTGTAAACTGCCTGAAGCGCACCATAGTAGCTTGCTGCATCTCTGTCGTAATGCTCTTCTAATGAAAAGAAGCGTCTTGTATCGTAGTGTTGGTTATATAAAAGCGCAGCTGTAAAAGCACGAGCAACTCTCCCATTCCCATCCACAAAAGGATGTATCTTTACCAGCTCATAGTGTGCTATTCCAGCTTTAATAATTGGATGAGTCTTAAGATCTTCATTTAGCCAACGCAGAAAATCGCGCACTAAATACGGTACTTCTACTGCGGGTGGGGGACGGAAGCTTACTTCTCCTGTTTTGGAATTGCGCACTACCACTTCAGAACCACGATAAGTACCGATCATATCTTCTTTAAGAATATTTTCTGCAGTTAGTCTGTGCAATGTAAGAAGCAGCTCTTCATCCAAATCGTGCTTGGTCTTACCAATATGATCTATCACATTGCGATAGTTAATAATTTCTTGCACATCCCTTGGCCTACCAACAATCTGCTCTCCCTCAATAACTCTCTTGGCCTCAGCGATATTCAGTTCATTACCCTCTAGATGTGTGCCGTGATGTACCGATCTTACCAATGCATCGTTTTGAAATCTTCTTTCCCCAGCAGGAAGTAAGGGGGAAGCATCAATAATTGCCTTAGCTGCGTCAATATTTCCGACCTCACGCAGAATAGAGTTGGTTATCGTATATACGGGTCTGTACACAAGCGTATTATATCATTTCTCGCAATTCTTGCGGGAAATACAGACCCAAGAACCTTGTTCTTGAGTCTGTGGGGTGGGTTATAATGAGAGTATGAAGGTTGCTAAATTAGCAGGGTACTGGGAGAAGATTGAAAAAGAGAGTTCACGTCTTAAGATTACAGATATCCTTGCCCAGCTTCTAAAAGAAGCAGGCGCCTCGGATGTCGACAATGTTTGCTATTTGTCTTTAGGAAGACTAGGTCCATTATTTGCAAATACAGAATTTAATCTAGCTGAGAAAATGATGGTTAAGGCCGTTGCCCAGGCATATAATATTTCTAACGAGGATGCTACTAGTAGGTTCAAAGAAGTAGGAGATCTAGGCACAGTAGTAGCACAACTGGGTGACAAAACCAAAGACCATGGTCTAACAGTCAAAGAGGTTCATGCAAGCCTTCTTAGCACCGCTACCGATGTAGGAACTGGCTCCCAAGAACGCAAACTAGATGGTATTACAAAACTACTTAGGCAGGTTGACGCAATATCTGCTAAATACCTTGTTCGTATTCCAATAAAAAAGATGCGACTAGGTTTTTCAGATAAAACCATCCTCGATGCGTTATCTGTATTAACCAGTGGAGATAAATCATCTAAAAAAGAGCTTGAATCAGCATATAATGTTCGACCCGACGTAGGTAGACTTGCCAAGTTAGTAAAAAAAGAGGGGATAGAAGCCGTAGACAAACTACAAGAACCCGAGCTTGGTGTACCAGTTCTGATGGCCAAAGCTCAGCGCGCAAGCTGCGCCGAAGAGATCCTACTTAGGATTGGAGATTGCGCTGTAGAACCTAAAATAGACGGCTTCAGACTCCAGATCCATAAGCAAACTAATAGTATTAAGCTATTTACTCGTGGACTTGAAGACGTTACATTCATGTACCCAGATATAGTAGAAGCTTCACAGAAACAAATTAAGGCAGACAATGCAATCCTAGAGGGTGAAGCAATTGCATATGACCCCAAAACCGGCAAACATCTCCTTTTTCAAGAAACAGTTCAGCGTAAACGAAAGCATGGTATTAAAAAGATGGCCAAGGAAATACCCTTAAAACTAATAGCGTTTGAGCTTCTTTATCTTAATGGTGAGAATCTTCTTAATAAGAAATTCGAGCATCGACGAAAGTTGCTGGAAGAAATTATCTCCAAAGGAGACAGGGTTGTCTTAACAGAAATGACGCACATTCAGCTTACCCAAGACGAAAAATTGGAGAAACTATTTCAGCAAGCTGTAAAACAAGACTACGAAGGAATAATGGCCAAACGTCTAGACGCTAAGTACGTTGCTGGTGCTCGTAACTTCAACTGGATCAAATACAAAAAAAGCTACTCGTCAAACCTATCTGATACCTTAGACTGCGTGGTATTAGGTTACGATTTTGGCAAAGGCAAAAGAGTAGAGTTTGGAATCGGGGGTTTTCTTGTTGGTGTTTATGATGAGAAAAATCAGGTGTACAAGTCTATTTCCAAAGTAGGAACGGGTCTTTCAGACGATCAATGGAGAAAATTAAAGGTCATGGCAGAAAAGCTCAAAGTTAGTAAAATACCTAAAGAGTATAAACTTACAAAAACCACAAAAGCAGACGTGTGGCTACAACCACACATCGTGGTTGAATTAGAAGCAGACGAAATAACTAAAAGTCCTATGCATTCTGCAAAATTGGCATTAAGATTTCCTAGATTAAAGCGTTTTCGAGAAGATAAACAACCCAATCAAGCTACAACCCTTACAGAGCTTAAGAAAATGGCAACAAAAGCGTAACTATGGCAATAAATCTTAAATCTGTCCAAGAATATTTCCATGAAAACATGCCCATTGTGGTAATTCCGTACAAATATGTTGTTCTGCCACTTTTAGTACTTTTCTTTCTCTTTTTAGGCGCCTCTATTATCCGATCACCAGAAAATATATCTCCCATACCCAATTCCAGCATCTCTTCTAATCCCATCTTTAATTTTGAAATAAATGAAAACTTTATGTATAGAAATTATTCTATTAGAATCTTAACAAAACGGGGAGAGCATAAGATTAATGTTCGTGAGTCAGGCAAATCCATAACAGTTATTCCAGTAAGTTCATTGCCATATGGAGAAGAAATTAAACTTGAAATAACTATTAGAAAAGGATTCTCTTTTCTGAATCTCTGGAGTAAATCCTTTAATTATTCTTACACTATTACTCGCTAAATATAGCTAATTCCAGTTTTGATCTGCGTGATGATATCCCTCCGGAGGGCTACAGAAATAGGTGGGAATATTTAAGTTAATATCGTCAGCATCGTATACCCAGCCACCCGCTGCGAATTTATTCGCTCCAGCTGAGTGAATATTATCCGTGCAACAAGACTCCCCGTCGCCATTTACATCAGGACAAGTTGGACCTCCACTCTCACCTTCGTTCTCATTTATCATAAACACATTGCCCCAGGCATCACGAAAAGAAGGATCAATTATCATCAGCCCGTTAGCTGCTGCATTTAGCCTAGTAATAGCTGTTTCATAGTTGTTAATACAAGCAGCACTTGTAATATTTCCATCACCCCGACAGACACATTCAGAACAACCATTTCCTGTAATCTCCTTAAATGTTAAACCGGATTCTCCACGTGCAAGATCAGCTAATTTTGCAAGCTCACGCATTGCAGATTTAGTCTTATTATATTGAGTTCTATTTATTATACCTCTATAAGACGCAAGTCCAGCAGAAGCCAATAGCCCGATTATAGAGATAACTACCAATAGCTCTATTAATGTAAAACCTCCAATACGATGGTTCACGATATTATTATACAGAATAATGCCCTCCAGATTCTTATATAACGCCGGAGGTTATATATACCCTACTGTGTTAAGATATAATATATGCAAGATAAGCAAGGACTAAGCCAGATAGAGGCTAAAAAAAGACTTAAGGAGTATGGACCAAACGAGCTTCCTAAAAAACCTTCAACCTCTGATCTAACCATTTTTTTCCGGCAACTAACCTCACCACTAATATACATACTGCTTATTGCCTCAGGCATCACCCTCTTTCTCAAGGACTTTACGGACACAGCCGTAATCATGACTGCTGTTGTTATAAATACAGCCCTTGGATATTACCAAGAGCGCAAGGCCGAAAAGGCGCTCGAATCTCTACGTAGTTTCCTGCATCCAACCACAACGGTTATAAGAGGAGGTAAGCGTCACGAGATCCCCATAGAAAAACTAGTCCCCGGAGATATGGTAATACTCACTGCAGGCGAGAGAGTGCCTGCTGATGGAAGAGTTGTTGAAGTACACGGTTTATCTATTAATGAAGCAATCCTTACTGGTGAATCGGTCTCTGTACAGAAAGCAATTACAGCTCAAGCTCAATCCTCAAACACTGTATTTATGGGCACAACCGTTCTTTCAGGTCGAGGCATCATGGTTGCACAAAAAACAGGAGGAGCAACTGAGATCGGAAAAATAGCTTTACAGCTGAAAGATGAAAAAGAGGAGCAAACGCCTCTACAAGCTAAACTATCCCAGCTTGCAAGATTCCTAGCTGTTACCGTAGTCGTAATTGCACTATTAATTTTTGCAATCGGAGTTCTTACCGGTAAGGATCCACTAGAAATGTTCACGATAGGTGTTGCTGTAGCGGTAGCCGCCATACCCGAAGGTCTAATGGTTGCCTTAACTGTAATTTTAGCCATTGGTATGCAACGAATTTTCAAACGCAAAGCATTAGTTCGTAAACTAGTCGCTGCTGAAACCTTAGGATCAGTTACAATAGTCGCTTCAGATAAAACCGGAACTCTTACAGAAGGTAAAATGACCGTAAGTAGAACAGATTTTACAGATACAAAGACAGCTCATTGCGCTATGCATTACGCTAATAACCAAGAAGATCCACTCGAG
>Ga0066639_10006081_pt1 | contig 10082 bp, 8 predicted proteins | sample CryGeyCG2114_010_2_FD_59504 | JGI IMG/M metagenome (GOLD analysis project Ga0066639, IMG submission 59504) | Groundwater microbial communities from aquifer - Crystal Geyser CG10_big_fil_rev_8/21/14_0.10 | ecosystem: Environmental > Aquatic > Deep subsurface > Groundwater | place: USA: Utah... | reverse complement strand
GTTTTAAGCGCGTTTGAAAAAGAAGGCATTAGAGTTAAGCTTGATGCACGCAATGAGACCATGCAGGGCAAAATACGAGATGCGGCTTTACAAAAAGCACCCTTAATTTGTATAATAGGCGGTCAGGAAGAAGATAAGGGCAGAGAAAAGAACGAATTAATAGTAACAGCAAGGCACAGAGACGGAAGACAGGAGAAGGGAATAAATCTTTCCTCTCTTATAAAAAAGCTTAAAGAAGACATTGAGAAGAAAAACTAACATACAGACAAGACAACTCTTTTATAGGAAAAACGACCAGATAAGAGCGCCTCAAGTAAGGGTTATTGATAGTAACGCAAGGCAAATTGGCGTCATGTCTATAAATGAAGCAAGAGAGTTGGCAAGAGAAAAAGAGTTGGACTTAGTTGAAATCGCGCCGCAGGCAAAACCTCCGGTGGTAAAAATAATCGATTTCTCTAAATTCCTGTATCAGTTAAATAAGAAGAAGAAAGAGGAGAAGAAGAGCACTAAAACGTCTCAGACGAAACAGGTTCGTTTTGGACCCTTTATCGGCGAGCACGATTTAGAAATAAAATTAAAAAAGGCAAGAGAATTTTTGAACGACGGAGATAAAGTAAAGTTTGCCGTAAAGTTTGCCGGCAGACAAATTACTAAAAAGAATTTAGGCGAGGAAGTTTTAAACCGTGTTTTAGCATCACTTGAAGACGTAGCGAAACAGGAAAAGGAAATGAGAATGGAGGGAAGACAGCTGGTTGTAATAGTAACAAAAAAATAAGTATGAAAAAAAATAAATTAAAAATAAAGAAATCGGTCTCTAAAAGATTTAGGGTAACTAAAAAAGGCAAAGTTCTAAGAGGAAGCCAGTACCTTTCTCACCTTAGGTCTAAAAAAAGTAAAAGGACACTAAGACGGATGAAAGAGCAGAAAAAATTGACGGGAAAATTTGCAAAGAAAGTTAAAAAGATGCTTGGAAAAGCATAGCTAAAGACTAAATTTATGACTAGAGTAAAGCGCGGAACTATTTCGCGCAGTAAACACAAAAAAACGCTAAAGCTTGCACGTGGCTACAGAGGCACCAGAAGCAGGCTTATAAAAACTGCTCATGAGGCGGTTCTTCATGCAGACAAGTATTCATTCCATGGCAGAAAGAGAAAAAAGAGGGACTTAAGACGCCTCTGGATAACAAGAATAAACGGTGCTCTTAAGGAAAAAGGGTATTCATACAGTGAATTCATAAAAAATCTTAAGGGAAAAGAGATAATCCTTGACAGAAAAATAATTGCGGGGATTGTTAATGAGGACCCCAAAACTTTTGAGACAATACTTTCAAAGGTTTTTACTAAACCCCGCAACGCCTAAGGCCTATTTCGCTCTAGCAATGACTAATTTCCCAACGGCAAGCGTACTGTTTTAAATATGCTAAATCTGAAAAAAGTTTGCGCGCGGGGTAAATAACTTCAAAAAGGCTTTTTCTTTCCTGAAAGTGCGTGTATAATATAAAAACGTGGAGGAAGAGTTATTACATATAAAAAATGACGCCGTTTCGCTTCTTATGCAGGCGGATACTGTGGATGAGGTAAATAGTATTTATGTGGATTTTTTAGGTAAGAGCGGCAAATTAACTAAAGAATTAAAAAATTTAAAAAAAATCCCCGAAGATAGGCGTCCGGAAGTAGGAAGGCTAGCAAACGAAATAAAATCAACTATAGAAGAAGTAATCAGGGATAAAAAACAGGAATTAAAAAAAGGCGAAGGAAAAAAGAGAGTAGAAAAGCTTGATATAACGCGCCCCGGAATAAAACCAAATTTAGGATCGCTTCATCTTGTAACACATGCGGTAAGGGAAATTTCTCAAATATTTGAAGGCATAGGATTTAGCAGAGTAGCATATCCTGAAGTAGAGTGGGATTGGTACGCTTTTGAAGCACTCAACTTTCCCGAAGACCATCCTGCTCGAGATGAATGGGAAACTTTCTTTATAGATACCGAACCTGATAAAAAACTGGGTCCTATGATTTTAACTCCTCATACATCCTCCGGACAGGTTAGAGAGATGCTAAACATTGTAAAATCCTCCTCCGGCAAACAAATAGCCCCCATAAGAATGTTGAATCTTGCAAAATGCTACAGAAGACAAAGCGACGTTTCGCATACAGAAATGTTTCACCAATTCGAAGGACTGGTGGTTGATGAAGGAATTACAATTTCACATCTAAAGGGAGTTTTGGAACATTTTGTTAAAAGCTACTTTGGAAAAGACAGAAAAGCAAGAATACGCCCGTATCAATTCCAATTCACAGAGCCGTCTTTTGAGGTTGATTTAAGCTGTGGAATTTGTAATGGCCGCGGATGCAGGCTCTGCAAGGAAGGCTGGCTTGAGATGGGAGGGGCGGGAATGGTGCACCCGAATGTTCTAAGAGCTGGCAAAATAGATCCTGAACGTTACACGGGATTTGCGTTTGGCTGGGGAGTTGAACGCGTCTTAATGATGAAAGAGGGACTAAATCTCCCGGACTTGAGGCTAATTTATTCAAACCGCATTGAGTTTCTAAAACAGTTTTAGGCTATGAATAATTCCAATCACTAAATACTAATCGCTAATTACTAACTATGAATATCCAAATTTTAGACAGCTGGCTCAAAGAACATATAGAAACCGGCGCAAAACCGCCTGATATTTCAAAGTGCCTCTCTCTCTCAAGTGTTTCTGTTGAAAGAATGGAAAAAACAGACAGCGACTACTTATATGACATAGAAATAACCACAAATAGAGCGGACCTTATGTCTATAGCAGGTATTGCAAGAGAACTATCAGCCGTTCTGCCCCAATACGGATTTAAGGCAAGACTTATTGAGGAAAGCTTGCGCAGACATGTAAAATTTGAGAACAAAAGTGATTTGCTGGAAATAAAAATGGATGAATCGCTTGTTAATAGGGTTACCGCAGTAGTTATGGAAGTGAAAGCAAACAATTCTCCTGACTTTATTAAAAATAGACTCGAGAAAAGTGATATCAGAAGTCTAAATAATCTAATCGACATTACAAATTACATCATGCGTGAAGTAGGACACCCCGCGCACGTTTTTGACCTAGATAGGTTAAATACAAAAAAACTTATCATAAGAGCTTCTAGAAGCGGGGAGACCATAACTACGCTTGATGAAAAAACCCATGTTCTAAAAGGGGGAGATATAGTCGCGGAGGATGAGAGAGGAAGAATCGTGGACTTACTCGGAATCATGGGGCTTAAAAATAGTGTGGTAACAGACAAAACTTCAAAAATCCTTTTGTTCCTTGACAATAATAATCCTCAATTGATAAGAAAAACGTCTCTTGCCTTGGGAATCAGAAGTGAGGCAGCAATTCTAAATGAAAAGGGGGTAGACCCGGAATTAATTACCCCGACTATACTTAAAGGAATAGAGCTTTATGAAAAATACGCAAATGGAAAAGTGGTAGGCAATATTTTAGATATTTATCCAAACAAGCCGGAAATTAAAAAAATTACAGCCAGGAAAAAAAGAATTTCTGATGTAATTGGAGTTGATATTGACGAAAAAACTTTAACTTCCATTCTGGAAAATCTTTCTTTTGAGGTTGAAAACGCAAAAGACATTATCAGGGTAACCGTGCCGAGTTTTAGGGTAAACGATGTAAGGATTGAAGAAGATATAATAGAAGAAGTCGCAAGAGTTTACGGTTATCATAAAATCCCTGTACTGCTTCCCCCCATAAAGCAAAAGAAGGCATCAAACCTTCAAAAAAACAAGTTTTATTGGGAAAATAGAGTAAAAGACGCCTTTAAATACTGGGGATTTAACGAGGTTTATACTTATTCGATGATCTCCGAGAACCTTTTTGAAGGACCTATTGATACTGCGGTAAAAATTTTAAATCCGCTTTCTGAAGAACACGTTTTTATGAGAAGAACACTCATTCCGAGTCTTCTTGAGGTGGTTAGAAACAACTACTCTGACAACCTAATGCTTTTTGAAATAGCAAACGTTTATCTTAAGAAAAAGGGAGACCTTCCTGAGGAAGTACAGCACCTCGCAGGGGTTATTAAAAAGAATAGTAATAGAATCTTTTTTGAGGCAAAGGGCATTATTGAACAGCTTTTCAATGATTTAGGGATAGAATCTTACGCGTTTAAAAACAGAAGCGAAGGCGGCGCTGGCGCTGATGTATTTATAAAAAATAGACAAGTAGGCGATATAGAATTTTTGGAGGAGGGTCTTGTGAATTTTGAACTGCATTTTGAAAACCTAATTTCATTTGCTACCATGAAAAAAGTTTACAAACCAATTCCTGAGTACCCTCCGGTTATTGAAGATATTAGAGTAGAGGCAAAAAAAGAAGTCCCGTATGAAAAAATTGTTTTCGTAATGAGTAGCCAAAGTAATCTGGTATCAAACGTCGAGCTTTTTGACGAGTACGAAAATAAAATGACATTTAGAATCACCTATCAGGACAGAACCAAGAGCCTTTCAAACGAAGACGTGACGCCGATAAGAGAAAAAATCATCTCGGCCCTAAAAACCAAACTCAAAGCTAAGGTGGGGTAGGGAATTAACCTCAATAGCCTTTGAAATTTTTTTCTACAACTCGTTTGTATTAATAAATTAATAGTATGGGGAAGTTATGCTTTATCGTATGTTCGTACGAACGTTAGAATGAGCGGTTTCATTTTAAAGAGAAGCGTTTAAAGTGCAGACCTCAGAAAAGATAGAAAGCTCGAGATTGGATTTTTAAAAGTTGTTTTAAAAACTCAAACTTACAGATAAGTATTCTTTAATCGTACTTATACTCCGACTTTTCCGTAGGTGGGTGGTATTGGGTCTGGTCGGCGGGATAATTTTCAGCAACCCACGCATTTATTGCCTCCTGCCAGCGGTTTTTATCATCAGTTGACACAGGATCATCTTCTTCAAAAACTATATACTCACCGGTGTCATAGTCCGACCTCTCAACTTCCTGGTCTGAGGCAAGTTTCCCTGAATCGTGTTTTGAAAGCTTTAAGGTTTTATAAATAGGCGATTTAGTCGAAGGTTCGGTTCCCTTGATAAAGTACTCAACTCTCGTTGGCTGGCCGTCTATCGGCAAACCCCCTGAGAACGCGTCTACTTGAGTTGCTATAACTCCGTCTGGCTGTTTAAATTCCTCATTCTTCGTTCCCGAAAGAACAGCACGCATTATCTTGCTCCAGATAGGAGAAGCTCCGGTTACACCCGATGCAATTCTTGGATCAAGAGGAGAATTATCGTTATTCCCCACCCAAACTCCTACTACATACGAAGGCGTATAACCGATAGTCCAGTTATCCCTTTTTTCGTCAGTCGTACCTGTCTTTGCGGCAACACTTCTTCCTGAAATATTTAAATAAGAATTAGGTCCAAAGACGTCGAGCCTTGCGTTGTTATCGAGCAGTATATGAGAGACAAGAAAAGCAACGTCTTCAGACAAAACCCGTCTTTTTGAGGGTTCATCATACTTATAGATGGTTTTACCCTTTCTGTCTATTACTTCCTGAATAGCAAAAGGCGGAAGCATCTCGCCCGAACGCGCGAATACAGAATACGCTGACGTTATTTGAAGAAGGCTAACCTCACGCCCCCCAAGAACCAGAGAGTATCCCACTTTTGACAGGTTTTCGCGTGTCGGCTCCCAGTTTTCAATTCCCATCTCATATCCTTTTTCCATCACCGGCTCAATTCCTACTCTTGCAAGCATTTTAACCGCAGGAATATTCAGTGAATTTCCTAAAGCGAACCTTAATTGAACAGGTCCTTTATATTTACCGTCATAATTCACAGGTATATAGTTCGGCTCCCCAGGAACGCTTGTAGGAAATTCTGTTTTTACATCCATAATAAGCGCTGCCGGAGTATATCCCTTCTCAAAAGCTACAGCGTAAGTTATAGGTTTCAATGAAGATCCCGGCTGCCTTAAGGAGGTTGCGGCATTAAAATTACCATCGTTTTCCAAATCAAAATAGTCAACGCTCCCAACCATCGCAAGTATTCCTCCGGTTTTAGCGTCCAGAACTATAGACGACGCGTTATTTACGTCATAGTTTTTAAATTTTTTAAATTCTTCTTTAATAATGTCCTCTGATTCATTCTGGATTTTTTTGTCAAGCGTTGTAGTAACAACAAGATTACCGTTCTCCACTAAATTCTCGCCAAATCTTTCAATCAAAAGACTCCTTACATACATTACAAAATGGGGCGCTTCTATACTTCCAGTTTTCTGCTCGAATTTAAATTTTTTAACTTCCTGCATAGCTTTTTCTTCTTCATTTTTACTTATATATCCATCTTCCCTCATTCTCCGAAGAACGTCTTCCGTTCTGCCGATGTAAGCGTCTCCGCCGCTTACTATCGGTGAATAATACGATGGCGCTTGGGGTAAACCTGCGAGGAATGCAGACTCTGAAAGGCTTAATTCTTTCGCGCTCTTGTCAAAATAAAGATTACTTGCCGCCTCAACTCCTACGGCAGAACCTCCATATGGAATATTATTTAGATACATCTCTAGAATTTCGTCTTTAGTAAATTTTCCGTCAACCTGTACCGCCAGAATTAATTCTTTAAGTTTTCTAGTTACTGTTCTTTCAGAGGAAAGAAGTGCGTTTTTTACAAGCTGTTGAGTAATAGTCGATCCTCCCGCGACTCGCCCTCTAAAAATCGGGTCTAATAAAAGCCCTCTAAGATAGCCCGTTACAGAAAATCCCTGATTTGTGTAAAAATTCTTGTCTTCTATCGCAATGGTCGCCTTGCGGAGATCTTCCGGAGTATCGTCTAGCTTTACATAAATTCTATTAAAATCCTTATAGAATGAAAAAAGGAGGTCGCCGTTTCTGTCCAAAATTCTAGTGGAATCTTTTAGGTCGGGATTCGTCAGCTTTCCGGGAGTAGGCAGATCACGACTTACCCAAAGCGCATAAAAGAAAAAGATTACGATACCGGCAATTAAGCCAAAGAAGATATATTTCGCGGCTCTTCCCATAAGAAGTAATCTTAGAGAAGAGATATTGCTTCTTCTTACTCTCAGCCTTCTTCTGGATCTGTAGTAGTTCATAAATTAATTATACAGTTTATAACTTTTCTCCACCTCGTTGCAAAACATATATTAAGATAAGTATAATGGAGTTTATGAATTCAGTAAATGATTTACTTACTAGAGGTGTAGCAAATATTATACCAAATCGGGAGGGGTTAAAAAAACGCCTCGAATCAGGCGATAGCCTAAACATTTATCTAGGTATTGACCCAACTTCTCCAAACATCCATTTAGGACACGCCGTGGTTTTAAGAAAGCTTAAAGCTTTTTCCGAGCTAGGAAATCACAATGTAACGCTTGTCGTAGGTGATTTCACTGCAACCATAGGCGATACTTCAGACAAAGAATCTGAAAGACCACAACTAACGCGAGGGGAAATAGAGAATAATTTAAAAACTTACAAGGAGCAGGCAGGAAAAATACTTGATTTAGACAAAGTAAAGATAATATTTAATAGCAAGTGGCTCGATAAACTAAGCTTTAGGGAAGGAACAGGGCTTGTCTCTAAATTCTCTTTGAACGATTTTATCTCAAGAGAACTAATTAAAAAGAGGCTAAACGAAGGCAAAAGAGTCGGACTCCTTGAGACAATTTATCCGGTAATGCAGGGATATGATAGTTTTGTCTTAAATACTGATATTCAAATCGGAGGAACTGATCAAACTTTTAACATGCAGGCAGGAAGAGCGCTTCTTAAAGATAAAAAGGAATCTTTTATCATGTCTATGGAATTCCTTCCCGGGACTGACGGGAGAAAGATGAGCAAAACTTGGAGAAATGCGATTTGGCTTACTGACAGTCCAAATGACATGTTTGGAAAAATTATGTCCATTTCAGATGAGGTAATTGATAATTACCTAATTCTTGCGACAAATCTTTCAATGGACGAAGTTGAAGAACTAAAATCAGAACGTAAATCAAATCCGATGGAGGTAAAAAAGAAACTTGCTGAAACAATTGTTGAGGAGCTATATCCCGAACAGGCAGAGCCCTCAAGGGAGTATTTTGAGAAAACCGTACAAAAAAAGGAAGTGCCTGAGGAGATTCTTGAAATTAAAGTCAAAGAAAATATCTCAGTATTGGATGTTATTGTTGACCATAATCTTGTAGATAGTCGTTCTGAAGGTAAAAGACTTATTGAACAAGGAGGAGTTAATGTCAATGAAAAACGTGCAACATTAGATCTAAAAATTCATGTTAATGATATCATAAAAGTAGGGAAGCGGAAGTTTGCTAAGGTCATCTCAGATTAATATGGATTTTATCAGAAAAAATAAATGGTTCTGGAGAATATTTGCAATAATTCTTATTCTTGCAATGGTTGCCTCATTAATGGTACCTTTCCTCCTTGGTTCGGGATTCTATTAAAATAATGCAATTAGATACTCCTGTAGGAAATTTAGGCTTTGTGTATAAAGCAAAGAAAAAACCCTTAGAAAAAATAGGGATAGTAACGCTAAAGGATCTTCTTTATTATGCGCCGGTAAAATACGAAGAGTATCCGGAGCCAAAACCTATTGGCAAAGTTACAAACGAAGAAGAGGCGGTTATCGAAGGAAAAGTCATAAAAATTGAAAACCAATACACGAGAAGGCACTTTGCTATTCAAAAAGCGGCTGTCTGGGACGATACAGGCGAGATTGAGTGTATTTGGTTTAACCAAACATATTTAACAAGAGTAATTCACGAGGGTGACGTAATAAGACTTGCCGGAAAGATAAAATATTCAGGAAACAAAAAAACGATTTCTGTTAAAGATTACGAGATATTGTCCGACTCAAAAAAACCCATTCATATTACTGATATAGTGCCTGTTTATGCTGAAACGCGCGGGCTTTCGTCTAAATGGATACGGAATAGAATATTTGAAAGGCTTCATTCGGATTTGGAGTTAGCTGATGTTATTCCAAACGAATATATTAAAAAACACAATTTGCTAAATATCAAAGACGCCCTAAATATAATTCATTTCCCCGAAAAGTTGGATGATGTAAAAAAAGCGAGGTTCCGCCTCTCGTATGAAGAAATTCTTATAAAACATTTGGCAAGCCTTAAAATAAAAGAAGAGTGGAATAAAAATTTGACCGCGCATAAATTTAAAACCAAACCATTTAACACCCGAATTAACAAACTAATAAAGTCCCTTCCTTTTGAACTGACGAATGCACAAAATAATGCAATTGAATCTATTTTTAAGGATTTAGAAAAAGACAAGCCTATGAATAGGCTTTTAGAGGGAGACGTAGGGTCCGGTAAAACCATTGTCGCGGCAGTTGCGGCTTACCTTGCGCATCTCAACGGCTTTCAGGTCGCCTTAATGGCGCCAACCGGGATTTTAACTGAACAGCACTATAAAACTTTCGAAAATCTTTTATCTCCCTTGGGAGTTAGAATGCAGCAGTTTACCTCTCGATCAAAACCAGCGAAGAATCAGGAAGCAAGAATCAAGAAGCAAGGAGACAAAACCCATGATTCAAAATCCATGATTCATGATTCATCTTTTGATATAGCAATTGGTACTCACGCGCTGATTCACAAAAAAGTAAATTTCCATAAGCTGGGTCTGATAATAATCGACGAACAGCAAAGGTTTGGAGTGGAGCAGAGGGCAATTTTGAGGGAAAAAGGAGAAACGCCCCACGTTCTAACGATGACCGCAACGCCAATTCCTAGAACAATTTTACTAACCGCGTACGGAGATTTGGATGTATCAATTCTTTCAGAAATGCCAAAAGGGAGAAAAATTATTAAAACATGGCTCGTTCCAAATGAAAAGCGGGAGAGGGGATACGAGTGGATAAAAGAAAAGTTAAAAAAGGGCGACCAGGCATTCATAGTCTGTCCATTTATCGAAAGATCTGAAACTATCACTACTGTAAAAGCCGCAACTGAAGAATTTGAGAGGCTAAAAAGCGAAGTATTTAAAGGTTTTAACTTAGGACTTTTACACGGAAAATTGAAAGCTGATGAAAAAAACGCTGTTCTAAGCGATTTTAAGAATAAAAAATTTGATATTTTA
>Ga0066639_10006078_pt1 | contig 10084 bp, 9 predicted proteins | sample CryGeyCG2114_010_2_FD_59504 | JGI IMG/M metagenome (GOLD analysis project Ga0066639, IMG submission 59504) | Groundwater microbial communities from aquifer - Crystal Geyser CG10_big_fil_rev_8/21/14_0.10 | ecosystem: Environmental > Aquatic > Deep subsurface > Groundwater | place: USA: Utah... | reverse complement strand
CGACATTGAAGCCTATGCTTTATGCGATGGCTCTTGAAAACGGTTATACGGCAGCAACCCCGATTGATGATTCTCCGATTGTATTTAACATCGCAGGTGCCGAACCGTATCAGCCGGTAAATTATGATAGAAGATACCACGGTCGCATCCCGATACGTTATGCCTTGGGCAATTCATATAACATTCCGGCAATCAAAGTCTTGAATACCCTCGGTGTTCAGCCGTTTGTAGATTTTGCGAAAACCATGGGAATTGATACCTGGGAAGATTCTTCAAGATTCGGTTTATCTGTTGCACTTGGCGGCGGAGAAGTAACGCTTGTCGATTTAACACAAGTCTTTAGTGTATTTGCAAACGGCGGGTATCGTGTTGAACCGACTCCGTTTGTTGAAATTAAGGATTCCCGTGAAAAGGAAGTAACGCATATACGAAGCAATAAAACAAAAGTGCTGGATGAAGGTGTCGCTTTTATTATCTCTGACATTCTTTCGGATAATGCAGCCCGACAGCAGGCATTCGGCGTAAATAATCCCCTGTATATTCCGGGGGAGACAGTATCGGCAAAAACCGGTACGACAAATGATTACAAGGATGCCTGGACAGTCGGCTTTACCGATAAAGTGGTTGTCGGGGTTTGGGTCGGAAATAATAACAACAGTCCGATGCACAGTATTGCGGGTTCTTTAGGCGCAGGACCTATTTTTAATAGAGTAATGAAATACATGATTAATGAGCATGATGCTGCCGGAAAGATGCCTAAGCCTTTTAACGTGGTCCCTATGCCTTGTTATAATGGGCGGGTCGAGTACTTTCTTCGGGGAACAGAAAAGCAGAGCTATTGTCAGCGCACCGTCATAAAGCAAGGAGATAAGCCGCTACAGGAAGTAAGAAATACTACACCCCAACCTTGAGTTTTTTTCCAAGCTCTTCTTCAGTTGGCTCCACCAAAACAGTGCCGTCAGGAAATACAATAGTCGGGATTTTCTGATAGCCGTTTGTTAGCTGTGTCACTTCATCTGCAGCTGAAGGATGTTCCTCCATGTTTACATACACATAAGGGATGGTACGTGCATCCAAGTAGTTTTTTATTTTTCTACAGTCATCGCTCCATGGGGCGCCATACATGACAATAATTTTCGGATTTTCCATAGTTTCGATATTACGGTACGCCTTACTACCAGTTATTCATTATAATATAACCATGAGTCAGTTTATCTTTGAAAGCTATACATCCGATGTTGCATCAAAATTACTGAGTTTCAGTTATGTTTTGAGGCACCGGGGAGAGGAATTTAAGTTTACGGAAACATTAATTCTGCCTGATAGAGAAGTACATTCTATTGATCAGAAACTGCTTCAAAAGCTTCTACAAGCCGTTCATATTGTCTTGGGGTTAAGCTACTGGAAAATGTATTGTCCTGAGGAAATAATCATCAACGGTTATACACTTTCTGAAAAAGAAGCGGCCTTTTGGGATAACCTTTACACAAATGGACTGGGAGAGTTTTATTACAGGAATTCAATTGATTTCAGAAATCTTGTACAGTTTCCGTTCGATCATGAACAAAGATCTCAAGTGCTACCTCTCCACAAGAATGATCGTTACCTTGTCGGAGTAGGCGGAGGCAAAGATTCGATCCTGACCTCGGAAATACTGAAAAAGCATAAAGTAGAAGCAATCGGATTTGTTGTTGAGACACAGAAGAGCTATCCTCTGATTGATGATCTTCTCAAAATAATAGATCTTGATGCAATAAGAATTAAACGTATTATCGATCCTCAGTTGTTTTTACTAAACAAAAATTCCGGAGTCAATAACGGGCATATTCCCATATCTGCCGTATACGGTTGTATCGGATTACTTGCGTCTGGTCTCTATGGATATGATGGTATGATCACAAGCAATGAACGGAGTGCTGATTACGGAAATGTTGAGTATCTCAATGTAATGATTAACCACCAATGGAGTAAATCAAGAGAGTTTGAGTTACTGTTTCAGAATTACATTAAGGATTTTATTTCACCGGATCTGACTTTCTTCTCATTACTTCGACCTTATTCCGAGTATACGATTGTTGAGCATTTTGCAAGATATCACCAATATTTTTCTGAATTTTCCAGTTGTAACAGCAATTTTAATATTACAGACCATGATATTTCCCCAAAATGGTGCGGAACCTGCCCTAAATGTGCGTTCGTTTTTGCCTTGCTTTCTGCGTTTGTTTCCAAAAAGGATTTAGTTAGCATCTTTCAAACAAACCTGTATGAAAACGAGAAGCTTATCCCTCTTTATAAGGAACTTCTCGGAGTGAGTGGTTTTAAACCGTTTGAGTGTGTCGGGACACCGGAAGAAGTAAAACTTGCAATGCTTCGGGCATCTGAAATGGGTGAATTCAAAGGAACGCCGGTGATGGATTTCTTTGAAGGAGCAGTCGCACCTGACTTAGACGCTGTTCTACTTCAGCAAGAAGTTACGTCTGTCGATCGCTCAGTATTACCTGAGCAGTTCAAATCTATGGTATGACAATCGAACAATTAAAAAACAAGAAAATTCTCATTGCCGGATACGGTATTGAAGGAAGGTCTACTGAGCTATTTTTGAAAAAAATGGTACCCTCATCGACCTATGAAATCACGGATCGTCAGGACGGAGATGATTACCTTCATAAACAAACCGAGTTTGATTTAGTGATCAAGACACCGGGCATACCGGCATCTGAAATAACTGTTCCGTATACAACAGCTACCAACATTTTCTTTGCTAATCTTAATCCTCGACATACGACAATCGGTGTGACCGGTACCAAAGGTAAAAGCACTACAGCCTCACTTATTTATCATATTCTTGTAAGATCAGGGAAAAATGCTGAGCTGCTAGGGAATATCGGAAAACCGTTACTTGATTTTTTGACGGAACAACATGACAAGCCCACTTATATCGTATGCGAACTTTCAAGCTATCAGCTTTCGGATATTCAGTATTCACCGCATATCTCGATTATAGTGAGTCTTTTTCCGGACCATATGCCTTATCACGGGACTCTCAATAATTACTACGAAGCGAAACACCGCATCATAGCGCACGCATCAAAAAAAGATTTCTTTGTTTTTAACCCGTCATTTAATCATCTCGCTGACTGGGCCAAAACATCGAAAGCTAAGCCTTTACCGTATGAAAAGGATTTTGTACCGAAGGATATATCGCTTATGGGTCAGCATAATATTGAAAATATCAGAGGTGCGATCACGGTGACATCTCTTTGCGATGTCTCATACCGTGAAGCTGAAGATGCCGTCCGGACTTTCAAACCGTTGCCTCATCGCTTGGAAAAAGTCGGAACTTTTAACGATATCACCTTTTATGATGATGCAATTTCTACGACACCGGAGTCAACAATTGCAGCACTGAAGGCAATTCCGGCCATTAAAACCATCTTTCTCGGGGGAGAAGACAGAGGTTATGATTTTCTTGAGCTGGTAAGCGAGCTGCGTGAAACAGGCGTGAAAAACATTGTATTATTTCCTGATTCAGGATTACGAATTAAGGCGTTGCTCCTTAAGGTTGATAATTCTTTCTGGAATATTTATGAAACAGAGAGCATGAAACAAGCAGTTTCATTTGCGTATAAGCATACTGTACCTCGTTCAGTTTGTCTTTTATCTACTGCCTCTCCCAGTTATAGTCTCTGGAAAAATTTTGTTGAAAAAGGGGATGAGTTTCAGAAGTTTGTAAAGGAGTATGCGAAAAAATCGTAAAAGACTGAGAAAGATTGAAAAGGTAGGGACAGGTTTACCGATGACAGTAGTTCTTCTTGCGATTGCATGTATTCTTGTTTTTATCGGTCTGATATTTGTTTTTGAAGCATCTTCAATTCGTGCTTTAAATGCAACCGGAGATAGCTTTCACTACCTCAAATTACAACTTCGGTGGATATTTTTCGGGCTTATTGTTCTTGGTTTTTTTTCTTGGTACAACTATAAAAACCTATATTATATCTCTATTCCGGCGATGCTCGGTGTGATTTTACTGCTTATTGTTGTGCTTATTCCCGGTATCGGACACTCGGCAGGAGGTGCACGAAGCTGGATAGATTTGGGTTTTATCACTGTTCAACCTACCGAATTTACAAAATTTGCCATTATTCTATATCTTGCCTCCTGGTTTTCCAAAAAAGATAAAAGCAGATTCATACCTTTTATATTGCTTGTCGGATTTTTGCTTCTTCTGATTATGATGCAACCAGACATGGGTACATCAATTATGGTATTTTGTTTGAGTATTGCTATGTATTTCCTTGCAGGTCAGGATTTGCGGTATTTGCTGGCAATGGCACCCGTGGCGGTCATAGGCTTTGTAGGTTTGATATTTTCCGCTCCGTATCGGTTGAAACGATTGACTGCTTTTCTTAATCCGGAAGAAGATCCTCTTGGTGTAGGATTTCATATTAATCAAATTTTGATTTCAGTGACGGAAGGCGGTTTATTTGGCCGTGGTTTTGGAGCGTCACGTCAGAAATATTTGTTTTTGCCTGAGGCTCACACTGACTCAATTTTTGCAATAATCAGTGAAGAGTTGGGTTTTATTGGAAGCATTCTTATTATTGTTCTTTACTTCGTTTTCCTCTACAAACTCTATCAGTTATATACAGATGTCGGTGACCGTTTTGGAAAGCTTTTGATCGGAGGGATTTTTACTTACTTTGGGCTACAAATCATTATTAATCTCGGCGGCATGGTTAACATTATGCCTCTTACTGGAGTTACATTACCGTTTGTATCATATGGGGGATCATCAATGCTCGCATCTTGTATGCTTTTGGGTATCGCGGTAAATGTTGCCCGTCAGACTAAGAGTTAAAGCGTGATACAATAACGTATGCATCCAAAAAAAATCATCATAACCGGAGGGCACGTCACACCGGCATTGGCTGTAATTGATTTTATAAAGAGAACCCATCCTGATACGGAGATTGTATTTGTCGGCAGAAAATACAATAATAATCGGGAAAATACCGAAAGCTTCGAATATAAAGAAATACGAAGAAGATCAATTAAATTTCATCATCTTGTGACAGGGAGGTTAACACGTAGTATTTCTCTGCAGACGATCACAAATCTTTTTACAATTCCCTGGGGTTTTGCTCAGGCATGGCAACTTCTTCATTCTGAAAAACCCGATATGATTCTTTCTTTTGGAGGATATCTGGCTGTTCCAGTAGCACTCGTTGCATCATGGGTCGGCGTACCGGTTTATACTCACGAACAAACGATACATCCTGGCCTGGCAAATCAGAAGATTGCGGGTATTGCAGCAACAATCTTTATTTCATTTCCTGAATCTGCGAATTTTTTTCCAAAAGGAAAGACCGTGCTTACCGGAAATCCGATTCGCGAAAGTGTTTTTCAAACAAAAAAGAACGTGTCGGTTCCTTCAGGATTGCCTTGCATCTACGTGACGGGCGGTTCATTGGGTGCACACGCGATCAATGTTCATATTGAACATATTATTCGGGATTTAGTTTCATCCTACGTTATCATTCACCAAACAGGCAACATCAGTGAGTATAATGATTATGAACATTTGAACCGGATAAGAAGTACGTTACCCAAAGATCAACAAGAGCGGTATATTATAAAAACACATATCGAAGATGATGAAATCGGGGCAATATTTCAGCTTTGTGATCTTGTCGTGTCGAGAGCCGGCGCTAATACATTTTTTGAGCTTATCGCTCTGAAAAAACCGGCTGTTCTCATCCCGTTGCCGCTTGCGGCTTTTGATGAGCAGCGTAAACATGCACATATTTTAAGTGAGGCAGGAGCGGCGGAGATTTTTGAGCAGGACCGACCGTCGAATGATCTTGCACGTACAATATCAAAAATCCTAACAAACAGAGAAACTTATGAACGAGCATATCAAAACCTCACAAAGACGTACGGCACCGAAGCAACAAGGAGGATTGTGGAGGAACTATTCCCAAAAAGCAGTATCTAGTTTGCTGTTTTTGATAGTCTTTGCTCTTACCATTGTACTTGCGTATCGCATTGATCATTCATTTCGGGTACAGGAGATGAATGTATTAGGAGAATCCAAAGATTTTCCGTTCAAAGGTAAAAATCAGTACAAAGGTCAGCATATTTGGAACATAAATACGACTGATGTGAAAATGTATTTCGTAAATGCCAATCCGTATTATCGAATTGTTAGTATTGAGAAACAGTATCCGTCCACAATACAGGTCGAGGTAAGCAGATTGATACCGTCGGCATACTTAACAGTTGGAGAGGGGTATTTTTTACTAAGCGCAGAAGGAATTGTGCTAGAAAAAGTGAGGGAGGTCGGAAAAAAAGCAATTCCTGTGATTACTTTTTATCAAAATGTACCGTATAATTCATTTCAGAGAGGCGATGAAATCGGTTTTAAGGAAGTCGAAGATAGCTTATATTTTTTAGGCTTAATTCAGAATGCTAGGCTAAAGGTAAATAGTATTGATATTGAAGGATTTCATATGCTAGGATTATATACAGACAACGGTACGTTTCTCTTTTCATCAGAAAAGGATAGAGAGCTGCAAAAATACCAATTTGAGCAGTCACTAAAGAACCTATCGCTTGAGGGTATTACATTCGAGACGTTAGATTTAAGGTTTGACAAACCGATTATTCGGTTGTGAGAAAATCAGTAATTATTTTTTGAGCAGTCAGAAGGGCTTATAGATTATGGCGGAAACACTTATTTGCGGCATTGACATCGGCAGTACTAAAATCGCAACAATTGTTGGATTGTATTCTGCAGAGAATGATGAAATACGAATCATAGGATTTAATTCAACTCCGTCAAGAGGAGTAAAAAAGGGTCTCATTGTGGATATTGATCAGGCGACCGCATCAGTGGAAGCAAGTGTTGAAAAAGCAGAGCGTATGGCCGGGCATCAAATCAAAGAAGCATATGTCTCCGTCGGCGGTCCTCATATCGCCTCCATTAACTCGCACGGTATTGTTGCAGTTGCCAATCCTCAATTTGAAGTTGTCGAAGATGATGTGAAGCGTGTTATTGAAGCAGCGCGTGCAATTTCTCTTTCCAATACAAGACAGATTATTGAAGTAACACCGCGTGAGTATAGCGTGGATGGCCAAAACGGTATTAATAACCCGGTAGGTATGAGCGGTGTACGCCTTGAGGTTGACACTCATATAATCACAGCATCTGCCACAAATCTCAAAAATATCGATAAAGTACTGAATGATTTAGGAATAAAGAATGTCGGATATATTTTCTCCGGAGTGGCTGCCGCAGAGGCAGTATTAACTGAAACTGAAAAAGATCTCGGTGTTGCTGTTGTAGATATCGGCGGCGGCAAAGTGGATATGAGTATTTTTGTCGAAGGTGCTTTGTCATTTTCTTCATCAATCCCGATCGGTGCAAGACATATCAGTAATGATATTGCCGTGGGACTTCGTGTCTCGCTTGAATCAGCAGAAAAAGTAAAACTATATCTGAGTAATAATGCACGGCGTGTTGAGGAAGCGATTAAAAAGAAGGAAAAAAACATTCTTACATCGGAGAAATTGGGTATACCCGAAAAGCTTCCGGATGTCAGTCCGAAAGAGATTATTGAAGGAATCATCGGTCCGCGCATAGAAGAAATTTACTCTTTTGTGGCTGAAGAGATAAGTAAAAGCGGATATGAAAAAGCTATTCCGTCAGGAATCGTCGTCACCGGCGGCGGCGCAATGACAGTCGGAATGGTGGAAATGGGAAAACGTATAGCCAGACTTCCGATCAGAGTTGGAGTTCCTGAGAAAGCAACAGGACTCGTCGACGAGGTGATGAATCCGATGTATGCAGCGACACTCGGACTTGTGTATTATAGTAACTCTCAGATGTTTGATGATCCTGCTAATTTCAAAGACTTCAATTCAGTTCTGAAAAACTTCTCAATGAATGATATAATGTCTAAGGCGAAGAAGGTGTTCAAACAGTTCTTGCCGTAAAGAGCTTAGGTTATAGCTTATAGTCTATACCGGGGAATAGTATTCGTCCACATATTCTACAAGCTACTACCTACCATCAAAATCTTATGTTAATCAAACCAAAAGCAGGACAAGCAGCAAAAATTAAAGTAGTCGGTGTCGGTGGCGGAGGCGGTAATGCCATCTCCTCGATGATCAAAGAAGGCGGTATCGAAGGAGTCGAATTCGTCGCGGTCAATACTGATGCACAGGCTCTTCTTCATAATAAAGCAGAAATCAAAATACAGATTGGTGATCAGGTAACCAAAGGACTTGGCTCAGGCGGTAATCCTGAGGTAGGTCGGGAGGCAGCAGAAGAATCACGTGAGAAACTTAAGGATGAATTGGGTACAGCGGACATGATCTTCATCACCTGTGGTGAAGGCGGAGGTACTGGAACCGGTGCATCTCCAATTGTCGCTGAGGTGGCCAGAGAGTCAGGTGCTCTCACCGTAGCAGTTGTCACCAAACCGTTTGATTTCGAAGGATCGCCCCGCAAAAATCAGGCTGCAGAAGGTATAGATTTACTTAAAAACAACGTTGACACCCTCATTGTGATCCCGAATCAACGGGTACTTCAGGTCATTGATAAAAAGACTTCAATTGTGGAGGCATTCAGGAAAATTGATTCCGTGTTGCACCAAGGTGTAAAGGGGATAGCTGAACTTATCACACTTCCCGGACTTATTAATGTTGACTTTGCGGACGTAAGGTCGATTATGAACAATGCCGGAAATGCCATTATGGGCATGGGTATCGGTACGGGAGACAAACGAGCTATCAGTGCCATTAGGCAAGCTATTTCATCTCCACTGCTTGATGCCTCAATTGACGGAGCAAAAGGTATCCTTCTGAATATCGTCGGCGGAGCCGATCTTTCTATGAGTGAGATTGATGAAGCAGCAACAATGATTACAAAAGCGGCTGATCCTGATGCCAACATCATTTTCGGTGCTGCAATTGACGAGAATTTGACGGATCAGATAAAGATCACCGTAATCGCAACACGATTTGACGAAAGTACCATGAAACTCTTCAAATTTCAGAGGCCCCAACAACAAACACAGCAAGAGGATAAACATGAGATGACGATTGAAGAGGCCGAGGCTGAAGCCGGCATTGAAGAAGAAAAGGAAGACTTCTCTCTCTATCCGCCTGAGGAATCCTACCAAAAGCACGAAGAACGACCTTCACGTAAATCATCCGGAATTCGTGATGATGATGAGTTCGATATTCCTGCTTTCCTTCGTAAGAAATAATCTTTTTTTATTGACTAAATTCTTTCGGTAACTTATACTATAGGTTAATTCTAAGGTTAATTCCATACAATGCTGTGTGACAATTTACCAAAGAAGATATTTCCAAATGCACTGTTTGAGTGCTCAATTGTTCGAGAAAGGAACAAACACATGGTTCGTTGTTTCAAAGTAGTTTTGCTGTTCTCTTTATTGCTAATGGTTGTCCTTATAGAGCAATCATTTGCACAGGAACCAACAACAACCAAAACGAGGAGCGTATACATGCCGCTTGTAACAGCATCTTTGTCTACCCCTCAACAGCAGGGTGATGGTGAAGGAATGTGGTACCAAGGTGTGAGAACTCACACCGAATGGTACGGTTTTCAACCCCATTACACGCTGGAGATCGGGGTACCGGAATCAGGCAGCTATACCTGTAATGAAGTGGTTATGTGGAATGTTGTTCATCAAGAATACATTCCCGTGACTGAGGGTCATTGGCGCGACTATCCGGACCAACCCGATATCTGGGGTCCGGAGTTTTGGCAGTTGACCAAGAGCTGGATCGCTGCTCATCTTATTGAGGCTCTTCGCCCGGTATATTACTGGGCCTGGTGTTCAGACGGTGCATAACATGGAGGGGTGCAACCGCACCCCTCTATTACTCTTCTATCATCCTTACTTTATTGCTTCCAGCACTGCGTGATGATACAATAGGGTCTTGACGTATATTATTATTTATCGTTTCATAATACTCTATGGCAGACACTAATCCCCTGAACGAATTTTTCATAAATATGGAGCACAAGTGGCTCAAGCATTGGTATGAACAG
>Ga0066639_10006075_pt1 | contig 10090 bp, 14 predicted proteins | sample CryGeyCG2114_010_2_FD_59504 | JGI IMG/M metagenome (GOLD analysis project Ga0066639, IMG submission 59504) | Groundwater microbial communities from aquifer - Crystal Geyser CG10_big_fil_rev_8/21/14_0.10 | ecosystem: Environmental > Aquatic > Deep subsurface > Groundwater | place: USA: Utah... | reverse complement strand
TAACAACTGGAGAGAGACACATACAGGATGGACTTGGCCGACTGACGGGAATTGGCACTTCCTCGCAATGGTTTTTGATGGAGATGCCATGACTTGCACATTCTACTTAGATAATAATACCATCACAAATTCTGTTACTTATTCACTTCAGGATTCTGGAGCTGTTCCTCATCTGGCTTATGATAGCTGGACTAATTATTACATGGACGGGAAAATGGATGAAGTTGCAGTCTGGAACAGAAGCTTAACAGCAGACGAAATAGCAGATATTTATTCAAGAAGCAGCCAAGGAAACCCTTACTGCACCAAATAAAAAATGAAAAGAGGAAATACACCATACTGGGAAGCAGTTGCAACTTTAATCGGAACAACTATTGGCGCAGGAATTATAGGTATTCCTTATGTTGTTGCAAAAGCAGGAATTCTTATAGGAATTATTGATGTAATTGTTTTGGGTTTTGTAGTGCTGATGATTAATCTTTATGTCGGTGAAATTACATTGCGGACAAAAAAAGTTCACCAGCTTGCAGGATTTGCTGAATTATATCTTGGAAAAAAAGGAAAATTAATCATGACTATAACCTCTATTTTAAGCATAGTCGGCGCATTAGTTGCATATATTATAGGAATGGGACAGGTAATCAGCGCCATTTTTGGAGGAAGCGCATTCATTAATAGCTTGTTATTTTTCATTGTTGGAGCCAGTTTAGTTTATTTTGATTTGTCTGTTGTAAAAAAAGCCGAGCTTTATCTTAATATATTTGTCATGCTAATTATTGCCGCAATAATAGGAATAGCTTTTTTTAATTTTAATCCTGCAAACATTGCATTGACTAAATTAAATCTGGCAAATGTCTTTATTCCTTACGGAGTAATTTTATTTGCTTTTGTCGGAGCAAATGCAATTCCTGAAATGGAAATGGAATTGAAGAACAACAAGAAGAAAATGAAAAAAGCAATAATCTTGGGCACTATAATTCCATTTGCTGTTTATTTTCTTTTCATGATTTCAGTCATAGGAGTTACCGGAATAAACACAACTGAAATCGCAACAATAGGCTTGGGAGAAAAACTCGGGGAATTCATGATTATTCTCGGAAATTTACTGCCCATATTTGCGATGTCAACATCTTTTTTTATTTTAGGCTTGGCATTAAAATGGATGTTTCACTATGACTATAATATGCCTAAAATTCTTGCTTGGGTAATAACCTGCTTTGTTCCACTGATTTTATTTTTGCTTGGAGCAAGAAGCTTTATTTCTGTAATAGGAATTACAGGAGCTGTTGCCGGAGGAATAGAAGGAATTTTATTGGTTTTGATTGCAAAGAATGCAAAGAAAAAAGGAAAAGTCAAGCCCAATTATAAAGTCGGCTTGAGCTGGATTTTTGCAATTTTGCTGATTTTAGTTTTCACAGCCGGAATTATTTACCAGTTTTTCTTTTAGTATTGTATTTATTTTATCAATGTTAATTATTTATGTTCCGCAATTGACATTGCTGGCTTACTGCAAATGTCAATTTGCCCTAATAATCAACATTATCAAACAAAATAAGCTCATAAGAAAGAGCTTATTTTGTGCTTTATTTCTTCATGTATAAGCCACGCAATAAGAATTGCCGCGTCAATTCCAGCCATCAAAGTTTCTGGATTAACATTTATTCCTGACAAAATATTAAATCCAAACAGCATTGCATTAAAAGGATAAAAAGGCATTACGCTGCCCATAAGTGTGGCATCAAGAGCTATGTGGGTGAATATTCCTATAAATATCATCAGAAAAATAACATTTAATTTTAATCTGTGTTTTGAAAGAGATTTTATTTTTATCTTGTTAAATGCAAAAAATGACAGCAAAAACACTGATGAAAAAATCAGCGAATGTGTTAATGTTCTGTGTATTATATCTATTCCAAACCAGTTCAGAAAAATATCTATATCTGGAATCATTGCAGATATTCCTGCAATCATGACATAATGCAGGGGGAATTTCTTTTTGTTTTTTATCGCATAATCCCTTATTAACTCGACAAGAACAATTGCAAACAGAACATGAGTTACTGCATGAGGCATATATTTTCAATGTTTTTATGATTTATAAGTTTAATCTGTTTCAAAACCTTTAAAAACGATTATTTGCTCAAAGAAGAATGGCGAAAGGAATGTATCATTATATAAAACAGGCATGGAAAAAGCCGACTCACGAAATGAGAAAATCTCTTATTGCATGGAGAAGAGGAAATTCTATTGAAAGAGTCGAGAAACCATTAAGACTGGATAGGGCGCGAGAGCTTGGATACAAGGCAAAGCCCGGATTTGTCGTCGTAAGAGTAAGATTAAAAAAAGGCGGAAGAAAAAGGCCGACAAGAAAAGCAGGAAGAAGACCAAAAAAGCAGTTCATCAGAAAAATACTTGGAATGAGCTATCAGTGGGTTGCCGAGCAGAGAGCTGCAAAAAAATACAGCAATCTTGAAGTGCTGAACAGCTATTGGGTCGGAGAGGACGGAATTTATTATTTTTATGAAGTAATTATGATTGATCCTCAGCATCCTCAGATAAAAAATAATCCTGACTTGAGATGGATTAAAAATGTCAAGGCAAGAGCATTCAGGGGATTGACTAGTGCAGCTAGAAAATCAAGAGGATTTAGATTCAGAGGAAAGAGAAAATTCAGAGTTAAGAGCAAAAGCAGATTCAGAAAAGCGAAAAAATCCTAAATTTTTCTAAAAAAACAATTTCCAAAACTTTAAATATAATTCATATTTTTCTATTACTATATTAAAATGAATAAAGTTGAAAAAGAGCAGGAATTGCTTGGAGTTTTGAGAATAATAGCGCCCGGAGTGCCTTTGAGAATAGCGCTAGATGACCTTGCAAAAGCAAAGCTTGGAGCGTTAATTGTAATTGGCGACACTCCTGAATTTGTTAATCTGACAAACGGCGGATTCAAAGTAAACTGTGATTTTTCTCCGCAAAAACTCGTTGAATTGTGCAAGATGGACGGAGCAGTGATTCTCGACAGCGAGCTAAAAAAAATACTTCTTGCAAACACTCTTCTTGTTCCTGACCACACAATCCCGTCTAATGAAACAGGAACAAGGCACAAGACAGCAGAAAGAATTGCAAAGCAGACAAAACAATTGGTAATTGCTGTCTCTGAAAGAAAAAGCAACATCACTGTTTACAAAGGAAGCACAAAATATGTTCTTCAGCCAATGCAGGATATTTTGAGCAGGGCAACAGAAGTATTGCAGATGCTTGAAAAAAACAAGGAATTGTTTAACGAGCTTTTGCTAAACTTAAATGTGCTCGAATTCACAAACTTGGTCAGTTTGAATGATGTTGTAATGTCATTGCAAAGAGTTGAAATTATCTCAAGAATAGAGGAAATATTGAGAAAATATATTATTGAATTAGGTACTGAAGGTTCGCTAGTCAAGATACAATTAAGGGAGATAAGAAAAGGTCTTGACAGCGAGGAATTGTTAATATTGAAAGATTACGGACAAAGAGATGCATTTAACATGAAAGTTGAGCTGTCTGAATTGAGTTTAGACCAGCTTTCAGACACAATAAATATTGTAAATCTGCTAGGATATAATACCATAGACGATAAAATCATGACAAAAGGATTCAGAATTTTGAACAAAACATCTCTAAATAAAAATGAAATAGAAATGCTTATTATGGAATTAAATGACATCTATACATTATTCAGCTCACCTGAAAAAATAGCCTCGCTTATAGGTGAAGAAAGGTCAGAAATGCTTGTGACAGAAATTTCAAGATTAAAAGAGCAGGCTCTTCTTGGAAAGAAAATTTAATTATTAAAAATGATTCCAGAAAAACAACTGCAAGAAATTAGAGAGCTTCTTGAGAAATCCCAGAATCCACTCTTTTTTTTTGATAATGATGATGACGGCTTGACAAGCTATCTTATTCTTAAAAGATTTATTAAAAGAGGAAAAGGAGTTGCAATAAAATCATTTCCTGACTTAAACAAAAGCTATGCAAGAAAAATAAAAGAGCTAAAGCCAGACATGATTTTTATTCTTGACAAGCCCCTTGTTGATAAAGGATTTTTTGAAGAGGCAAGATTAGAAAATATTCCTGTTGTCTGGATAGACCATCATCCTGTGCAAAATGTAAAAGACATTAATTATTTTAATCCTCTTTTAGGAAAGCCTAAAACTAATGAGCCAGTATCATACTGGTGCTACAAAATAACAAAAAAAGATATGTGGCTTTCAATGATAGGGTGCATATCTGACTGGTTTATTCCTGATTTTATTGAAGAATTCAGAAAAACATATCCTGACTTGATTGAAGACAAAAAAACACCTGATGAAATCATGTATAATAATACTCAGCTTGGAAAGTTAATACAGATAACAAATCTTGCATTAAGGGACAGCACAACAAATGTTGTTGAGATGATTAGAGTGCTTGAAAAAACTTCGTCTCCGTATGAAATTCTTTCAGAAGAAAAGCCCTATGAAAGAATGATTGAAAAATACAAGCAATTAAACAAAAAATTTAAAAAAATATTTGAAAAGGCAAAAGAAGAGGCAAAAACAGCAAAAAAAATGATATTTTTCAAATACAGCGGAGAAAATAAAATGTCATCTGAAATTTCAAACAAGCTCATGCATTTTTATCCAAATAAATATGTAGCTGTTGCATATATTCAGGGCGACAAGGCAAATCTTTCATTGCGGGGAAAAAACATAAGAAATTATATTGAAAAGGCTCTTGAAAAAATTGATGGAAGAGGCGGAGGGCATAAAGATGCATGCGCTGCATCAGTCAGACTTGAAAATTTGGATAAATTTATTGAATTGATAAAAGAGCAGATTTAGAATTTTTTAATAATTTAAAATAATATCATTTAATAAACAGAATTACATTTTCAGATATTAGAAACTATAACAATTCCTTTTCCTTAAGAATTTTGTTTATTTTTGCCTTATTTTCATTATAAAATTTTATTATTGATTTGGCATCATCAGCCATTATTTTTAATCCGTAATATTTCGAGCCATTTCTCTTGTATCTGAAATTGTCAAATAAAGAAATAAAACCAATATCAAAACCCTTCTTTTCTACTGAAACTATTGAAGCTTCATGTGAATATGATTTATATCCATCAAGGGCCAATAAAGCATCGCAAAAATCCCTTAATGCATCATAAAAGTTTTCAAATATTATTTTTGAAAATTCATCAACATCAAGTTTTAATGCTTTGTCTATTCTCTCTTTCATATCTTTTATTAATGAGACAGCCAGCTGCCTATCAGGAGAGCATCTCTTCACATCTTTTGTATTCAAATAGTATTCAAAATCTTTCATTTTTTCCTGAGATATCCATATAAAAGCGTTCCGTTTATCAAGTTTATGTAAAACTCATTCGACATTTCCTTATAATCAGTGGCAATAATATGAATTTTTCTTTTCAGTATCTCCTCAAATTCTCCCATATCTGTGCTTTTTTTTGGTTTTTTGGCTGGCTCTGTTACAATAACATCTATATCGCTTTTTTCAATGTCTTCGCCCCTACTATAGCTTCCAATTACAGATATAGATGAAGGATTAAAAATTTCCAATAAATGCTCGACAATTCCTGAGTTGTAAATTTGTTCAAAATTAAATGCCCTCTTTTTTCTGACAAATCTTTTGCTTTCCATATCAGCAGAAATCTCAGTAATGTGCCTTTTTTTCTCTATTATGGCAATTCCCTCTTTCTTAAGCGCGAGTGCAGTGCTCCTTGCACTATTTGGATGAACTCCTGCAAGCCGTGCAATTTCCCTGAGATGAAATTTATAGCTCGGCATTTCAAATAAAAGTTCAATTATCCTATTGTATATTTTTTTAGACATCTGTATAAATATTTATCCAGTTGTATAATATTTTATGCATTTATAAAGGTTTTGGTTGCAATAGTAAAGTATATTTGCAAATCCTAAAGAAAGATTTCAGCTCAATCCAGAAATCTTTCTTTTTATTTCCTCAAGCTCCCTTACCAGGTCTGTCTCTTTTTCTGTCTTTACTTGTTTTGGAACTTTTTGCGCAAGAACTTTTTCTATACTAACATTTATCCTCTGCTCCTTGGATTTTGGAAGCTTTTCAGCAAAGCTGTTTATCATATATGCTGTCTCTTTCATTTTTCTTTTTGCAAGAATTTTTTCTGATTCTTCGCCTTTTCTCATGTTCTTGAATTTCTCGGCAGTTATCTGCATGTTAATTGTGGATGCAGTTATTCCAAGAAGCTTCTTTTTTATGTCTGAAGAATCAAAAGCAGGAATTTTAACAAAAACTTCCTCGTTCTCTATCTCAATGTTTTTTTTGTTTTTCATGCACTGAAGAGCTTTTTATTTATTTCCTCTATTTTTTCCTTGATTGTGTTTATCTCCTGGCTCCAATTATTTATTTCGTTTTCCTCTCTTGCTCTTGTGTCTTTTATTCTTTCCAGAAGAGAAGATGTTTCCTGCAGTTTTCTTTTTATTGTACTCATGTCTTCCAGAGCTTCCCTGTATCTGTCTATTTTTACAAAGACTGGCTCTTTTAATGTTTCAGAAATATTTTCTCCTTCATTTTCCATAATCGACGGCTTCATTACAGGACGCATTGACTCAAATTCAAGAGGCTTGCTCATCTGCATCGAAGATAGCTGCGGAAATGAAGAAAAAGAAGGAAGTGTTGGAAGGGGCTTCATCTCCTCTTTTTTAGGAAGCTCAGGAAAAACCGATCCGCCTGATAAAGAAGGCAATTTTAGAATTTCCTTTACCTCTTTCTTTTTATTAAAAAGCCCCATAAAGAGATTTATTCAGGGCTTTATATAAAAGTTTTGCCACATTATTTAGTAGTAACATGCAAAATCAAAAGATATATATTTCAGTGGCCTGTTTTTCTGCAATGCTGTTTGATTATTTCAAGCTTTTGAAAGAACTAGTCATACAAGTGTCTGGAAAGAACACCGAAGTTTTGGTTGACATATTGAAAAGCGAAAAGCCTGTTAACGAGTTCAAAATAGCAGATAAGCTAAAATTAACCATAAATCAGGCGCGAAACATACTTTACAAACTTTATAATCAGGGCATAGTTGCATTTGTCAGGAAAAAGGACGAGAAAAAAGGATGGTATATTTATTCGTGGAGTTTGAATGCTCCAAAAGCACTTGAAAGACTGAAATTAATGAAAGAAAAAGAAATGAATACTTTTCAGCATCTTCTCGCTAACAGGGAAAACAAGAGAATGTACAAGTGCCCTAATGACTGCATGGAAGTAAATGAAGAGAGCGCAATGCTTCACCAGTTTACATGCCCTGAATGCGGAAGTGTTCTTAATTTAGAATCAACAGAAGGGCTTGCAAAGGAACTAAAAGGAAAAATAGAGAAGGCAAAAAGAGAAATTATTGAGCTTGATGTTGAATTGAAAAAAATAGATGATGTTAGATTGGTGCAGGTTGAGAAAAAAAGGCTTTTGAAAAGAAGACAGAACAAGGCAAAGAGAAAAAGAGAAAGGAATAAGCTGGCAAAAGAAAACAAAAAGCTGGAAAGAAAAGCCGTAAGAGAATTAAATAAAAAGGCAAAGAATAGGGCGAAAAAAAAAGTCAAGGTAAAAAAGAAAACTAAAAAGAAATCAAGGAAATAATTGGCTTGCCATAATAAGTCAAAAAAGTTTAAGCAAACAAAATAAATATAATATGATAACAATACCTTTGCTTAAACTTTTTAATGCAAGCCCAAAAAGACATTTCAATTAACAAACGAAAAATGAAAAAAATCATCAGATTTTTTTATTGCTAGATAACAAAATGAAACTGAAAAACATCACATTGTGGATTATAGGAATAAATGTTGTCTTGTTTCTAATATTTTTTATTTTATCAGCTATGAATGATAAAATATACAATTATGTTGCATTTAATCCAGAACTTTTTTTGCATGGCGCTTATTTGTGGACTCTAATCACAAGCATGTTCATGCATGCTGGTGTTAGTCATTTGTTTGTGAATATGTTTTCGCTGATGTTTTTGGGAAGTTTTGTTGAAAAATTAATAGGAAGCAAAAGATTTTTAGGAATTTATCTTGTTTCAGGAATAGTTGCAGGTTTGTTTTATGTGTTGTTTGCATATTTGTTTGGAGGAATGAATATTTCTGCTGTAGGAGCATCTGGCGCGATTTTCGGAATAGCAGGAATGCTTGTTATCCTAACTCCAAAAATGCCAGTCTATATAATGTTTATTCCTATTGCAATGCCTATATGGTTTGGCGTTGTTCTTATGCTTCTATTGATGTGGATACTGACAATAACAATCAATCTGCCAATAGGAAATGCAGCTCATCTTGGCGGATTAGTAACAGGGGTTGTTTATGCTCTGTACTTGAGAAAAAAATACAAAACAAAGGCAAAGATAATTTCAAGATTTTACAGCTGATGATAATTCTTTAGAAACATTTAAATACCAGTAAGATTAATCTTACCTATGGCAAATATAAGTATAACTAAAATAAGCTCTAAAGGGCAGATTGTAATTCCTCAGGAAATGAGAGAAAATTTAGAGGAGGGAGACAAGATGGTTATCATAAAAAATGGCAGTCAGCTTATTCTGAAAAAGATGGATGATTTTGACAAAAATCTAAAGGATGATTTAGAATTTGCAAAAAGGACTGAAGAGGCATGGAAAAGGTACGATAAAGGCGAATTTGTCAGCATGGACTCTAAAGAATTCCTTAAAGAACTTAAGAAGTGGTGAATAATGGTAATCATTGACTATGATTCTGATTTTCAGAAAGTTTTCAATAAACTTGACAAAAGCATTAAAATAAGGGTAGAAAAAGTTTTAATCAAAATAATAAAAAATCCTGAAAACGGAAAGCCTATGAGATATGCAAGAAAAGGAACAAGAGAAGTTTATGTTCCTCCATTTAGATTGTCTTATGCTTATCTTCCTAGTGAAAATAAAATAATCATCTTCAATCTATATTATAAAGACAAGCAATAAAGAAAAGATATTTAAATTTCATTCAGCTCTTTTTTTCATGAATAAGTGGTTAGAATTATTGCTTGGACTTGTATTGCTTATTGTGCCAATATATGTAGCATTTGGCAGTGCCTCTTGGGGCGTTGCTGCATTAAGTTTTATAAAAGGCGCATTAGTAATAGGCATAGCCCTTATCGGATTAATGCTTATAATATTGGGCATTTCTGATATAAGCAATTAAAGGTTTTGGGAATTTTCAGATTGAAATGATTTAATAGATAGAATTATTTTTTGTTTTCTTATAATTCAAGACTAAAATGGTTTGCAGACACATCAGTATTATCAAACAATTAAAACTTGCCATAGGCAAGTTTTAAATAATTCTTTTATCTTCTTTCAAACATGAAAAGAGGGTTTGCTTCAACCATAACCAATCTGTTTTTGGGAATAGGCGTGTTAATGATTCTTATGATAGGGATAACTCCATTAATAGTAAATTATTTTGAATCAGGAGACAGAATAAAAGCAGAAAAAGACATTAACCAGTTAAAATATCTTCTTGACAATCTTGAAACAGGCGAAACAGCAGATTATTTTATTTTCTCTCCAAACTGGTATTTGACAAGCTTTAGCAAGGATTCAATTAATAAGGGCCCTCCTGAATTCTGCAAAAATAAAGATTGTGCCTGCATAAGGCAGGAAAGTGGTGATAACTGGCTGAAAAGAAATTATTTCTGTGTAACATTAAAGAAAAAAATTTCTTCAGACGGAAATGACTTGGATAGAATGATAAGCCAGATGAAAATTACCTTTATCTCAAAAGAAGAAAGCTATACTGTTGTCAGTATAGCAAATGCACCTGTTCCTGCTGAAATAAAAGCATACCAGCAGGAAAGACTGGTTAAATTTGTTGATGACATCAAAAGGTTAGGATATGATGAGTTTATTAAAAATGCTGCATTAAAGGAAAATACGGATGCAAATCTTGTAAGAGCAATAATGTTTCAGGAAACAGGAGGGCATATTGGTTCAGATCCCTTGGTTGGCCCGTGCGGAGAGGCAGGGCTAATGCAGTTCATGCCAGGAACTGCATTGGGATATGGAATG
>Ga0066639_10006072_pt1 | contig 10092 bp, 11 predicted proteins | sample CryGeyCG2114_010_2_FD_59504 | JGI IMG/M metagenome (GOLD analysis project Ga0066639, IMG submission 59504) | Groundwater microbial communities from aquifer - Crystal Geyser CG10_big_fil_rev_8/21/14_0.10 | ecosystem: Environmental > Aquatic > Deep subsurface > Groundwater | place: USA: Utah... | reverse complement strand
AGAGATTTATGCTTTTCAGAATACAATCTATCCAATTTTGAAACTTTTTCTTCAGCAGACCTTGCTTTTACTTCAATTTCTTCTTTGGATTTACTAATACTATTTTCTCTTAATGAAACTGACTTAAGCTTATTAGATACATCATCCTCTTTTTTGATAAGTTCATGCTCTTTACCAAGCAAAAATTTCTTTTTTGAATCAATCTCAGACTTTTCCTTTAACAAAACCTTCTCAATTCTCTCAATTTCCGCCTTTTTAGAACCCAAACTGGCTTCAAATTTCTTATACTCGGACAGCTGATCAGATGTTTCCTTTTGCAAAACCTTAAACAACTGTTTAGATTCAGTAATCTTGCTTCTTAACTCTTCTTCTTCTTTTCTAAGAACATCCAGCTTTCCAACAACCTTTTCACGCTGCTTTAAAGAAGCAGCACGATCTTCTAGTTCCTTACGCAGCTGCTTAATCTTATCCAGCTCCATGTCTGGATTAGACGTAAATATTCCTAAAACAGTTAAATATGACATTGTGTATCATCTCCTTTTTCAAGGATATTACCATCCCCTATAATCCACTATTACTACTTACTATTTATATACTTTTGTTATTTCTGTGGAGTGAAAACTCTCTGTAGATTGACTATGTAGAACCATAACCTTTTTAAGCAAAAGCATAACACTATATAATAGGTAATAGGAGGTAGTAAAATGAATAAACTAGTATGTTGCTCATGCAAAGAAGAAATAACCAATCAAAGAGGAACAGCCAGATTCTTATGCCCTAAATGCGGCAAAATGGAAATAATCAGATGTCCTCACTGCAGAAAACTAGCAGCCAAATATCAGTGTCCTGCATGCCAGTTTGAGGGGCCAAACTAAAATGGCTAAAGTAATAGTCACAATGGAAATCATGCCAGACAGCCCTGATACTGATTTAGAAGCAATAAAGGAAAAGGTAAAACAAAAAATAGAAGAAAAAGAAGGGATAATTAATTCTATCGAAGAAAAACCAATCGCATTTGGACTAAAGGCAGTAATATTTAGATTTGCAGTAGATGAAAAAAACGGAAGCCCAGATCCAATAGCAGAATGGCTAGAAACCCAAGAAGGAATAACCTCTGCACAAATAACAATGGTATCAAGAGCACTGGGATAAAAGCACGCGGGGATAAAGGTAAAAACCTTAATAATTCACAAAAATTAAAAAGAGTTCCTTGTTTCAAGAGAACTAAAGGCGATAGATATGAATAAAAAAATACTGCTTGCAATAAGCGTACTATTACTAGTAATTTTAGCAGCATGTTCTAACCAATCGGCAATACAAATACAGCCAGGCGGAGAGGAACAAAATCCAGACAGCAAGTTACCAATTTCATTAGAAGGAACAATACAAAAAAAAGATCTTGTTGAAATGAACTTTGTTCTTTACGGAGAAGACGGAAGAGTAATTGATACAAATAATAAACAACTTGCAGAACAGTCAGGCCTAAAAACATACTCCTCAGGAAAATACCAGTTCATCGTAGGACAAAGCAGCAAAGTAAAAGGATTTGACGAAGCAGTAATTGGAATGAAAGAAGGAGAAACAAAAACAATTGACATAAAACCAAGCGAAGAAAAAATAGAAATAGAATTTAACAGAACAAACATACAATCAAGAATAAAAACAGTACCAAGAAAACAAAACTTCAGATTAGACAATTTTGAAAAAATATTCAAAAAACCACCAATAGTAAAAGATATAGTATCTAACAGAGACATGTTTGTGTGGCCATTTAAAATACTGGCAATAACTAATAATACTGTACAGGGAGAGGTAATCATAAAAGAAGGGGATGAAATTCAGCTGCCCGGAACACAATGGAAATCAACAGCAACAACAGTATCTGAACTAGCAATACAGTTTATTCAAAACCCAAAACAAGGACAGATAATAGAAACAGAATTTGGAACAGCAGTAGTCAATGTATCAAGAAGCAGAATGTTAACATTCCATAATCCGATTATGGGAAAAGAGTTTTTCTACACACTGCCTTCACAAGAACTAGTTGCACCCAGATACGAATTTAAAGTAACCACAATAACTGATGAAACATTTACAATACTAAGAACAAATTATCCTGCACAAGAAAACTTAAAACTAGAGGCAGAAATAATAAGTGTTATGTCATCAAAAGAAATTGTAAGAATAAAGTAAACAAATTAAAATAAATTAATAAAATTCTTAAAAGGCATATTTGTCCTAATTCCATGCATATTAAAATGAGACTGTGCAGCCTTAAAACCATTTGATTTTATCCTAGAAATAATCACATCATGCGAAGGAATATCAAACTTATACTTTTTTGCAAGAGTATGAACATCAAAAAAACCAACCTCATTAATCCTAGACTCCTTAGCAATAGATTTAATTAAACGATATGCCTCAGAATCAGAAGAATCAACATTTTTCAACATTTTAGAAACAAGATTAACATCCCACAAACGGCCTGACCACAAAGGACCAGACCATTTCATCGGAGTTTTACAACACAACCCATGATTTGACGAAGATATCATAAAATTTCTGCACTTACCGCAGTGCAATAAAAACAAATGTTGTCTTTGAATAGCATCAATGCCGGTTTTAGACTTAGAACACTTAAAATAAACTCTAATATAATGATCTGATGAATGAGTAAAAACAGGAACCAATGCCTTATCATACTGCGCGCCGATTAACTGGACTTTTCTAATCAAAATCCTTGCGCCAGCCTCATGCATCAATTCATTCCTTAACGGCCGCGCCCAATATTTTCTAAGACAGGGAAGCTCATAAGTCCCGCACAAAGCAGAGGTATCTGTAGCCGTAACTGCCAAAATACCCTCTCTAGACAAACGCTTTATTGAAGAATCAAGAAAAGCATTAGGAGAACCAAAAGGATCAACATCAATATAATCAAAACCACTGCTTTCAAGAAGAAAATGATTTGCATCCAAATTATGAACAACAACTTTTCCTGCTTTATTCAACTTAATGTTCTTTTTAATCGCCTTTACCGCAGAAGTACTGAAATCATTAGTATGAAGAGATTTTATTTTACCTTTTTTCAGTTCCTTTGCAAATCGTATTGAACGAATTCCAGAACCTGCCATTATATCTGCAATATTCATTGATTTCTTGTCAATAGAATTCAGCAAAAGAATACAAATATCCCTGTTAGTCTTCATCACAGGATTATAAAATACATCAAGCTCTTTGGAAATCTTCCCAGTACTTGCGTAAAAAACCGCTTTCCCTTCACTCAGCTTTTTTTCCTTTTGCTGCACACTCATCACAACAGAACCAGACTTTTTCACCATCTATTTCTTTTTCAACAACCTCTTCTTTGTTCTGACTTAAAGGCTTACCGCAATGCGCACACACGCCGAGTTCTCCATCATCCTCTGCGCCTTCAGAAAACGCCTCTTCTTCAGGAGAAATTTCATCATTTTCCATAAGCTCTTCGCGCCCTGCCTCGGTAGATGTATCGCTATCCATTTCACCTTCATGGATTGCTTCTTCCTTTTCATCGGCAGTTTGTTCTTCTTTAAGGGATTCTTCAGTTTCTTCAGCAATACCTTCTTTCTTAAGATTTGTGTCTAAAATAGTTTTTTCTTCCATTAAAAAAGGATTTATTGTATCTTATTTAAATTTTGTTGTTCTGCAAAGAAATTCTTAATCTCATTAAGATAATTCAAACTAATCTTTAAATTCCAATGTGAAGGAAAACACCTGAAATAATTCGGCCAGGTATATCTTTCATCAAGAAAAATAAGAACTCCGCGATCATTTTCACTTCGGATGCACCTGCCAGAATTCTGCATAGTTTTTGTCAGAGCAGGCATGATATAACCATAATCCCAACCCTTGTTGAACTTTTTATCATAATAATTTATCAATTCTTTAGTCTCAAGATCAGGCCGATCCAAAGGAAGACCAACAACAATTACACATTTTAAAATTCCCGGCAAATCAATACCCTCGCCAAAACTTCCAGCAGCAACACCAAGAAGAACTGCATTAGTATATTTGCAAAACTTATCAAGCAAAGCCTGCTTTTCCTCCTTAGAAAGACCTGGCTGCTCGCTGAAAACAGTTTTTTTGCAGGAAGTGTCCAATATTTTGCTTATTTCATCCTTCAAATAATAAGACGGGAAAAAAATAGCGGCATTACCTGGAACAGAATCAATAATGTCTACACAAATCCTGGCAATATTTTCAAACTGCTCAGGAGTCCTCTTAGTAAACTTAGTAGTTGTCTTAGGAACAACCAGAGCAAGCATATTATTTTTCGGAAAAGGACTTGGAAATTCCTTAACAAGAGTATTGTTCGAAAAACCAAGCAAATCCCTATACATCTCAACAGGACTTAATGTTCCAGACATAATAATAGCGTTAAAAGAAGCATCAATAACCTCCTTGCTGGCAATACTAGGATCAAGACAACGATAAGTCAAAACAACAAAAGACTCTTTTTTTGAAAGAATCCTGCAAAAACCATCATCACCTGAAGGCCAGGCCTCAAGAAAACCCGCAATCCAGCCAATCGAACTCGTTTTTTGATTTTCACGAACAGTCTCAGCAGCAGCTTTTAATTGTTCAATAAACTCATCATAATCCTTAATACTTTTAACTTCCTCAATAAATTCCTCTTTTTTGACTAATCTTTCATCATTAACTGCAAGAGATTTTGAAAGAGAATAAACTGCAGATTCAAGATCAACCAATAAAAACGCAAGCTCATCAAACTCAAATTTTTTGGCCTCTTTAATTGCACGCTTGATAATTCTATCAGAAAGATTTCTTGTCAAAAGAGAACGAAGCCGAGAAGGAAGATTATGACCCTCATCAATTATAATAATTGAATCTGAAAGAGATTTAGATATTTTTGCAAAAAAAGTATCCCTGATTCCTGGACTGAACAAATAATAATAATCCGAAACAATAACTTTGGATTTAGAGGAAAGCATCAATGCAAGTTCATAAGGACAAATCTTGTCTTTTTTGCACAAATCAATAAGTTCTTCTGTAGGAATTGGCGAGATTGTCTTAATTTCATCCAAAAGACTTTTGCATGCAAGATTATTTTTAGAACGAGCATTAAGAAAAAATTCACATTCCTCCTTATCTCTCAATGCCTTGCAGTATTCAGAAAATTCATTTGAAAGCATAAGCTCAGTATTGGGCTGAAGACACATCCATTTTTTACCAATAATCGAAGTTGCAGTAAAATCAAGACCGAACTTTTCCTTAAACTTTTTCAAGGTATCAATAACAATTTTATGCTGAGTATGCCTTGATGTAAGAAAAAAAATTGTCAAATCCTCTTTTTTCAATGCAAATGAAAGAGCAGGGGAAAGAGTTGCAGCGGTTTTTCCCAAACCTGTCGGAGCATGAACAATCACATTCCTCTTTTCTTTTAATCCTTGGTCTATTAATTTGATAAGTTCGTCTTGAATAGGACGAATACCCTCGTGAGGAAAGAAAAAATCAGGACTCATTAATTATGAGAGGGATTATTTGTTTAAATGCTTTTCGTCTATGTAGTTATGCAAACTATTTTTTAGAATCCCTAATTTCGAAACATTTAAATAGAAAATACTACTTTCATAATATCAGTAAAGAGGTCTGAAATTTATATTTTGTGGCGAAAAAAACTTAAAGCGAAAGGTTTAAATATACGCTATAAAATACATATTATATAATATAAAACAAATTGTTGGGGTGGATTGTGTGAAAAACAAAGAAATTTTTAATGTATTTTTTCGAGAAAAACCATCTATGATGCTGGTAGAATTAAGAAATGCAAAATCTGAAGTTTATGCATCATCACTTGCAAAACAAATAGACTGCACATACTCCCATGTGGTAAAAATCCTTCAGGAAATGGAGAAAGAAGGACTAATTAACTTTGACAAGCAAGGAAGACTAAAATTGCTGACACTTACAAAAAAAGGACAAGAGATTGCAACCAGAATAGATGATGTAAGAGGAATACTATAATTTTTTTTTCTTTATACTTTTTTAAAGTTATAATAGAATTCTAAAAAAAAATAGTAAAATAAAAGAAAAAAAACTGAATAAAATTATTCAGTATACATCTTTAGCTTGGTAACATCATACTTCCACTTAACTGGAATTCTACCAACACGCTTGTAATACTTAATTAAACGCTTAATTTTGGCTTCAGTAAGCTGATAACCTCTCTTAGCGCTCATATCCTGCTTGTTATTAGCAACGTGCTGCTTGACTGCAATTAATTTTCTCATAATCGCAATCAAATCTTCTGGAAGCTCGGAAGTCAAATCTTTTTCCTTCAGAATCTTAGTAATGCTCTTCTTAGTGATGGCCTTAATATCAGGAACACCATAAACATCCCTTAAAATCATGCCTATCTCTGAAGAAGTTTTGTTTTCCTTAGCAAACTTAACAATAAGCATCTCAATTTCCTTATCAGAATACCTTACCCAACCAGGAACCTGCCTATTTAAAGGTCTCTTAGACCCAGATTTTCCCTTTCTACCTGAATGCATTCTTGCCATTTAATCCACCTTTTATGTTATTTTAATTCTTGGAGAAATATTAAACGCTTCTCCAGCGCGAACAAGCCTAAACCGATTCGCCTCTCGAATAAGAATGAATAGTATAAAGGTATTTAAAAAGGTTGTGCTTTACATCTCCTTACAAACTCCACCAACCATTTCTGCAGATTCAAAGAAAATATCTGCATCATTCTCAACATACGGAACCTTAATAGGCAAAGGATCTATATCCAAATCATTAATCTTCAAAACAATCAAACTATCTGAAATCTCCTTAACCAAAATATCATACGAAACACCCTTAATATAAAAACGCTCAGACCTGCCCTCAACAATACTCTTGCATTTTCTTGTCTGATCATCAACGCATACTGAAGAAATAACAAAAGTATCTGCACAACGATAATCACTGCCACAATCAGTATCCTGACAGCAATTCTTCAAAGGAATACACTTTTGCTGAGACTCACACCATTTTGCACCAGAACCACAAACACAATCCTTTTTAGAAGTATCATACACCTCATTAAACCCGCAAACGTGCTTAATACATGCATTATTTTCACAAACCTCTCCAGTACTGCAATCACCACTAGTACAGCAAGCAGAATCAGGAATACAAACTTTATTACAATTTTTAAAACCCTCACTGCAAACACATTCTCCTGAAACACAAGTCTCAGTAGACTTACACAAAACACCACTGCAAACATCAGATTTAATATTAACCTCAACATCAATAGACTTAGAATCAACAACAGGACTTGCCTTAATAGTATTAGAAGAGCAAGAAGTAAGCAAAAACAAACAAACCATTAATCCAGCTAAAATGTATCTCATATGCTCCCCCAACCTATATACTGAAGTAGTTGATGATTTATAAATGTTTGGATATCTTCACTAATCGGCATCAATAAAAAATAAACTATTTAAATAACAGACACTTTCTATACTTAAAATATTAGGAGGATTAAAATGAATGTAAAAATATTATTGGCAATGTCCATATTTCTAATAGTATTAATGATGGGATGTAAAACAGAACAGACTGCATCGATTGTAACCAATTTTGAAGAATGTGTAAGTGCTGGAAATCCAGTAGCAGAAAGCTATCCCAGGCAATGCGTTGCTAATGGACAGATGTATACTGAAGAAGTATTAACACCTGAACAGGATGTGCAATTGATAGGCGGACAACGCGACGAACACGGATGTCTCGGACCAGCAGGATATTCTTGGGATGAAGAAATCGGAGCATGTACAAGACAATGGGAATTAAACGAAGCACAAAAACAAGTAGCAAAACTAGCAGTAGCCAAAATCGGACAAACAGAAGGACTAACCGTAGTTGAAGTACTTCCAGGAAGCTGCGAAGAATGCTATACAGTAACATTTGACACAAACCAAGAACAAACAGTAGTCGAAATAAAAACCGAAAAGGCAGACTAAAAGCCTTTTATTTTTTTTCTTTGATTTTTTTCTATTAGGAGGCTTTACATTATTAACTAAAGAAAGAAATAGATATTAAAATCGATAGCCCCGCACGGATTCGAAATCCACAACAATTGCCGTTCGACTACAATTATTTCCGTGGTCCTCAGGGCCAGAACCTGAGATGATTGGCCGCTACACTACGGGGCTATATCCTACTAAGAAAACAAAGCCCTTTTAAAAAACTTACTCACGAAACATTTAAATACAATAAGAATCTAGACAAATATATTAAAAAGAGGTGAATAAGATGGATGGACAAGAACTCATAATTCTATTCATAGTAGGAATAATCGCAATTGCAGGAATGCTATACCTGTATTCTAACATGGATGCAACTGGAAAAGTAATAGATGTACAACAAGCATACCAATTTGTTCAACAACCCGGAGCAAGCTGTTATGTAGATTCAGACTGCTACTGGGCATACAACAGTCTAGCATATGAATGCAGAGCAGGACTATGCAATCCAAAAGGCGCAATAGGACCTCCGGCATACACTCCAAAATTGAAGTTAAGATAAATTATTTTTTTTCTCTTTAATTGAGAATTCTAGAATTGTTTTATTAGAATAGAATATTAAAAATAAATAGCCCTGGGCGGATCCAAACTACTCCTTTAGAAAAGTAGTAGAATTCCAAAACGGTCAGATAAGGGAATCTGCGATTCCCTAACTGCCCAGTTTACGATTGGAAGAAAAAAAAGTAGCCCTGGGCGGATTCGAACCGCCGTCCACGCATCCAAAGTGCGCGATGACTTGTCTTCTCTGGCCTACACCATAAGAATTTGACCGCTACACTACAGGGCTGTGAATTGTATATACCTATTCTTATGTTTAAGATTACTAAATCCAATCTCTTTATAAAATTTGCCTATTTCTGCTTGTCGAGTCAAATAAATTTGATAACCGGATATTTGAGATATTTTAAACCCTAATTTCTTAAATCCTTTTCGAGTATCTTCTAGCAATTTACGATTTCGATTTGTAAAATTTAATTGCAAATATCCTTTCTTTAATTCATAGATTGAGCCATCTGTATCAATTAAACCTCTTAAACATGCTTTAAGATTTTTAGTATCATTAAAAATCCAAGGAGGGATAGTAACTTGATTATTTATTTTCTTTCCGGCAGGAAAACCTAGAGATTTCATAATTTTAACTAAGTTTATGCTATGGATTATTAAATAGAGCGTATTTTCACGAATATACGTTTTAACATTTAAATTAAATAACTTTTTAATAAGATTGGTTGTGTAGTTACATAAAAAATCTTTATCTTTTTCAGCATCGCCAGCAATTCTAATCATATACACTCCTATTTTTTTATTTTTTCTGTGAAGAATATTTCCATCACCTAATAAAATTCCAAAAAATTCAGCCAACTCAGGATTTTTATTATATTGTGATACAGTAATAGTCGATCCCGGCGAGTTTATTCCTCCTTTTGATTGACCCCAATTATTCTTCTTTTTATATTCTATATATTTTTTAAACAATTTATTTTTATCAAATATTTGAAATATATTAGACGGCAGCAAATATTTTTCGTTATACCATGAATTGATTGTAGCTCTACTAACATTTAACTTTTTTGCTAAGGAAGTCCAACTTAATTTATTACTATTTTTATATTCTTCAATCAACTTTTGCTGATACCCTTTTTTTAATTTAACACGCATACTTCTGTTATATTTTAAGTATATTTAAACCTTGTGATTGACCAGTGACCTTACATTTATTATCTATTCTTTCAATTGTTGGACAGCTTCCTGTTCAATGAAATGAAGCTTTCCAGGAACAATCAAACAGTGCAGACCTGAACCGAATTTGGCATTCAGAAGAACATCGGCATTTCCTGCTTTAATAATCTGAGAATCAGAACCCAAATCAGAACAACCGATACACAAAGTATCTTTATTGAAAATACATTCATTGCGCTTTTCCTCAATGTTAAGAAGAATTTTTATTGAATCACTGATTGTCATAAACTTCTTTTCTTCAGGCTTTAAGTCGAGCAAAATCAATGTATGCAAACCTAAT